>ENA-OSET01001740-OSET01001740.1-sediment-metagenome-genome-assembly--contig:-NODE-1740-length-22125-cov-22.930198_pt1 | contig 22125 bp, 19 predicted proteins | sample MGYA00237882_ERZ534229 | MGnify/ENA primary metagenome ERZ534229 (study PRJEB26408, sample SAMN06266212) | sediment metagenome | isolation source: Hudson Canyon methane seep mesocosm | place... | reverse complement strand
GTTCGTAGCCGAGTACTCTATCCAGCTGAGCTACGGGCGCCGTGTTGATCTGTATATTATGTATCTTCTTGCTTTTTTTGTCAACTAATTTCTTAAATAAACTTTTAATAAATTAGTTGTCAAATTTGGCGGAGAGTGAGGGATTCGAACCCTCGATGGGAGTTAAAGCCCATACTCCCTTAGCAGGGGAGCGCCTTCAGCCGCTCGGCCAACTCTCCTAATTTTTTCTAATCTTCCGAGCCTGTTAAACCCGTTGGTTCTGATTGCTCTTTTTTGATACGTTCGTAGATTTCTTCTCTATGCACTGATGTTTCTTTTGGTGCATTGATGCCGATTCGAACTTGATTACCTTTTACCCCTAAAACAGTGACAGTTACATCATCACCTATCATTAAGGTTTCTCCTACTCGTCGAGTTAAGATAAGCATAATATCTCCCTACGTTTCCGTTTAAATCTACCGTTCAGTACGGCAACCAACCAAGCCGCCTATTATAGCGATATTTACAAAAAAATAAAGTTAAAATTACACTTCTTCTTGATCTAGCTCAAAAGCCTTATGTAATGCACGCACAGCAAGTTCTAAATACTTTTCATCTACAACAACTGAAATTTTAATTTCAGAGGTGGAAATCATTCTAATATTAATACCTTCATCAGCCAACACCTTAAACATCGTACTAGCAATACCCGCATGAGATCGCATTCCTACGCCAACAATAGATACTTTGACAATACTATCATCACCCGTAACCTGTCTTGCTCCCAGATCGCCACAGACTTCTTCTAAAACTGCTTTAGTTGTTAAATAATCATTCCGATGAACAGTAAAGGTAAAATCAGTTGTCTTATCATCAGCAATATTTTGGATAATCATATCAATTTCGATATTCTTATCCGCCACTGGGCATAATATTTTTGAAGCAACACCCGGCAAATCCGGAACACCCGTTATTGTTAATTTGGCTTCATCACGGTTGAATGCAATTCCTGAAATTAAAGCTCTTTCCATTTCTGATTCCTCATAGGTAATAAGCGTACCATTACCTTCTTTAAATGATGATAAAACTCTGAGTGCAACATTATATTTACCTGCAAACTCAACCGCTCGTATTTGTAAGACTTTTGACCCTAAACTTGCCATCTCTAGCATTTCTTCAAAGGTGATTTTATCCAATCTTTTGGCTTTCGGCTCTACTCTTGGGTCAGTTGTGTAAACACCATCCACATCTGTGTATATATGACACTCATCTGCTTTCAAAGCCGCCGCAAGCGCAACAGCTGTAGTATCGGACCCTCCTCGGCCCAGCGTAGTAATATTGCCATTTTCATCAATCCCCTGAAAACCGGCCACAACAACTACCTGCCCCTTTTCAAGATCTTGCTTGATTTTGACGTCATCAATTTCTCTAATACGGGCTTTAGTATGCATACTATCGGTCAAAATTCTCACCTGACCGCCAGTGTATGAACAAGCCGGACAACCCAAGTCGTGCAAAGCCATGCTCAATAGCGACATGGTTACCTGCTCACCCGTGGAAAGTAGCACATCCATTTCCCTACTATTAGGCTGAGACTGAATTTCTGTCGCCATAGTCGTCAATCGATTGGTTTCGCCACTCATTGCAGAAACAACCACAACGATATCGTGCCCCTGGTCTCGCGATTTCTTGACCTTTTCAGCGACTGCTTTTATTCGCTCGACTGTGCCGACCGATGTACCGCCAAATTTATAAACAAATACTGCCATTTTTTAATTTAATTATCTAAAACAAATACCATCATTCAACAGAGCAAGCTTGAATTAATGGATATACTAGGTATAAATTCAATCCTTATCACGAAGACAAGAACTCACTCTACGACATAAATTACGCTTTAAGCTGGGACTCTACCCATGCTGGAACATTTTTCAATGCCTCATCCAGCCCTGAAGGATCATTTCCTCCCGCTTGAGCCATATCAGGTCTCCCGCCACCCTTTCCGCCTACTTGCGTTGCTACTGAGTTAACCAAGTCACCCGCTTTCAATCGCTTGACCTGATCTTTTGACACACCCGCTATTAAGCTAACCTTTTCACCAGTCACCGTTGCCAACACAATAGCCGAACTGCCTAATTTATTTTTAAGCTGATCAACCATATCACGTAATGATTTAGGGTCAACATCATCCAATCTAACAGCCAAAACGTTAATTCCGTCAACATCAATAGCTTGTGCCGTCAATTCACCACCTGCAGAACTCGCAAGTTTTGACTTTAATTTATCCAGTTCTTTTTCTAACTGTTTATTTTTCTCAACTAGCTGTCGCACTTTATCTGATGCGTTGTCGGCTGAACCTTTAACTAAACCAGCAATATTAGCCAACACTTTATCTCGACTTGCTATCCAGTCAAAACAAGCTTTTCCTGTCACTGCTTCTAACCGCCTTACACCAGATGCAACACCTGTTTCACTAATGATTTTAAAGCAACCAATATCTCCAGATCGCTCCACATGTGTACCGCCACAAAGCTCAATTGAAAAATCGCCCATTTTCAACACTCTAACTTCATCACCATACTTTTCACCAAACAAAGCCATAGCACCTGCTTTAACCGCATCATCCTTAGACATTGTTTCAGCACAAACCTGATTATTCATCCGGATTTGTTCATTCACTATGGATTCAATAACGGTTATTTCATCCGCTGTCATGGGTTCAAAATGTGAGAAATCAAAACGTAACCGTTGTGGATTAACCAATGAACCCTTCTGAGTAACATGCTCTCCTAAAGTCTGTCTTAATGCTGCATGTAATAAATGAGTTGCCGAATGATTTAATTCTGTGGCATTTCTATCTTGTCCATTGACTTTAAGCTCACAAGACTGGCCATTATTAATCTTCCCTTTAAGCACTTTTCCTTTATGTAAGAATAAGCTACCACCTTGTTTTTGAGTATCAGATACCTCAAATACAGCCCCTTCCACTTCAATGATTCCATTATCACCAACTTGACCACCGGATTCCGCATAAAAAGGCGTTTTTTCCAGAACAACAACCCCTTCTTCATCTTGTTGCAAACATTCAACTGCCTGCCCTTTCGCAAACAAGCCTACAATTTGCGAAGCATCTTTCAAACTATGGTAACCAGTAAAGTTCGTTTGACTATCATGTCTAATATCCTGATCATAATCCGCACCAAACTTACCACCAGCCCTAGCTCTATCTCGCTGAGCTGTCATTTCAATTTCAAAACCGGCATGATCAACTGTCAGGTTTTGTTCTCTGGCAAAATCAGCAGTTAAATCAACAGGGAAGCCATATGTATCATATAAAAGAAAAACCACATCACCAGGAATCACATTACCATCAATCTTAGACACACACGTTTCCAAGATTTTCATTCCCTGCTCTAAGGTTTCAGCAAAACGCTGCTCTTCTTTCTGTAGAACCAGCTCAACCTGAGCTTGAGCCTGCTTTATTTCTGGAAAAGCCTCACCCATCTCTTCGACTAAAGGTGCCACCAGCTTATAAAAGAAAACTTCATTACTACCTAAACGATAACCATGACGAATGGCACGACGAATAATGCGTCTTAATACATAGCCTCGACCTTCGTTTGATGGCAAAACACCATCCACAATCATAAATGCACATGAACGAATATGGTCAGCAATCACTCTTAAAGAGCTATTGCTTAAATCTGTTGTTCCCGTTAACTGTGCAGCAACTTTAACTAAATTCTGAAATAAATCAATTTCATAATTGTTATGCACCCCTTGCAAAACGGCTGCAATCCTTTCCAAACCCATACCGGTATCAACAGAAGGCGCGGGTAAAGGGTGCAATTCCCCCTCTTTATCCCTGTCGTACTGCATAAAAACCAGATTCCAGATTTCGATATATCGATCACCATCTTCTTCTGGCGTACCAGGAGGCCCACCGGCTATATCTTCACCATGATCATAGAAAATTTCAGTACACGGCCCACAGGGACCCACATCACCCATAGACCAAAAATTGTCTTTTGCACCAATTCTTGAAAAACGAGCAGGGTCAACTTTTACATCTTCCAGCCAAATCGCTTCCGCTTCCTGGTCTTCTTCAAATACTGTGATCCATAGCTTTTCAGCGGGAATTTCCAACTCCTTGGTTAAAAAATCCCAGGCATAATGAATAGCATTTTTTTTAAAATAATCACCAAAACTAAAGTTACCCAACATTTCAAAAAAAGTGTGATGCCTTGCTGTATAACCTACATTTTCAAGGTCATTATGCTTACCACCAGCACGTACACAACGCTGTGTTGTGGTTGCCCGTGTATAGTCACGCTTATCTCGTCCTAAAAAAACATCTTTAAACGGCACCATTCCTGCATTGGTAAACAACAAAGTAGGATCATTTCCGGGCACAAGCGAACTTGAAGGTTGGACTGAATGTCCATGCTTTTCAAAAAACGCTAAGAAGGCAGCACGCAACTCTGCACTGGTCATTTTTTTCATCGTGTCTAACTTAAATTAATATTATTTACTGCTTATTTAAAAGTGCTCTTACCATCTCGTGACTAAAACCACGCTGTTGTAGAAAGCGACTTCTCTTAAGCCATTCTTTTTGTGATATTTTCTCATCACTTGTGTATTTTTTTTCATACACTTGCTGCAATATTTCAAACCATCCATCAGCCAAATCTAAAACAACAGGTTCCAGGTTAAACCCTTCGACACCACGTTGCCATAATTCATGACTAATTTTCACAGGCCCATAGCCTTTTTTAATACGGTATCGAGCATAATTTTCCGCAAATCGCTCATCACTTTGCCAACCCTGCTCGGCTAGTCGCTCAATGACAGCTATAGATTCGTCCCGATCAAACCCTTTCACCTCTAATCTATTCAGTAGTTCTTTCTGGCTATATTCGCGTCGTGTTAATAAGCCTAAACAAATTTCCTTAATAGCTTTTTGTGAATGAGAATCCAACACACAGCTACTATTTTGGTGCTACATCTTCACTCGTATCAGCATCATCTGTACCAAATACTTCCGCACGGATTTTATCTTCAATTTCCTGTGCTTTTTCTGGATTTTCGCTAAGATATTTTTTCACATTCTCTTTTCCCTGGCCTATTTTTTCATCTCCATAGCTATACCACGAACCTGCTTTATTAACAAAGCCATACTTAACACCCAAATCGACCAACTCACCCATAAAAGAAACGCCTTCGCCATAAAGAATTTCAAATTCAGCCTGTTTAAAAGGTGGGGCTACTTTATTTTTAACAACCTTGACTCGCGTCTCGTTACCAATAATTTCATCGCCTTTCTTAATAGCACCAATACGACGAATATCCAATCGCACAGACGCATAAAATTTTAAGGCATTACCACCCGTTGTGGTTTCAGGGCTTCCAAACATCACCCCAATTTTCATCCTTAATTGATTGATAAAAATAACCAATGTGTTCGAGCGTTTTATATTGGCTGTTAACTTTCTTAATGCCTGCGACATTAATCGCGCTTGCAAGCCCATATGAGAATCACCCATATCGCCTTCAATCTCCGCCTTAGGTGTCAAAGCAGCAACAGAATCCACAACCACCATATCAACCGCACCGGAACGCACCAACATATCAACAATTTCTAATGCTTGCTCACCGGTATCAGGTTGAGAAATCAGCAAGTCATCAATATTAATTCCAATTTTTTCAGCATAAATAGGGTCCAAAGCATGCTCAGCATCAATAAAAGCTGCGGTACCGCCCGTTTTTTGCAATTGAGCAATCGTTTCCAGTGTCATTGTTGTTTTACCGGATGATTCAGGACCATAAATCTCAATAACCCGCCCCTTTGGTAAGCCACCCGTGCCTAAAGCAATATCTAAAGATAAGGAGCCTGTCGAAACTACTTCAATTCCTTTCCCACTAGACACATCACCCATGCGCATGACTGAGCCTTTACCAAATTGCTTCTCAATCTGCATTAAAGCAGCGCCTAACGCTTTCTTTTTATTCTCATCCATTTTCTGCTCAAGGCCTCTTGCTTAAAGTTGTTTAGCTCCCGAAACAACGGGCACTAAAAAATAACCCACTATTATCACATAGAGCCGTCATCTGAAACAGCTTTTGATTAATAAAACTTGAGCTCACTTTAACTAAGCATTATTTACACAACTTATTTTGAAGTTCTCATACGTTTGTCATATTCATTTCGTATGATTTGCCGAAGCTTTACGACAGGTTACAAAAATACAGTAGCAACCACTGTTTCTGATAAAGAATTAGTACAAAATGGAATAACTTTAAACTAGACTATAATTATCGCGACACTCAAAGAGACGCTATTATGGATACTTTTAACGACTCTGACTTTAACCGTGGCGTTACTGCTGCAAGAGGTCATAAAGTTAAATTAGGTATAAACTTAGCAAAAATTTTTCAGTTGCGTAGCTTGCTATGCGTCCGTTAGGTGCGTCTTGAATATGAACAAAAATCCTGCGCCAGTTGCTCAACTTATTCCGTGCCCATTGCTAAGTGGAAAAAACTTGTTTTTTCACTCCACCCACTAATCACGAAAAAAAACCATACACACAGAACCAAAAACCTCGAACTAACCCTGCTCTTCCTTTAGCCTTGCGCCTTTAGTCTTGAGCCTGCTCTTATCACACCTCATTCCCCATCAAATCCACCACCCTAGCATCCTTAACCCCACACACATAAATCCCTTTCCTTATTCTTGCTGAATAATACTCATGTAGATGACCATGAAAAACCTTCCTCACACCCATCGCCTCAGCCAATTGATCGATAGCGATAAATCCATGCCGATGACTTTTTGGTGCCTCATGGGTTACTAGAATATCTGCCTTTATTTTCTTTAATTCAGCCCATTCATCGGGCCAGATTGCTGATTGGTATTTAAGAGACAACTCTGTTGTTCTTGCTTTAGAGGGTATGGATTTTAAATAATGCTGCTTACTTGTCCATTTGGGGATTTCCGGCGGATACCAAACACGACCTAAAAAGATCCCGCCCAGTCCAGCAATCCGTATTCCTGCAATTTCCACGACTCTGAGGTGCAAACCATAGTCAGCCAATTGAGAAGAAAATAAATTTTTATGATGCAAAGGTGACTCAAAATCATGATTACCGGGAATCCACCAAACCTTGGTTTTATCCATGACATTTTTAAGGTAATTTTCCAAAGGTTGTTTTAAATCATAGTCGCCTAATAAAACAACTGCTTCTGGTTGGTGCTTATCTACTGCAGAGATGATTGAATCGAAATCACCATGCGGATCACCTGCAAATAAAACCTTTTTTTCTTCTGCCATTACTCCTGCTATTCCATAAAATGTATTTAATCACCTGATCTTAAGGTTAGGGAGATGAAAACAAATAATCATCCAATCTTGCTGGTCTTTTTATCCGCCTTCAGTCGTGTAGCAAAGTTGCGTAGCCTGCTATGCGCCTCTTGCTACACGACTGAAGACAAACAAAAACCCTGCCCAAGATTGGATGATTATTCATTTCCAGCTCCCTTATTCCTTAATGCTGACTAAAATATCCTCAGTCCGTTCAATTTGATTGAGTATTGAATCAATTAATTTAATTTTCTCAGTCCTTAATAGTTTTTTTACTGCAAACTCCCGTTTGCTGGCAGAACTCCTATCATGCCCGTTTTCATGATAAACCAATTGCTTTGGTTTACGCCCACGAAAATATTTTGCCCCTTGTTGCATTGCATGCTGCTTATAGCGCCTCTGCACATCGGTTGTAATCCCTGTGTATAAGCTACCATCACTGCAATGAATCATATAAACATGCCAGTTCTTCACCGTGTTAATAATCCCAGTACATCTGCATTTGAAATATCATCCCGAATATAACCATGCAGCGGTGTTTTTTCTGTTCTAGCCACACAACGCACCGATATTATTGCTATCCCTTGATTTTGAATACCCACAATTGACACCATTCCTTCTGGAAAAGGCAATGAATGGCTAATTATTTGCGTTAACCAACGGCCTTTAATATCGCTAATAATGTCCTGCATTTTACTTTTAACACCTAAAGCAAACTCAGCATTTGTTGCTTTCCAAGAGCCCAAAGCTATTTCCCTACATTATTTCTGCTCTTTTCCAAGCACCAAGTTAAATGCAATTGCTCCCGCTGTAGCCACAACAATATAAGCATATTTAGAGATATACATCAGCATGACATTTCGGCTGTGCATTGCTGCATCTTTAATCCCTGGATTAATTGCATACGTCCATACCAAAGCAATTATGAAATATACAACAAAACCAGCAATAGCCCAATTTAAGGGGTTTCTACCAGAATTTGGTGCTGTATTATAAAACCATACGAAAATTGCAATAGCCGCTATCGAACCAATAATCATAATATCTACCTTTGTGAGTTTCGCTATATAGTACCTAAAATACCGGCGAGGTATCAATTTTATACATTTTTCATCAATACTCCCAATATCAACCCTATCCAGGAACTAACCGAGCCATCAGGACACACATAAGGCAGCCAGTGACTTTCCTGTGATTATTGCGTTTTGAACGGCTCGAATGGCATATGAGCTGATACATGTAATTCTTGTAAGAAACAATAATAGATTAACAAAACCACCATTTTTCAGAGTTCTTCTTTGTCTTTTTTAAGTATTTTATTTTTTTATCCGATGGGGATGAGTCAACTCAAGATCTTGTATTTTTTAAATTTCTTCACAAACACGCATTAAATTGAAGTTGATATCGTTCATCTTAGGGCGCTATCCTTGCTAGTCTGGATGGCATTCTGCTGCTAACGCTCTTTCAATACTTTCATTACAATGAGTCAGAAGGTAATCATTCAAGGAGAGTTTATTCATCATGCGGATTTCCCGTTTTAGGTTAAAAACAAATAATCTCAAAAAAATCACTCACAACTGCAAGTGTTTTTTATTTACATATTTTCAACCCCTCCCCTTACTTTATTGCTAACAGCATATTTTGTAAATACAAAGAAATGCTTCTTGGTGAGCTTTGGAGTGCTGGTTTTCTGGATGTTTCCTTGCAAACTTATGTTTTTAAAGGGAACACTCATGAACCAGTTGGTGGTTTTTTGTCGAATGCAGGATACATACACGACCAAGCTATCGTATATCAGCCAACTTGAGCAGAAAACCAGATTGTACACTCAGAGCCAGCCAAAGCTATGAGAGTCATGACAGTGGTGTGTAACTTTAGTTCGAACTCAGCCCTCTTCACATACTGCAAAACCATGCTATCCTTTGTTACATAAAACAGTGATATTTAGGTGTCACACTTTACTTAAATCGATACTAAAGGTTAATTGTAGGTTCTCTTTTTAATTCAATTAATTACCGGTTTACCTAGATTTATATCTGAATTCATCTAAACTTTATATCCAGATAGTATTTAAATTTATTAGGCAGTAAAAATATGACTTTTCTAAAAACTTTGGGATTACTTGTTCCATTGCTGTTCTGTGCAAATAGCTGGGCAGATAACATTAAAATCAATCCTAACCACCCCGATCAGTACACGGTAGTCAAAGGCGATACTTTGTGGGATATTTCTGGAAAGTTTCTAGAAAACCCTTGGCAATGGCCTAAACTATGGAATAACAATCCTCAAATTGAAAACCCTGATTTAATTTATCCTGGTAACACGCTCTACTTTTCTATTGTTAATGGCCAGCCTCAACTTGGTTTTTCAAAAAACCAGACTTTAACACCACAGATTAGAAAATCTTCAATTGAACAAGCAATAAAATTTATTCCAACCGATGCAATTGCACAGTTTTTGACATCCCCTAAGGTTGTTGACGAACACGAACTGGCAAACTCACCTTATGTTATTGACTTTGCAGGTGAGCATTTAATTGCTGGCGCAGGAGATCGCGTTTATGTTCAATCAATTGAAAACCCTAAAAGTCTAAGTTACACCATTTATCGTCAAGGCGAGTCTTATATTAGTCCCGCTACCCAAGAGATTTTAGGTTATGAAGCAAAATACATTGCCGATACCACTATACAAAGAGCAGGAAGTCCAGCAACCCTTGCCATTATCAAGTCTGACAGTGAGGTTCGTAAAGGTGACCGACTAATGGCCAGTTCAGAAGGTGAGCTAGCTTTAAACTACTTCCCTAAACCACCTGAAACAAATATCTCAACTAATATCATTAGCGTACTTGATGGCGTATCTCAAATAGGACAACATAACATTGTAGTACTCGACAAAGGGACTGCTGATGGTTTAGAAACCGGTCATATTTTAGATATTTATCAGCGTGGCAAAATCATTAGTGATGCTTACAGTGATCAAAAAGATGCTGCTGTTAAGTTACCTGATGAAATCGCAGGTATTTTGATGGTTTTTCGCCCATTTAAACGGGTAAGTTACGCCATCGTATTAGAAGCGTCCCAAGCCATTCATCTTCTAGATAAAGCACAAACACCTTAGGCAACTCGCAACAAAAAATCTGCGCAATCTGGGTGGGTTATTTATTGCCAGCTGCCTTAATTTACCATAATCACTCACAAGGACGTGAGTAATACAAAAAACCCAATACAACTTAAGTGACCTCCCCTCCCACTCCTGAGCAATTAAAATACTGGCTAGCCTTATTAAGAACTCCTGGCATTGGCAGCCAAACCTTTTTAAAATTACTCAACAGTTACGCGCCTCCACAAATATTCTCCCTGACTCGTTCGAGCCTTTCTTCCTTAGGGCTTAAGTCAAAAAGCATTGATTTTATTCACTCACCCGATTGGTCACTAGTTGATAATGACCTGCAGTGGCTTAATCAAAAAAATAATGAAGTCATTACCATTTTAGACCCACTGTTTCCTTCACAATTAAAGGAAATTGATAATCCACCTCCCTTGCTATTTACTCGAGGTGATATAGCCTTACTATCACAACCGCAAATAGCCATTGTTGGCAGTCGAAACCCATCACCCATAGGTAAGCAAATAGCACTGGACTTTGCTCAATCACTGTCCAATCAAGGCTTTACAATTACTAGCGGACTCGCTTTAGGTATTGATGCTGCCAGCCATCAAGGGGCATTAAATGCAACAGGCTTAACGATTGCCGTTACGGGGACCGGTTTAGATAGAGTATACCCCGCACGTAACAAACAATTAGCAACCGACATAGCAACAACTGGCTTGCTTATTTCAGAGTTCCCCCCCGGAACTACCGCAAAAGCCAATCATTTTCCAAGGCGTAATCGTATTATTAGCGGTTTATGCCTCGGCTTACTTGTCGTTGAAGCGGCAAAAAAAAGTGGCTCACTCATTACTGCCCGCATGGCTTTAGAAGCAAATAGAGAAGTATTTGCCATACCCGGCTCTATTCATAACCCCTTAGCACGTGGTTGTAACGCACTCATTAAAGAAGGTGCAAAATTAGTAGAAAATACTCAAGATATTTTTGATGAATTAGGTGAATATAATCAACAACCTGTGACAGTTCAGCGCGAAATATTTAAATCAACACTTGACCTGGAGCAGCAAAATCTATTGAATCTCATTATGTTTAGCCCCACATCTGTAGACTGGCTAGTACAACAATCCGGTTTTTCAGCAGAAGTTATTTCTTCAATGTTATTACTTCTTGAGCTACAAGGTTGTATTACAGCTACACCCGGGGGATATATAAGGACCAAGTAAAAGGCCATAATGAAAGAAAATATTTTTGACGTGTTAATCTATCTATTTGAAAATTATCTTGATGATGAAATGGATTTAATACCTGACAGCGAAGGCATTAAAACAGAGCTCCTACAAGCAGGCTTTGATCAGGCTGAAGTGAATAGCGCTTTCAGCTGGCTGGAATCACTTACTGAACAAAATGCTATTAAAACAACTGTTTCTTCTGCATTCCGTATTTTTGATCGCTCAGAGGAAAAAAAGTTAGATATGGAATGTCGCAATTTCTTACTTTTTTTAGAACACACCGGTATCTTAACTGCTACTACCCGTGAAATTGTTATTGATCGCGCCATGGCCCTTGAACACGAAACACTTTCGCTAGAAGAATTAAAATGGACCGTATTAATAGTTTTATTAAGCCACTGCGATGATGATGTCGCTTTTTCTCGCATGGAAGATATCGTGTACGATTTTACTCCAGCCCTATTACATTAATTTCCGATTCGAGTATGAGTAAAAATCTTGTTATTGTAGAGTCACCTGCAAAATGTAAGACCATTGAAAAGTATTTAGGCAAAGACTTTCAAGTACTTGCTTCCTATGGTCATGTCAGGGACTTAATTCCTAAAGAAGGCGCCGTTGATACAGCAAACGATTTCGCAATGAAGTATCAAATCATTGACCGAAATCAACGCCACCTTCAAGAAATAACCAAAGCGGTAAAAAAAGCCGATACCTTATATCTCGCGACTGATCCGGATAGAGAAGGAGAAGCTATATCTTGGCATGTTTTTGAGCATTTAAAAGCCAAAAAAGCATTAAAAGATAAAGAGGTTCTTCGTGTCGTTTTCCACGAAATTACAAAAAAAGCAGTCACTGAAGCCATTGCCAAACCGACCGAGTTGTCAATCACTATGGTTAATGCACAACAGGCCAGACGTGCACTTGATTACTTAGTAGGTTTTAACTTATCGCCGCTATTGTGGAAAAAAATTCGTAGAGGTTTATCTGCAGGACGCGTACAAAGCCCTGCATTAAGAATGATTGTCGAGCGTGAGCTTGAAATTGAAGCGTTTGTTAAAAAAGAATATTGGACGCATACGGCTGAACTACAGGTTAAAGAGCAAGGATTTAAGGCTAAGCTTACCCATTTCGAAGGTAAAAAACTTCAGCAATTCAGTTTTACAGAGGGCGAACGTGCAGAAAAAGTCAAACAGACGCTGGTGGATGCTGCTGACGGCCAATTAATTGTTGAGAAGCTAGAAAAGAAACAACGCAAACGAAACCCTGCCGCTCCTTTCATTACCTCGACATTACAACAAGAAGCCTCGAGAAAACTAGGCTTTAGTACAAAAAAGACCATGATGGTTGCCCAGCAACTCTATGAGGGTATTGAAGTTAATGGTGAAACAGCCGGCTTAATTAGCTATATGCGTACGGATTCAGTCAACTTGTCTGAAGAAGCTCTGGAACAAATTCGTGAACTGATTACCGAGAAATACGGTAAAGAAAATGTCCCCAAAGAACCTCGTTCATTTAAAACTAAAGCAAAAAATGCACAGGAGGCGCACGAAGCCATCCGCCCCACTTCTGCTTTTAATTTACCTGAAAAAATAAAGAGCAACCTTTCATCGGATCAATTTAAACTTTATCAATTGATTTGGAAAAGAACGATTGCCTGTCAAATGATTCATGCCACACTCAACCAGGTGGCTGTTGATTTAAGCTGTGGTAGCAAAGAAAACATCTTTAGAGCCACCGGTTCAACTATTGCCAAACCAGGCTTTATGGCTGTTTATTTGGAAGGCAAGGATGATAATAAAGAAGGCGATGATAAGGAAAGCTTTTTACCGCCCATGGAAGAAGGTCGCCCCGTCCCGTTAAATGATATTATTGCGGCTCAACATTTTACAGAACCACCTCCCCGTTATGGTGAGGCGAGTTTAGTCAAAGCCTTGGAAGAACACGGCATAGGCCGTCCATCAACGTATGCCACCATTATCTCTACCTTACAAAATAGAGAATATGTCACGCTCGAAACAAAGCGATTTTATCCAACCGATGTCGGTCGTATTGTTATTAAGTTTCTTACCGAGCATTTTACTAAATATGTTGATTATGATTTCACCGCTAATTTAGAAGATGATTTGGATGCGGTAGCGCGTGGAGAGAAGGATTGGGTTCCTTTAATGCAGGCCTTTTGGACACCGTTCACTGAGTTAATTACTGAAAAAGAAGAAAGCGTTCAACGTAAAGATGTTACACAAGAGGCCATTGATGAAAAATGTCCCGAGTGTGGAAAAGATCTTTCCATTCGACTAGGTCGTAATGGACGTTTTATTGGTTGCACAGACTACCCAACCTGCTCGTATACCCGAAACCTAAATGACGACGGCACAGAGGCTCAAGCGCCCGAGATTGTCGAAGGAAGAAGCTGCCCAAAATGTGAGTCTGATTTAGTGATAAAAGCAGGCCGCTACGGTAAATTTATTGGATGTAGCGCCTACCCTAAGTGTAAACATATAGAGCCTTTAGAAAAACCATTAGATACTGGGGTTGAGTGCCCTCAATGTAACAAAGACAATGTTCTTAAGCGCAAGTCACGCTATGGCAAAATATTTTATTCCTGCGCCGGATACCCTAAATGTGATTATGCATTATGGAATGTGCCCATCAAAGAAAGCTGCCCCGATTGTAACTGGCCTATTTTGACTTTAAAAACGACTAAAAGACGGGGGCCAGAAAAAGTCTGTCCTCAAAAAGAATGTAAATATGCCACGCCTTATGAGGGTGATCCTGAGGATGTTAACGGGCCTCAAGAGCCAGAAAAAGTTCAAACAAACTGAAGAACAAACATGTGGAATACGAGGGATTTATAAGAAAAACCCCGTATTCCTCTTCGTTCCATACGGGCTACATTGAGCTTAATGTAATCAAACACCTAACGTGCTTCCACCGAAACCTAATGCCATTACCTGCCTTTAAAGTCCGACTTGCTGCACAAAAACTTCATGCAGGGGAAGTGATTGCCTATCCTACAGAAGCGGTTTATGGCTTGGGTTGCGACCCTCTTAATGAGGAAGCGGTATTAAATTTATTACATTTAAAAAATCGTAGCATTGATAAAGGGCTTATTTTAATTGCATCCTCTTTATATCAACTAGAACCTTATCTGCAACTAAATAACACGATCGTCTCTCGCGTACAAGCCACTTGGCCAGGTCCTGTTACTTGGATAATTCCAGCACAACCCTGGGTTCCTAAATGGCTAACAGGCACACACTCATCATTAGCGGTAAGAGTGTCTTCCCACCCTATCGTGCGTTTGCTATGTGAAAGAACGGGTGGCGCTATCGTATCAACAAGTGCTAATACTAGTGCTAGACCTCCTGCTACTACTCCATGGATGGTGTCTAAGAACTTAGCACCCAATAAACTATTTATCCTTCCTGGAAGGGTCGGTGAATTAAATCAACCAACACCTATTTACAATGTTTTAAATCAACAGCAACTTCGCTAAAAGACCTTTATTGAAATTGGTGGAGCTACGAATCATCCGTCTCTTGTGCCAGTTTAACCAATTGTTGCAGTGAGTTTGAACATTCTTCTTTTGTATCTGCTCTAACCGTTGCATGCGCAACCTTTCTACCCTTTCGAGGTGACTTAGCATAAAGATGGTGATGAGCATTAGCCACACCCAAAACAGACTCAGTAGCAGGAACGCCACCAATAAAATTAACCATCCCAGTGTATCCACGCACCTGCGTTGAACCCAGTGGCAAATCTAAAATCGCTCTTAAATGGTTCTCAAACTGACTAGTTTCTGCTCCTTCAATCGTCCAATGTCCTGAGTTATGTACTCTGGGAGCAAACTCATTTGCAATCAATTGTCCATCCATATCAAATAACTCTATGGCAATAATTCCAACATAATCCAAAGCATTTAACACACTAACTGCTATATCCTCAGCCTGTTGTTGCACCGCGTCATTAGAACAGCATTCAGAAACTCGTAAAATCCCTTTATCATGGACATTTTCAGATACCGGATAAAAAACCACCTCACCACTAGGCCGTCTTGCAGCGATAATTGATAATTCTCGTTGAAATGAGACAAAACCTTCGACGATTGATGAAACACCTTGCATCTCATCCCAGGCTTCAGCCAGTTGAGCCTCTGTCTTTATAACGACTTGCCCCTTACCATCATAACCCATACGTCGACTCTTCAAAATTGCCGGATAGCCAATATCTTTCATGGCTCTCTGCAAATCAGCCAAGTCATCGACCTGCGCATAGGGGGCAGTAGAAATATTTAGCTGATGAAAAAAGTCTTTTTCAACCATTCTATCTTGAGCAACGGCTAAAGCATTTGGCGCTGGATATACTTTAGTATGATCTTGTAAAAACTTTGCCACATCCGCAGGCACATTTTCAAATTCATAAGTCACCACATCGGCTTTCTCAGCGAGTTCTGCAAGCAATACTGGATCATCATATTGGCCATGTAAATGTTCACCCAAACCAACAGCACCAGCCTCTTCACTTGGGTCAAGAACAATAAATTCCAAATCCAAAGGATAACCCGCCAAAGCAATCATACGAGCAAGTTGTCCACCACCTAAGATTCCAACTTTCATTAAACCACCTCTCGTGGATCAGAATTAGCATTCACCTTATCTGTTTGATCTTGTCTGTATTGATTAACGGCTTGACGATATTCAGTATGTTTATTGCTTACAATAGAAGCTGCAAGTAGCGCCGCATTAATTGAACCCGCCCGCCCAATAGCCAATGTTCCCACAGGAATACCCGCTGGCATTTGTACAATTGACAATAGAGAATCCATACCATTCAATGCTTTAGATTGAACCGGCACACCTAATACAGGTATCGCCGTTTTAGCAGCCGTCATTCCAGGCAGGTGAGCTGCTCCGCCTGCACCCGCAATAATCACTTCAAGTCCTTTTGATTCAGCGGTTTCTGCATATTGAAATAATTTATCAGGCGTACGATGAGCAGAGACCACATCCACTTCAAAAGGGATGTTAAGTTGCTCCAAGGTGTCGGCAGCATGTTTCATAGTGTCCCAATCTGATGTTGAGCCCATGATAATACCTATCAATGCTGTCATTTATAATCTCCTGTTATCAACAAAACCATTTAAAGCAGGTTTGTTATTTTCTTTAAAAATTAAAGAGGTAATTATCTCATAAATAGATTAAATTAATTAGCCAGTAATTTTATGAATGAAAAACATTAAGGCATAAAAAAGCCGTCATTAAAATCCATTAATGACGGCTTTTTATATCCATATCTAACCCGTTAATTAAAAACCAACTCGCACTCCACCACTAACAGTATAGTTATTCATATAACGATGTCCTTCAATTCTTTCATAATCAACAAATAACTGAACACTATGAGTTAAAACAGCAGAAACTCCACCACCAAGCACAAAATAATCTCTATCTGGCTGATCTGTTTGAAACTTTAGATCATAACTTGTAGTATCTTCCACAAAAGAGGCATGAATAGTTCTACGATGATTAAGAAACTCGTGCACATACCCAGCTTTCACTTTTGGCAATATCACACCCCAGGGAACACTTACCGCATAGGAGACATCAAAACCAATCGTAGATTTAAATGACTGTATATCTTGGTTTTGGTATTTCATCGCTAAACCAGCACCCCCAGACTCTTTATAGTCATCAATATATGTACCTGAATAATCTAACTTTATTAATGGTGTAATTGATAATTCATTTTGAGATAAGGTATAAGCAAGCGTCATACCCGCCAAGATCTTATCCGCTTCTGTATCAGCATGGGCAACGGAATTAACAACATCACATCCACAAGTAAGGTTATAGCTAACATTCCTTTTTAAATCATACTCAACACCTGTCCAACCAACATACCCATCAACAGAAAAATTGTCCGTAACTCGATAATTTCCATAGGCTAAAACACTAACATTTTCGTAGTCTGAACTTCCTGAGTTACCACTGTAATCAAGGTCTGTACTTGAATATCCAATCGCCAAACCAGCCACAAATTTATTGGTGAAAAAATAATCCAAACCAAACGTGACGCCTTGCATATCTGATTCATAGCCAGTTTCAAGCACTGTACTTTCTCTTTCAATTTCAGTCAGCTTTCCTGAAGTAAAAAAGCCTAACCGTTCTCCTGATAAAATATCGCCTGCTGCACCTTGTTTTTTGAGTTCCTCTTGCCTGTCATCAATTGCTTTTTTATGCTGTCTGTCCGAATAAATTGTAGAATTCCCAACACCTGATGAAATTCCAGCATTATTACCAACACCAGCCTCTATACCGGCACCATCTCCTCCATTGACACCTGCACATCTAGCTTCTAATTCAGAACCTTTCTCAGCTCCAGGACATACGAACGCCCATGACTCATTAATTACTTCCCCAGGACTTTTATCTCCTGATACTGAACTAGTAGCCAATACCGACCCACTACTAACAAGTAGAGTAACAAAAGCAAAACCTAAATTTTTATTATACATATCCCATCCAAATACAAATACTTCTCATTGAAAGTGTAGCGCACAAACTACTCTTTAGCAAAAAAAACAACATACAATTTTACTTAGGTACAAAGAAAAATTCGCCCGACTCATGGCCTGCATGCCTGATAGGCGCATATTCAGGAACCTGCTCTATACCATAATCTGCAGCAATTGCTACAATATTACTGGATACATTCCTATACAACGCCTGCCCTTCCAAAAGACTATTATTATTTTCCAAGGCTTTAATAAATGCATTAGCAAAAACCGAATACTTCCCGCCACCACCGTCCATCACTGGCTTTAACCCCCCTGATGTTAATACAGTTCGAGATTTGGCCTTCAACATGGCCTTTAACCATTGCGATTTTTTACCCTGACTTTGCCCTGCCTCTAACCTGGCTAATGAAGAACGTGTCATTGCACCCGAATAACAAGAATCAGAAACCACCATAATATGTTTGACTGACATACTGTTTAAAATATCTGTTATCGCTACAGTTGAGACCCAGTTAGCCGTATTGTCACCATCAGCATCAACAGGCAACCAGTGTCCACGCATATTTACCCTATCCAACTCACCATGCCCTGCATAATAAACTAACAAGTTATCTTTTTCAGTCAACCTACTTCTTAATTCATTTAATTCAGATAAAATTTCGTATCGTGTCCCGTTTAACAATAATTTTGTTTCAAATCCATACTGAGATTTAAGCACTTCTGCTACTTTTTTTGCATCCGTAATCGGTGTATCTAGTTTAGGAATTTTCTGATAATCATTATTGCCGATAACTAGAGCATAATATTTCCCAAAATCGATTGTATTCCAAGTTTCTTCAAATTTAGTCACTTGCAATTTAGTCTCAGTATTTCTATTTAACCGTTGCGCCTGACCTAACGACAAAATAAAATCCAACGATTCTCTAGCACCATTTTTATCTATAGCAACCACCTTTACCGGTGTTTCAGATTTTGTTAGTTTCACACTAGCCTGAAACAATCCCTGCTTATCAACCTTTCTTTTTTTATCATTAACCATCAACGCCATAAGACCGGATGACGCTTTCACTTTACCAAATATATCCCGGGCTTTGACAACCGAACGCAATTTCACTGTAGGCGTTCCACGCACTAACACAAAAGGTGGGTCAATAATCTCTATACTGGGTTTACTTCCCCCACCTTGCCGCTCTACCGTACTTTCCAGCTTAGCTATTTTTTGATTGAACTTTGCTTTCTCTTTCTCCAACTTAGCTATCAAACTAGCTTGTTCCATGGCACTTGCCGCCGGAACCATACCCTCCAAGCCTTTCCTGTGTTTAGCCTCTATGGCTAATAATTGTTGTTCTGATTTCATTAATTTAGTTTGTAACTCTAAAACTTTCAATTCAGCTGTGTTTTTTTCTGATTGATTTTTCTCAAGCTCACTACTCACTTGCTTCGACCTTTTTTGCATAGCTTCCATTTTTTGCATTAATTCAATTAATTTCAAATCATACTTATCATCTAAGCTAGCCACTTTGCCTTCTTGCTTACTTAATAAGATCTGCTTCTGCTTAACTAAGCTTTGCAAACGAACAATTTCCTCGTTATCGTTATCTGCGGTAACTTTTTGTAAATTATCTTCCGTTTGTTGCAATAACTGTCTCGTTACTTTTAAATCAGTTTTCTCATTAGCTAATTGCTGCTGAGTTTTTTCTAATTGTGAAGATAAGACCGTTGTTTCATACTTATTGTTTTTTAACGCTGTCCTAAGCAAATCAAGCTCTTTATTTACAGCCTTTTTTTCTTCAGTTTTAATCGTTGATGCATAAGCAATTTCCGTATCAGCTAGTCCTGACGACTTCTTATATAAAGCAATTGATTTTTCCCTACTTTGCTTAACTCCCAAGCCCTTTTCATACAAAAAACCCAGGTTTATTTGTGCGCGACTATTTCCCTGATCTGCCGCTCTTCTATACCACTGAGCAGCTAGTTTATAGTCAGGTGTAATACCCATGCCCTTTTCAAAAACCTCTCCAACATAGACTTGCGCAGTTGCATCGCCACTTTCTGCTCTAGGCATCCAAGTTTTTAGTGCCGTTGCATAATTCGATTGCTTATATCCGGCATACTCCCCTCCTCTACGTCCACATTCCAATGCACTCACCTTTACTGCCCTTCTAGCAGTAACATAAGTCGCAATTTGGCCAAGATTTCGAACTTCACCTGGTAATAAACAATCAACAATGAAAAAATCATCGGCTAATTTTGATTTTTGACTACTTGTTAGTGATTGCCTCCCTGCACAGGCAACAAGAAGACTTAGGGCCACCCCTAAAACAATATATTTTTTCATTTACCTATCTCCAAGCAGAATTTTACTTTTTATCTAAAGACCATACACCATCATCTAACAGTCCATTTTTTAACCAATCTAAAATTGTCTCTTTATCTTTCTGGTAACACTCTGGACAAAACAATTGGCTATCAATTCCCTTTTCAATTTCTTTTAACCATTCTTGCCAACTTCTAATATTCTCAGCTTCACACTTGTTATCATCAGCCTTCCCTAAAGCATATAGCGTTTCTGGCAAAACTCGCCCTTTAACTCTAATTGAACCTAATCGCCTAACCACTAAACCTGACTGCTCAACAGCATCCAAATAATTTCCGGCTATAATAATATCCGTACTGAATAAACGTGTTAGTCCTTCTATTCGCGCCGCTAAATTTAATGGATCACCTAGAATTCCAAATTTTTTATTACCTTCCCCTAATTCTGGCCCCAACTCCCCCATAACCACATCACCCGTTGTCATCCCAATACCTGCATCAATAATATCTACAATGCCCTGCAATGAATCTTGGTCAATTTTATCCTTATATCTTCTTTGTAATGATCTGAAAAAATCTTTCTGTAAGTCTCTTAATTCTATCCCTGCTAATAATGCCTTTTTATAAACATTGAGCGAATTTTGAGCGCTCTTAACCTCCCAATAATAACAAACCATATCACCAACATATGCTTCCAAAACACCATCATATTTTTTTTGGAGCACATAAGACGTTTTATTAAGATAATCATTCATTAACTCCAACACTAACTTAGGCTCCTTTAGCAACCCTGTTACCGTTGTATAGCCCGCCAAGTCACTCATTAACACAATAACTTTACTTCGTCTCTGGACATAGGGTTCATCCATCCCCAAGGGCATCAGGGCATTAATAACTTGTGCCGGTATATACCTTTTTAACAACCTCCCTTCTTTAGCACCTACAATTAATCGAATCGTTACAATTTGACCTGCCCCACTCAAATATACCAACAACGATGCAGTAACCGGCCATAATTGCATGATTGGGTTTAAAAAACACAACAGTGAAAGTAAAAAAAACAATATCAAAGCAATCACTAATATACCGAACTGCTGTAGATTTGCCGCAGCTAACACGCTGATGCCTGACACAACAATAAAAATTATTATTTTTACACTACTAAGTGGAGGTTGAGGACTATCTTGATTAATGATTGTTTCTACTGCATCAACTAAATACTGCGACCCTGGTGTCATTAAATTAGGGCTATAAAAGGCTGTAGTCATTGCAGTAACAACCAAATCAGTCGATTCATTTGGAGCCGCTGTCTGAAAAACAACAACTTTATCTTTTAATAAACTTGCATATTTCCTAGCAACTTCTTTGTTACACGAAGCTAACAGACTAACTGGTAATATCAACCTTACAGAATCTTCATCAACCCTGTATTTTGGAATGCTTAACCGTATACGTCGACAAGGATATTGTTTATCACACAACTGATCCGTCAATTTCTGGTTAAATAAATCAGCACCCCGTTCTTTTTGGCTGTACTCAACCAACTTATAAACAGCATGGTCGTCACTTAAATCCAACCACCTGGCTACCGGACTATCATAAGTAACCAATCGATCAC
>ENA-OSET01001736-OSET01001736.1-sediment-metagenome-genome-assembly--contig:-NODE-1736-length-22162-cov-8.186778_pt1 | contig 22162 bp, 18 predicted proteins | sample MGYA00237882_ERZ534229 | MGnify/ENA primary metagenome ERZ534229 (study PRJEB26408, sample SAMN06266212) | sediment metagenome | isolation source: Hudson Canyon methane seep mesocosm | place... | reverse complement strand
AAGCCTGCACTTAATGTATCGGTCGAATTCATATGTTCAGAAACTAGCTGCTGGTACCGTCTTGATAATCGCGGATCGACATCTACTAATGTTTTTTATATTCATCCCATATCATACTATTTTTGGCTTATAAGTTGTGTAGATACTTATGCGCTCCGCGTGGGAATGCATACGGGAACGCTCTGCGTTCCGAGGTACAAAGCACAGGACCAGTTAACAAGATATTTGTCCTGTGTTAAGCGTGTAGCCGACATTATCTTTTTAAAGCATAGGTTTAATTTATGAGTCATGAAGTTTCCGTAGTGATCTGCCATGACTGTGGTTTATTGCAACGAATCAGCCATATGCCTGAAGATGGAGCGGCTGTATGTAGCCGTTGCGATGCTGAAATACGTAAACGCATGCGCATTAAACCGGCAAAAAGCATTGAGCATACCCTGGCTCTGGTAATCACTGCCCTGGTTCTTTTTACGATAGCCAATGTCTATCCAATTATCGAAATTGAGTCTGAAGGTATTAAATTAGCTGCGACGCTATTTGATAGCGTCAGCTATCTGTTCAGCCACGATATGAAGCTGCTAGCCGGACTGGTCTTTTTAACTAGCATCGGTGCGCCTTTGATACAATTGACCGGCCTTTTCTACATTCTTCTATCGTTAAATTTTAACCATATTCCCTGGCTTGCCCCGCAAGTTTACCGCGTAGTAAGGCTCATGACTTCCTGGAGTATGCTGGAAGTCATGATGCTGGGCATTCTGGTTTCTGTGGTCAAGTTATCAGGTTTGGCCACGGTGATACCCGGTATTGCATTATGGACATTCGGTCTGCTGATATTTATCATTGCTGCAGTTCTGTCCGGTCTGGATACAGAAATGCTTTGGGATTTGATAAGTTCAAAAACTGGCTCCAGAGCTCTTAAAAATTACAGGAACAAGGCGCAATTAACCAATTGTCATAACTGCAATTTGTTATGTGCAGTGACTGATCAACACCAGCACTCAAAAACTACCTGCCCCCGGTGCAATACACCTGTACATTTGAGGAAGCCTGAAAGTCTGTCCCGTTGTGCCGCATTGTTGATTGCTGCGATTGTCATGTATATCCCCGCTAACTTACTGCCAGTCATGGTAGTCACCAGTATGGGTAAAACCGAAGGAGATACGATCATCGGTGGAGTCATCTATCTGGCCACGTCGGGAGACTGGCCTTTAGCATTGATTGTTTTTATAGCCAGTATATGCGTTCCTTCCATTAAAATAATTATTCTGGGCATGTTGTTGCTAACGGTGCATTTCAAGTCACAATGGCTCCCGAAGGAAAGAACCCAGCTGTATCGTTTTACTGAGGCGGTCGGTCGCTGGTCGATGGTTGATATTTATGTTGACACATTAATGGCTGCGCTAATTCAGATTGAGGGACTGATGGTCATCGAAGTAGGCATTGGCGCGGTCGCATTTGGAGCCGTCGTAGTATTAACAATATTAGCCGCAATGGCATTTGATCCCCGATTGATCTGGGATAATTTGGAGAAAGTAGATGAGTGAACCGACACAGGATGAGCAATTGGATGAATTACCGGAAAGCAATATTCGGCCCCGGTCAAAATTCTCCATCGTCTGGCTGGTGCCGTTGGTGGCCGTTATTATTGGTGCCTGGATAGGTTATAAAGCCTGGTCTGAAAGAGGCCCAATAATTACTATAACATTCAAGACAGCAAAAGACCTGGAAGCGGGAAAAACCAAAATAAAATTTAAAGATGTCGAAATAGGAGAGGTTAAAAGCATCTTGGTGAATCAAGACACTTTTAACGTTGAAGTAACCGCCGAATTACATAAGGAGATCAAGCCAATGCTTACTGACCAGACCCGGTTTTGGGTCGTCAGAGCCAGGATTGATACCAGTGGTGCTTCCGGATTAGCAACCTTGTTATCTGGCGCTTATATTGATGTTAGCCCGAGCAAGAAAGGGCCGCTAAGCACTCGCTTTACCGGCCTAGAAATCCCACCTGTGATTGCTGCAGACACACCGGGAAAACACTTTTTTTTACATACTAAAGATCTAGGGTCTCTGGAAAGGGGGGTGCCTGTTTATTACCGCAAATTCAGTGTCGGTCGGGTTGAAGATGTTAAACTTGATGATGACGGTGAGTCAGTCACAGTGCGTATTTTTATCAGTGCCCCTTATGACCAGTGGGTAAATACAAGCACTAAGTTTTGGAATGCTAGTGGTATCGACGTTTCGATGGGCACTAATGGTCTCGAAGTAAATACCGAATCTCTGGTTTCAATATTGGTGGGTGGAATTGCTTTTGAATCGAAAGAGATGGCTGGTGATATATCTGCTGCAGAAAATCTTGCCGAGTTTAAGTTATATGCTGATCATAAAGACTCGCTTAAAAAAGAACTTAAACTAGGCATTAACTATGTTATTAATTTCACCGAGTCCGTGCGTGGTTTGAGCATAGGTGCACCAGTTGAGTTTAGAGGGATACCGCTGGGCAAGGTTACCGATATTCGCTTATCTTACAATGCAAGCAGCAATAAAATTACTATCCCCGTAACAGTCACGCTTGATTATGAACTTATTGCACTTAAAGGCGAGGATGAAACAGCAGAACAAATCTACGCCCAGCATGAAAAGCGAACTGATTACATGGTGAAAAAAGGCCTGAGAGCCCAACTACAGACGGCTAGCTTACTGACTGGACAATTATTTGTTGCCATTGATTTATTTCCTGATGCGCCTGCTTTTGCTATGAACTGGGATGCTAAAACGCCTGAATTTCCTTCGGTCCCCGGAATGTTAGGAGGGCTTGAACTCCATGCTAGCAGCATTCTGAAAAAGGTGGATGCGATGATGACCCAGATTAAAGAATTTAGCTACAAGCTTAATCATCAACTTGAGCCCGAACTGTCGGACACCTTGATAGAAACTAAAAAAACTCTGGTGACAATTCAGGACACACTGCAAAATGATTCTCCCCTGCAGCAGGATATGCAAAGTACCTTACGTGAATTGACAAAAGCGGCAAGGTCTATTAAAAACCTCGCGGATTATCTGGAAAGACATCCTGAGTCACTTATTAAAGGTAAAAAAGGAGACTGATTGTGAACAAACATACGCTATTATCCTGGAGCCTTGTGGCAATAACATTCGTTTTATCCGCTTGCGGAACGTCACCGAAGGCAAAATTCTATATATTGAATCCAATCGACAGAAATGTGGCTACATCGCCAGGGGTACACAAAGTTGCTGTAAAAGTGGGCCCGGTTTCCATTCCTGACACTCTGGATCAATCACGGATTGTCACCCGATCCGGTTCGAACAAGCTGGTACTGAATGAATTTAACCGCTGGGGTGGTGATATTCAGGATGATTTTCAGCGCATTCTGGGTGAAAATATTGCCATACTGCTCCCTACGGATCAGGTGATTTTATATCATGACCTTACACTTATGCCTGTGGATTTCCAGGTGGTTGTTAATGTGCGGGAATTCGACGGCGAATTGGGCGGCATGGTCACTCTGAATGCTGACTGGAGCGTGGTTCATCACCCCGGCAAAGAAAAAACCGTGACGGCCAGAAAGTCTATCCTTAAGGAGAGTACTGACGGAGCCGATTACGAGGCTTATGTCGCTGCACAAAGTCGACTGTTGGCAAAACTCAGTACAGAAATTGCCGATGAGGTTAGGGGGCAGTTGGATGAGTGAATGTTTTAGGCTACAAACTTAAGGCGGGACATTCAATAGACTGGCGCGCCATCCTACCTCATGAAAATCTTGGGACTCCTGTCGCCACTGCGGACTAAAAATCATCACTTCGCTAAGCTCCGTTTCCATGATTTTAAGCGCTTGTAGGGCGTGGCTTCAGCCCGCCTCTATATATCCTTTGGCATTCGCGGGCTGAAGCCATGCCCTGCAGTTTTCAATATGTTCCACGTTAAAATGTTAGTGATAATTTTAGCTTATCGTTTAACCAACTCTGAATAACAGTCATTTAGTTAGCTCTCAGTTCATATGCCTTATTAAATTCACAATTTTTTACCTACTGTCAGTAATTGTTATTTTTCTGTCAAAAAATGGTATTCATAACATTATTATAAATGGTATTTTATAAAAAGAATTTCATTGTATTCATAATGAAATGAAAATTAGTTATCTAAATTAAAGTCTTCTGACACTTTTGCAGGGAGTTTCATAAATGCGATGGTCGTTATTATATATTCAGCATTTCCAGTCAATAAATTATATACCGTGGTAGAAACTTTTTTATTTAAGACCAGCTGTCAGTTAAATCAATTGCTCAAGGAGAACAAGATGAAAGTATTTAATTTTAGGATAGTTCCCGCATTGTTAGTGTTTAGCACTTGCACATTGTCGGCGTGTGCACCGACTGTAATCGTGGCAGAGGCGCCAACGACACTTGCGGTAGATCCGGCTGCAACGCAAATATTGAAACGTATGACCGCCTATTTGGATAGCTTGGAACAGTTCAGCGTGCATACGCAGGTTACCCTCGAGGACGTGGCTGATTCTGGGCATAGAATCGATTTAGACGTTTCGGCAAACATGATCGTCAAACGACCAGACAAGCTGCTTGCTCAACGTAAAGGAGACCCACTTGATCAGACATTCTATTATGATGGTAAGACTCTCACATTATACAATCCAGGCGATAAGGTTTACGCAACAGAGCCGGCACCGGGAACAATTGAGGGAATGCTTGGCTATGCGCGCGAGTCACTAGGCCTCATTGTCCCCGCCGCCGATTTGGTTTACCACAATGCATATGAACTGCTGATGCAGGATGTGGACTTCGCGACAGTGGTTGGCAAAACGGACATCAATGGAAACACATGCAATCACTTACTTTTTAGCCGTCCAGGGGTAGATTTTCAGGTATGGGTTGCTGATGGCACTGAGGCCTTACCGTGTAAATATGTTGTTACTGACACGGAAAATCCTGGACGAGTGAGCGTTACCACAGTCATGAGTGACTGGAATTTCACCTCGCCCATAACTGATGCGGAATTTACTTTCGTGCCTCCTGCAGGGGCCAAGCCGATCACGTTCATGCGTATTGATACTCCTAGCAACCCCATTCATTGATATATTTTAGAGAGAGAAGAAAATGAAACAGATTCTCAAAATTGCACTATTAGTCTCGGCCGCTGGCCTGATGTTTATCGTTGATATTCCTTCCGAGTTATCACCACCCTATCTGCAATTAATTCCTGAAGTACAGGCAATAACACCTCAAGCGGCAGCCATGACCATGCATCGCCGGAGTCGTCGTAGAGGTGTGGTTGCGGGAGCAGCAATTAGCAAAAATCGATCCCAGCAAGCTGCTGCAAGCTCCCAACAACAGACAGCAACTCAGCAGCAAGAGTCCGCTATTGCGCAGCAGCAGGCTGCGACCGCTCAGCAACAGACTGCAATTGCACAGCAACAGGCAGCGACAGCTAAACAACAAGCCGAGACAGCTGAGGCTGTTTTGCTGCCCGAGGGGACAGTCGTGACAACACTTCCCCCTGTTTGTACACCGACGCAGCTTAGTGGGGTTGAATATCAACATTGTGGAGTCAACTACTACCGCACGGCATTTCAAGGAAATAATCTGGTTTATGTGACAACACACCCAAAGTGATTACCAATCGAACAATCGCCTTAAAAGGTAAATATTATGAAAAACAAAACAGTTTTAATATTAGCTATTATTGCGTTACCAGCAATTTACTCTAGCTTATTATATGCACGTGACCGCGGGTTTAACCAGCCTGGGGCTGTGGGTAACACTGGACGTGATCCAGGGATCAATCAACCCGGGGCTATTGGCAATGTTGGTCGTGATCCGGGAATCAATCAGCCGGGTGCTGTAGGTAATACAGCGGCTCATCACCCCGGCAGAGATCCAGGCATTAATCAGCCCGGGGCTATTGGCAATGTTGGTCGTGACCCGGGGATCAATCAGCCGGGTGCTGTAGGTAATAAAGGGGCTCATCAACCCGGCAGAGATCCAGGCATTAATCAACCTGGCAGACTAGGGAATCATCGTCGATAGAATTGCTAGGAATGTGGATTTAATAACCCCCGAACTTTTATGTTCAAGTACTAAAATATAAAAATATACGGTATGGAGTTTGCGGCATACCGGATAAATGACTACACATTTAAGACGAGATAATTCTCTTGTAAAACAAGTAGGGTGGGCAGAAAAGATTGCCCAGCCTATAAATAATAGACTGTCCCGTCTTAAATCCGTAGCCGGATAAATCATACTTCTGCCGGATGCGCGCAATGCTACGCCTCCACCATACTTTTATGATTCGTCCTGACAAAAGGATTGTCCTATGATAAACATAAACCGTAAAAAACCATTGCATAAGAAACTTAATTACAAACACTCACTTCTGGCCAGTGCATGCCTAGTTAGCGTAGCGCTCCCACAAACAGCATTTTCAGGCGGTATAATTCTTTATGAGGTCGGCACACCCGATGTCGGACTAGCCTCGGCCGGTTATGCCGCTAGGGCTCAGGATGCGTCTACGTTATTCAAGAACCCTGCAGGTATGAGCCGCCTTCAGGGTACGCAGATCCAGCTTGGTGGAGAGCTCGTGTATGGTGATGTTGAATTCAGCCCAGATGCAGGAACCTCGACCCGGCTTGGTACTGACGGTGGCGGTAATGCCATTGGTGCGCTACCGAATTTAAGCCTTTTTTATGTCTATGATCTTGCGGATAAATGGAAGCTGGGCTTTGGCTCATTTTCCAACTTCGGTCTGGCTGAGAAATACAACGACAACTGGGTTGGCCGCTATTATGTGCAAGAGAGCACACTGGTCGGAGTAACTCTGATGCCTTCAGTAAGTTACCAGGCGACTGACTGGCTTTCAATCGGTATCGGGTTGAATGCCATGCTCGGGTATATCAATGATAAGGTCGCACTCAATAATATTGAGCCTTCCGTCGGCGACGGCCAGTTGAAATTCAAAGATACTGCATGGGGCTTTGGTGCTAATGTTGGGATTTTGCTGGAGCCAAGAGAAGGCACACGATTTGGTATCACCTATCAATCACAAATCAACCTTGATTTTGAAGACACTCCTAGTTACAGCAATCTGGGGCTTGGGTTAAGCAAGCTTCTCGCAAATCCATCGTCTGTAGACATCGGAATGAATGTCCCGCAATCAGTCATGGTCGGTTTTTACCAGGAAATCGATGACGAATGGGCACTCATGGGAGATTTCGGCTGGCAGGATTGGAGTCAATTCGGCAGAGTCGATATTGGACTGGATTCACTCAACTCACCGTCTGTGACGGCTAATCTCAATTACCAGGATACCTGGCACGGAGCCCTCGGCGTCCAGTACAAACTACGTCCCACATGGACATTAACAGGTGGCTTCGCTTACGACAGCTCTGCGGTAAATAGTGCAGACCGCAGCATAATCCTGCCTATGGGTGAGGCCTGGCGCTTTGGTCTCGGGGCGCTGTGGCAGGTAACCGAGAAAGTGGATCTCAACGCGGCCTACGAATTTATGTGGAGTGGTGATATGTCGGTGGATCAGGGGGCGGATAGTAGCCTGCGTGGACAGGTCTCAGGTTCCTACGATAAGGTCTGGTTTTCCTTCTTCACCTTGAACCTCACGTATCGGTTTTAATACTATGTGTAAATATAATATTTTCAGCCCAAAACAGTAAATTATATATTTATTCATGTTCATTCAATTTTAATTAAAACCTGACTGTACCGACCTGAATGTAGAGCTTCAGTAAGGCTTATATATATCAAATCGATATAAACAATACAAAAATACTAACCATGAAAATAAAATCTAGAATTTTACTATACGGATCACTGGGATTGACTACTTTGCTAGTTTCTTGTGCCCAGTTTCAGACAGAAACCGGTACCTCTGGTACACCAAATTCCACGACTAGTATTAGCAACAAACAACAAGCTACATCTCCCCATATTCTACAGACAACAGGAACACCTGGCTCGCCGAGTGCCACGAGCACCATTAGCGGTAAACAACTGCCCGCGCCCAGTCCGAAATTTGGTGGCGTGATTAAGAAAGGTGCCCTACAATCAAAAGCGTGGTGGGCACCAAGTATCGTGCCACCCAAGGAGGCCCCCAATGTATTGCTCATCATTACCGATGACGCTGGCTTTGGTGTGCCGAGCACCTTCGGCGGCGTCATCCCGACGCCCACGCTGGATCGTATCGCCAATAACGGCCTGCGCTACAATAACATTCACTCCACCGCGCTGTGCTCGCCGACGCGGGCCGCGCTGATCACCGGCCGCAATCATCACTCAGCGGGCTTCGGCGTCGTGTCCGAGCAGGCTACCGGCTTTCCCGGCTACAACAGCATCATCGCCGAGGACAAAGCCACCATCGGGAGGATTCTGCGCGATAACGGTTACTCCACCGCGTGGTTCGGCAAGGAGCACAACACACCATCCTTCGCCGCTAGCCAAGCCGGACCCTTCGATCAGTGGCCCATCGGCATGGGCTTCGAGTATTTCTACGGATTTGTCGGCGGCGATGCCAACCAGTGGCAGCCGAACCTGTTCCGCAACACGACGCAGATTTATCCTTTCGAGGGCAAGCCAGGTTGGAACCTAGTCACCGGGATGGCTGACGACGCCATCGATTACCTGAATCGCATGAACCAGATCAATCCCAGCAAACCGTTCTTCGTCAAGTACGCACCCGGTGCCACTCACGCGCCACACCACCCGACCAAGGAATGGGTGGAAAAGATCAGCAAAATGCACCTCTTCGACGAAGGCTGGAACAAGCTTCGTGAGCAGATTTTCGAGAACCAGAAGCGCCTAGGCGTAATCCCTCAGGGTACCCAACTGGAGCCATGGCCGACAGATATCCTCAAAAACTGGGATGACTTGACTACCGATGAGAAAAAGCTCTTCATCAAACAGGTGGAAGTCTTCGCCGCCTACGCTGCCTACAATGACAATGAGATAGGTCGCGTCATCCAAGCTGTCGAGGATATTGGCAAGCTCGACAACACACTTATCATCTACATCAACGGCGACAATGGCACCAGCGCCGAGGGTGGTCCGATGGGCACGCCTAACGAGGTCGCATGGTTCAACGGTGTCAGCAATATGCCGGCCGAGCAGCAAATGAAGTGGTATGATGCCTGGGGCACCGAAGAGACTTACAACCACATGTCTGCGGGCTGGTCTTGGGCCTTTGACACGCCCTTTACCTGGTTCAAGCAAAATGCCTCCAAACTTGGTGGCATCCGCCAGAACATGGCTATCTCGTGGCCGGCACGCATCAAGGATACGGGTGGCCTGCGCGATCAATTTATGCATGTGATCGATGTGGTACCAACCATCCTCGAAGTAACCGGCATTCCCGCGCCCGATACAGTGAACGGCATCAAGCAGGCGCCGATCGAGGGTACCAGCTTCGCCTACACCTTCGACCAGAAGAACGCCAACGCACTGTCACAGCACAAGACCCAGTATTTCGAGATGATGGGCCAGTGGGCGCTGTACCACGAAGGCTGGTTGCTCAGCACCAAGGTGAACCGTGCCCCCTGGCAGGCCTTCGGCGCCGCGAATCCTGACCCGCTCAATAACCAGGTGCTCGAACTCTACGACCTGAACACAGACTTCAGCCAGTCGCAAAACATCGCCAAACAGCATCCAGGCAAAGTAAAGGAGATGAAGGCGCTGTTCATCGCGGAAGCCAAGAAATACCAGGTCTTCCCGATGGATGCCTCGGTGGCTGCTCGCCTCGTCGCTCCGCGTCCGAACATCACCGCCGGCCGCACTGAGTTCGTTTACACCCACCCGATGGTAGGCCTGCCGCAGGGCGATTCACCGTCCCTGCTCAACAGTTCTTACACTATCACTGCGGACATCGTAGTACCTGAAAGTGGTGCGGAAGGCATGCTGCTTACTTCGGGCGGGCGCTTCGCTGGCTATGGCTTCTACCTGCTCAAAGGCAAGCCAGTGTTCTTATGGAACATGCTCGACCTGGAACGCATCAAGTGGCAAGGCCCGGACGTGCTCACACCCGGAAAACACAGCATCGAGTTCGACTTCAAATACGACGGTCTCGGCGCCGGCACGCTCGCCTTCAACAACATGAGCGGACTCGGCCGACCCGGCATCGGTACGCTAAAGGTGGACGGCAAAGTCGTCGATACCAAGAAGATGGAGAAAACACTGCCGATGATCCTGCAGTGGGACGAAAGCTTCGATATTGGTTCCGATACGCTGACCGGCGTGAACGATGCGGATTACAAGCCGCCGTTCCCTCTGACCGCCAAGCTCGATAAGCTAACGCTCAAAGTTAATCGTCCGCAACTGTCACCTGAGGACATTAAAAAACTCGAGTCGGCACAACGCAACAACAAAACGAGCGAATAGGGAGAAGTTCATCCATAGTTCAATCTTGAACTATGGGGCGAGGGTTTAATAATACCCGAAAGTATGACCTAGGGTTTTGGCTTTACAGGCGTGTTAGAAACACAGGCGCAAGCAGGCTACGCAGCTATTTTTCTGACGCGGCAGTGGAGTCAAAAAACAAGTCAGGTTCGGGTACTATTGAATAGCATTTTTGGTGACAACATGATGACCGTTGCTGCAATCGACCGCCTTGTCCACCATGCTGACATTTACAAAATAGAAGGAGCAAGTTACCGTAAAAAGCACGCATTAAAATCACACCCAATAACCGGCGAAGCTAATTGACGCGAACCGGACAAGTTAGTTGATGTTTTATATAGCGGTCATTTTCATTGCTTTACAAGCCGATAGTCGGCGCTTATCTGACAATGCTTAAGCTTGTTTAATACGATAACCTCGTTTACCTGCATTACGAGAAAGCTCTCTGCTAATGGTCGATTGATTAATGCTTAATTGCTTGGCAATTTTGTTTTGACCCATACCTGTTTTCTTTAAGACATAAATCTGGCATCGTAGTTCATAGGTCAGTTGTTTGTATCTATCTATTCAAGTTTGCCAATAGCATGCAGGATGACGAACTGTCATTATTCTTTAATAATGAGAAGTTACGCTTTTAGTTTTAATTTATTTTCCTCTGCAACGATTTTTCAGCTAGCCGATGAATTATTAGCGTACTCCGCTAAGTGCTCTGGCGCTAAATGTGCATACCGTTGAACCATATCAAAACTGCTCTATCTCCGCTAATTCTTTTAACGTTTTTTGTAGGTGCGAATTTATTCGTACCTTGTGCTTAATGGGCTTTTTCGGTACGAATAAATTCGAACCTACGGGCATACCATTTAGCTAATAAATATTAGATGCTCAGCGAGCTCGGGGAGGGTGGATGTTAAATTTTTTTCCTCACTGATACGCTTCTGAATACTTTTTCGTTTACTCTTGGGGTACTAATGTTATTCTCAATATGCTTTATTTTTGGCGATTTGTTCGGCACAAGCAATATAGATTGGGTGGCTTACGCAGCAACTAATAAAGCGAGCCATATTGCACAAGTCATTTTGAATTTACCAGTCGGTTACCTAATAATGTCTTTAGGAATGCACATTAAATAAAACCCGAAACTTTAGCTTATGAAGCGCTGCCAGTCCTTCGAAGACTTGCAGTGCTTTCGGATATTATTGAATTTTGATTCCTTACCGTACTAATTTAGCCTAATTCGATGTAATAGCCCTAGCGGCTATGTTACGGGGTGGGGGGCTGAAAAGGGCTATTTTGATTCCCCGCTACTCAGCGTTTAAAGTTAGATGATATTATGAAACACAATGACGTTTAACCTTGAGATTAACCACTATGACCGAACTTAAACAAATCCTACGCCGCTATGAACTTATTTTAAAATCGGCTGGTGAAGGCATATACGGTTTAGATGCCGAGGGCAGGGCAAGCTTTGTTAATCCTGCGGCACTGGAAATGACAGGTTGGATTGAGGAGGACGTGTTGGGTGAGTTGATTCATGTTCAGCATCATCATAGCCGAGCCAATGGGGAACATTACCCGCGTCATGAATGTCCTATTTATGCTGCGTTGAAAGATGGCGAAGTGCATCACATCACCGATGAAGTATTCTGGCATAAAGATGGCACTAGTTTTCCCGTGCATTACACGAGTACGCCTATTCGGGAATTTGGAGAAATTGTCGGTGCGGTGGTGGTTTTTCAAGATGTCAGCAAACTGAAACAAGCGGAAACAGAACTCGCCTTATTACAGCGGCGTAGCACTTTAGTCTTAGCAGCTGCTGGAGAAGGTATTTGTGGCTTTGATTGTGAGGGTAACGTGACCTTTGCCAACCCAACCGCTTCAGCGATGTTAGCGTGGCCAATAGAATCTCCTAAGGCGCAAACTATTCATGATATTTTTGGACGCGATGAGCTCAACGCGGAAGCATACTGTCCGGTTCAAAATATTTTGGGCGGTAAAAACGTATTTAAAGCCAGTGATAAAGTATTTTGGCGTGCAGATGGCAGTAGTTTTCCTGTGGATTTTGTCAGTACGCCGATTATGGACGATGGTAAATTACAGGGCGTGGTGGTCGTGTTCAGCGATATTACGCAACGACAACTTGCAGAGAAAAAGCTTAATCAGGCCTTAGTGGAAATTAAGGACTTAAAAGACCGTTTGCAAGATGAAAATACTTACTTACAAGAGCAAATTAATTACAGCCATCAGTTCATCGATATTCTTGGTCAAAGTAACAGTTTAAAAGCGGCCTTAAAACAAGTGGAACAAGTCGCCCCCACTGAAACCACAGTGTTAATTTTGGGTGAAACGGGTACGGGCAAAGAATTGTTTGCGCGTGCTTTACATGACCTGAGTAGCAGAAATGAGCGACCATTGGTTAAAGTTAATTGTGCTGCCTTGCCGTCTAATTTAATCGAAAGTGAATTATTCGGCCATGAAAAGGGCAGTTTTACAGGTGCTATGGCACGGCGTACAGGGCGATTTGAATTAGCGCATGAAGGCACCATCTTTTTAGATGAAATTGGCGAAATTCCTTTAGAGCTACAAGCGAAGTTATTACGGGTTTTACAAGAAGGCGAAATTGAACGCTTGGGTGATTCTAAAACCATTAAGATAAATGTGCGCGTGATAGCCGCCACGCATCGGGATTTAAAGAAAATGGTTGCTGATGGTGAGTTTCGCGAAGACCTGTATTATCGACTTAGCGTTTTCCCTTTAAGCATTCCGGCTTTGCGCGAGCGGAAAAATGATATTAGCGTCTTAGTCCACTACTTTGTCAATAAATATGCTCAGAAAATGAGTAAGCAGATTAACCAAATTCCGCAATCGGTCATGGACAATTTACGCAGTTATAGCTGGCCAGGCAATGTACGTGAACTAGAAAATGTCATTGAACGTGCGGTGATTTTATCGCCAGAACCGACATTAGAGGTCGCCGCATTAGACAATCCTAAGCAAAATAACACAGCGACAGATCAGGATTTATTATCCCTAGCAGCAATGGAAAAAGCGCATATTATTAAAGTGCTGGAAAGTGTGCGCTGGCAAATTTCAGGCGAAAATGCAGCCGCCGCAATTTTAGAAATGCACCCTAATACATTGCGTTCTAGGATGAATAAGTTGGGGATACGGCGGGCGATAATGGCTTCATGATTGGTATAAAGGTCTTTTAAACTCTCAGTCTAGGCGACAATAGGTGACGTAATATGATTGTTTACCATTTCATCATAGGCAATGGATTCAATGGGTGTTTTAAAAACCACTTCGCGGCTCTTTTGCCTAAGTTCTTATGAAAATCAGCATTTGGAAACTGTACTTTAACCTCATTAATAAAGGACTTCGAAATGCCAAATTTAAAGAGTCCAAATGAGAAATCAACTAAATCCCCTTGACGAAAAATTTCAACAAGAGGGTAAGCATCATTGTTGTATTTTAGAACTTTATGATGCTCAATAATTATTAACTGAATTTCTTCCGACCAGTGTTCAAGGTTTCTACTTTTTAAATACGCAATAGCAGGAGGGATAGAAGGGGGGATATAGTCAACGGTCTCCTCTATCCAAATACCAATATCGTGGAAAGCGCCCGCAATGATGATTTTTTCTCGTTCTTCATCGCTATATTCTTTCAGGGCAAGGCAGAAATGGATCATGCGATAGACGTGATTTCTATAGCCTTGATACTCTGATCCAATCGTACCTTTCCAGTTAGAGAGAATACTTTCTAACAGTGGTATTTCTTTTTCAATGTTCATGTGGTTTTTTATTGATAGTGCATGACCAATGAAATAGCCCGCTAGGTCGGATTGCACTTTTTAGCCTCCCAACACATGGTCAGTAAATGTTGGGTTGAGATACAGATGAGGAATTATTACATTAAAAATCAATTGGATACATCGATTATAGTGTCAATCGAGTCTAATGGGCTTTGGTTCTTTTGGGGGAAAAGGTTTTAATAGTTTTTCACCAACAGTAATAAGTTTATATTCTACACCATCAACAGATTCCCTGAATACTCTATCGCTTTCATCAAAAGATGCCGCAACAATACTTTGCAAAGCCCCCTCTTTAGACAAAGCTTTAAATAATGAATTTATACTACTAACCGCCATTGAGTGCTGAGCTGGTTCATCAAAGACAAGAAAACCAAGATGATTTCCATTATATTTATTTGAAACTGAATATATAGATATAAGATATGCCCAAATTAACCGCACAAAATCACTTGCAGAAGAGTCCGATTTTATATCTGTATTAACTTCTCTTAACTCTATTCCTGATAAATAAGGAAATAAAGTAGGGTTTATTTCTATATCAGTAGTTGGTGCGCTCCTATAGCCAAACAGTTGAGCTAAGTCTCTAAAAGAAGTCTGTAATTCACGCAATTTTTTAGAGTCATAATTCGACATTCTCTCGTTCCCAAGCTCCAGCTTGGGAATGCCTACCCTCAAGCTCTGCTTGAAGGTTAAGACAACAAAACAACCGGCAACAGTCCCTCCTTCCCCAAATAAGACCGGGCACTCGAATAACGCCAGTCTTCAGGAAAATCAACATAACCACGTTCCACAGGGTTATTGTGAATATACTCTAACCGCTGTTTATACATAGTCTCATTATTCATTTCTTTGGGATGAGAGCCTTCTTGCCAAAACTGATATTGACTTTCAGTTTTATGTTTACGTTTGTAATAGGCAAAATATTTCAGTAGCGTTGTTGCTTTACGTTGCGCTAATAAATCTAGGATTTGCTTTGCTGTAAATGACTTAAACTGCTGAATCCGTTTGCTGTGTTGGCTGGCAGTGGAAATAAAATGCAAGTGATTTTCTAAGATCACATAGGCATGAAGCTTAAAATCTGTGTTTTGTTGTAGCCATATAAAACTGTCAAAAAGTATTTGTACACTTTCTTTGCGGGTGAAAATAGGTTGCCAGCCTGCAACGGTTACTGTGTGAAAGTACGGGTAGGCTTCATTTAAAACTTTATAACGACTGCGTCCCATGACTTTAAACCTGTACTTTTTTAGTATTCTTCAAGCAGAGCTTGAAGGTAGGCGTTCCCAAGCTGGAGCTTGGGAACGAGGGGAAATAGTGAGTGATGATTGATTCATTTCAATATGGAATAAATAATCAACAAATTACAGTGAGTATGCCCATTATTATTCCATTCGGTTAATTGTAAAATATTGATTTTAGTGCCTTTCGAGAAAATAACAAGATTATCTTTTTTATCTGTATCTTATTGAATTTATTAATTAACATACCCTTAAGTAAGCAGTATTAAAGTCTGCCCTCATTGGTTTTATTTTACGGTCAAGTGAATTTGATTGTTAGGGTAATTTTTACTATAAACTACGAACTCGCACATTTCGTTTACCTTTTCTGTTCTCTCGCCATACCTCGACGCGATACTGCTCTGGAATGGGCACTGGCTTTCTTGGTTGAGAAGGTCGAGGTTTTGTTTGTTTTTTACCATCTTGTATTAAATCCTCTCCATTGATGTCCACTAGTGGTAATTGCATTTGCTCTGGGAATAATGGTATCTGTTCTAGTGCTTCTTTGAGCACATTCATGAATTCCGGAGCTTCTTCTGCCTCAGAGCCGAAAATTATTTCTGACTCTCGCATTGCCTCCTCAACAGTTATAGCGCCATGCTGAACTTTATTGAATAAGCTCTGCAATTTTGCTAGAGATTCCCCTCGTTTTCGTACTTTAGACTTTGTATTGCTTAATTCAAATGGGGAGCCTGCTCGCTCACCTAGATAGTCTCCTACTGAGCGAACTTGACTATGTATTGTCTGAAGACCTGAGATAAATGAGCTATATTGCCCAATACCAATATATAAAGCACCGAGAGTAGCTGCGATTTTCCCAACAGCTTTTATTGAGCCTTCTTCTACTTCAAGTGTAAGAGAGTAATCCGGTAGTGCTAAGGTGCTTCCAACATGAATTTCCCATTCATCAAATAGTCGTGTTGAGTATTCCTCGAATTCTTCGCGAGGTAAACTAGGCACGCCTATATAGAAATCGGTTGTACCTATATTTGCCATACTTAACCCTTGTGCATTATCTGCACTACCCTAACCAGTTATTATTTCGATCTGAATATCTTACACGCTAACACCGATACTCTGTCAATAAAAATACTTCAGTTCAATAGCTCTAAACTGAAAAACATGAATTTTATACAAAATAAACAGATCTAAAAAACATTCAGAAAAAATAGCCGCGAATGATATAAAAAACCAAGTCACTATATATCGTCACATTAACGATATATAGTGACTTTCGCCTCAAAAATCGAACTCCTTAAATAATCTTTAAATCCCTATCCTAATGATTTAAAACAAATTAAATTATAAACCCCAACTTGGCACAACTCCTGCAGTAGTTATCTTGTCACTAACTAGCAGGATAAATATTATGTCAGCGTTTATTACAATACGAATCATTGAGGTGATGGTATGAATGCCGAGCTAGGCATTCGATTACCTGTGCCGCCTTTTACCTTAGCAACAGCAAGTGAAAAAGTACAACTAGCGGAAAACGGTTGGAACAGTAAAGACCCAGAGAAAGTCGCCAGTGCCTATACGCTAGATTGTGAATGGCGTAATAGGGCGGAAATCTTTACGGGTCGGGAAAAAATCATCGAGTTTTTAACGCGTAAATGGGCAAAAGAACTGGATTATCAACTGAAAAAAGAACTGTGGTGTTTTACCGATAATCGTATCGCGGTGACTTTTCGCTATGAATGGCATGACGACTCAGGGCAATGGTATTTATCTTATGGTAATGAGCTGTGGGAGTTTGCTCCAAACGGTTTAATGCAGCGCCGTATTGCCAGTATTAATGACCACCCGATTACAGCCTCTGAACGTGAATTTAAATCATAAGGAAACAGCATGAACGATATAACGATATTAACCAGCGCGGCTTGTAGTTATTGTGTCGCTGCCAAAAGCTTATTACTCAAACACCGAATTGCTTATCAAGAAGTTGATTTGCTAAAAGGGGGTGAGCAAGCGCAAACGCTTTTAAAACAGAGTGGTCAAAGAACCGTGCCACAAATTTTCATTAATGCAGAACCGATAGGAGGTTTTACAGAATTAGCACAGCTATTGAGCAATAAAGAATTTGATATTAATCAACTCCCCATACTTTAAATACTACTTTTTATAGGAACACTTATGTCTACTCTTAAATTATACCGTCACCCTTTATCAGGCCATTGTCACCGTGTTGAGCTTTTGCTGTCCATTCTAGATTTAGATTATGAGTCTATTGATGTTGATCTAATGACTGGCGCACAAAAACAAGCCGAGTTTTTACAGAAAAATGCCTTTGGTCAAGTACCCGTTTTAGAAGATGGCAATATAACACTGGCCGATTCCAATGCTATTTTGGTGTACCTTGCGAGTCAATATGATCCAGAGCATACTTGGTTACCGATTGACCCCGCACAGGCTGCTGAAGTACAACGCTTTTTATCGGTAGCGGCAGGGCCTGTTGCCAATGGGCCGGCAACCGCGCGTTTGATTAATTTATTTGGCGCTCAGTTAGATCATTTAAAAGCCATTGAAATTGCTAATAATTTGTTTGAAATATTAGATGCCCATTTAGCGGAACAAGAGTGGTTAGTCGGTAATGCACCCACTATCGCTGACCTAGCCAATTATGGATATATCGCACATGCACCCGAAGGGGATGTATCGCTGAAGGATTATCCTAATATTAAATTATGGTTACAGCGTATTGAACATTACCCTGGATTTGTACCAATGCAAGCGTCTAAAGTGGGTTTAGCCGCTTAATTAAATAGCTTGGATTTGCAGTGTGAAGCGTATCGTTTGATAGATGCGCTTCGTGCCTCAGATTATCCTATGTGACTTCGTAATAGGAGTGAAATAATGACTACTCATAATTTAAATGAAACCGTATCGCCTTTTCATCAAGGGGAACAACAGCTGCAACAACGCATGGGTGTGCGTGACAAAATGGAACGTTTTGGGCGGCAAGTGATTCGTGATTATATGCCTGAGCAACACCAAGATTTTTACGCGCAATTACCCTTTATTTTTGTGGGACATGCCGATGCAGAGGGCTGTCCTTGGGCATCTATTTTATTTAACCCAGCGGGGTTTATCTGTGCGCTAGATGATAAGCACCTAGCGCTTAAGGTTAAACCTGTGACAGGTGATCCATTACATGATTCGCTAACGGTTGGTGAACGCTGGGGTTTATTAGGGATAGAGTTAGAAACACGGCGAAGAAATCGTTTGGCGGCGCGTATTCATCAAGTATCAGAGGACGGCATAGAGTTATCAATTGATCAGGCCTTTGGTAATTGCCCGCAATATATTCAGCAACGGGCGTATTATTCAGTTGATGCTGCAAGCATGCCTGCTGAGGAAGTGAATGAGATGACTACATTTGATCAACAAGCACTGTCGCTTATTGAAAACAGCGATACCTTTTTTGTGGCCAGTTATGTGGCAAATGGCAGTGATACCGCTAGTGAAGGTGCTGATATATCGCATCGTGGTGGTAAACCAGGGTTTATTCGTGTTGATGATCATAAGACCTTAACGATTCCAGATTATACGGGCAATTTTCATTTTAATACCTTGGGTAATTTTGTCGAAAATCCGCGTGCAGGTCTGCTCTTTATTGATTTTGCTAATGGTCATTTATTGACCTTAACGGGAACGGTAGAAATTCTGTGGGACTCACCCGATACCCAGTTTTTTGCAGGGGCGGAAAGGCTGTGGACGTTTACATTAGATCACGGTCTCTGGTTAAAAAATGTCTTACCACTGCGCTGGGATTTGCAAGAATATTCGCCCAATACCAGTTTAACGGGGAGTTGGTTGGAAGCTGAAGCGGCTAAAAAAGCAGAACGATTAAAAAATACCTGGCAGCGGTATCAAGTGATCAGCATGGCGCAAGAAAGTAGCTTGATTAAATCCTTTTATTTACAGGCTCCAGCGGATCAAAAGCCAAGTTTTTCAGCTGGGCAATTTTTAAGCCTCAAGGCTAATATAGAGGGCAAAGAACAGATTAGAACCTATACCGTTTCTAGCGCACCGAAAGATGAGTTAATCCGCATCAGTATTAAACACGAATTGGCAGCAATGGATAAACCTGAGGGGGTATTTTCAAGTTATATGCATCAGCACATCAAAGTGGGCGATGTCTTGCAAGTAAAATCACCTACGGGCGTTTTTCGTTTTGTGAGTTCATTAGCAAGGCTAATCTTGTTGATTTCCGCAGGTGTAGGCATTACGCCGATGATAGCGATGGTAAGACATGCTTTGCAAGAAGGCTTTAGAACACGCTCAATGCCGAATATCCATATAGTCTGTTCAGCACGAAATAGCGAGCAGCGAGCTTTTTATAATGAATTGAGCGAACTTACCGAGCAATCAGCAGGGCATATTCGTGTTATCTGGATATTAAGCCAGCCTGAAAAGGATTTAACGTTAGGGACGGACTATCAGTATAAAGGGCGATTGTCTAAAGCCATATTACAAAGCTTATTACCCGTTAGGGCATGTGATGCGTATCTTTGCGGACCAAATAGTTTTATGCAGACGCAATACAATAGCTTGCGTGAGCTGGGGGTAGAAAATAAACATATCTTTGCCGAAGCTTTTGGTCCAGCATCATTAGTGCGTGATGAAAATGCAGTCAGTTCACTACCTGTTGCAGAAGAAGCAATTATCCATTTTACAGAATCCAAGCTAGAGCAAGCATGGTCAAAAGGTGATGGCACTTTATTAGAATTTGCTGAAGCACATGGGCTTAATCCGGAGTTTGGTTGTCGTAGTGGGCAATGTGGTTCGTGTAAAGCGAAACTCAGCAAAGGGCAGGTGAGCTATCAACAAGAAATCACGGTTGATTTAGATGTAGATGAAGTTTTATTATGCTGTGCGATGCCTGCGGCAAGTTTAACTGAAGAGCCAGTGCAGTTGGCTATTAAACTGTAGAACTAAGCAGCGTATTCCTAGATTCCCGATAAAAGACAGCGTGGAGCGATGGGAATGAGGTGTTTTATTTACTTCGTGGGAACATCAGTTAGGTAATACAAATTGAATATCTAAAGCTCTTAAGTAAGTCTGCAGCCCAGCATCTTGTAGCGGTATTAAATGTGCTTCACTTATGGATTCATTGTAATGAGCATGCCAGTAACCTGGAGGCGTTATAAAAGCCGAATAAGGTTTCCAGTCAACGCGAGTTGGATTTATTATTTCCCCTTTTTCGGACAGCTTTGAGCCGACTAAGGTATAGCAACCTGGATCGCAATCTAAAATTAAATCCAAAGCGACGGATTGGTGTCGGTGTGGTAACTGAACTGCATTTTTTGGAAGTAACCCTAGCATAGCCCAGAGTGTATGGGTTACCGTTAAAGTTTGATCCATTTCTTTGTTGGCAAGTAGCACGCTAATACGACTTCGATTGATGGCATTAGCTTCTTTATTGACCTTATCTAATTCTTTTAAAGAATCTTCAGAGGTATAAAGTGTCGGTTTAAAGCGTTGGATAGTTGCTTTAACGCCCAAATAGCGTAGAAGCGGTTCATCATGAACTAAATAGAATGCAGCATCAGTCGTTGAAAAATGGCGTGTTTCTTTGCCAATCGGTAAAACAATAAAATCCCCCGATTTCCATGGGATTTCTAAGCCATCAAATTGAGTGATACCTGTACCGTGTATGACATAAAAAAGAAGTGATGTGGCATTAAAATTTGTCGATAAGGATTCTCCTGCCAATATACGCACAAAGTTAGCACAGAGGGCTGGACTGGTTGCGGGGCCTGTGCAACCTAGTTTCTCGCTTATATCAAGTGGGATAACCCGAGTGCCGCCAGTCTCATGCAGTTCACTCCCAAATTCAGCAAATGGAACGGGTCGTATTATTCCAGATCCAATAAGGTCAGCGGCTTGGGTATATTCGTAATAAATACCATTTTCAATTAAATGTTTGATCCTATTTGGCTTATCTAGCGTTGTCATTAATTCTTTAAAATGGCTGATTCAAAAATGGGATCTTAAGTGGGTGGATGCTTACCCAATACATACAAAAAAACATGCCGAGCACCTAAAGAGGCTTAATACAGAAGATTATTATTCCATAGGTGAGTGTAGAGAGATCGCTTATTACATTGAAAAGCTTTTAAATGATAAAGCAACTACTATAAGTCAGAAGGTATTACTTTATTTTGCAAGAATTATCTTAAAGACAGGGTGGAACTACACCCCATTACTTAAATTAGAACTAGATGATATCAGGGAAACCTCCACGCCTCTAAATCCAAAAGGTAAGATCGCAATCATTCTTCAAAAATCAAGGGCTGGGTACAAGACAGATAGTTATAGTTTTCATGCTAATAAATCTCTTTCAAAAGGTACTGTTGGAAGCGCTGCAAAAGATATACTACATGTGAAAAATGTACTAACTAAAGAGTTTCGTGAAGCTCTAAATGACCAAAGTCCCATAAAATCCTTTGTATTTTTACACGCTTCAAGAACAGGTGGTATATTGCAATTAAATAAACACTCAGTTAAATCTATCGTAAGTCTCCTAAATAAAGCAGGTTGTTCGATAAATTTTTCTCCTAGGAAGGTTAGGAAAGGCGGCATGAATCATGTTTATCGTAAGTTGATGAAAGATACTGTAGATTATGAAGCAACGTCAAAACAT
>ENA-OSET01001735-OSET01001735.1-sediment-metagenome-genome-assembly--contig:-NODE-1735-length-22162-cov-24.288159_pt1 | contig 22162 bp, 17 predicted proteins | sample MGYA00237882_ERZ534229 | MGnify/ENA primary metagenome ERZ534229 (study PRJEB26408, sample SAMN06266212) | sediment metagenome | isolation source: Hudson Canyon methane seep mesocosm | place... | reverse complement strand
AAATATAATATAAATATATTGTTGGCACGAACCATGTAAATGCATTACCAGTAATCACATTCCACCTGACTGGTTCCTCGGGTGTTATTTATGGATATTGGGTGTGGTGAAGGGTAATAGTGCATTTTTGATTTATTATTGGCTGCAATGGCGTTTGCACTAATAGTACTAATATCCTTGATGCGAATAAAAATTCGTATTGTTGATGGCATGGATGCCTTATTTTAACTAGATTTGATGATTTTCCAGTGTTTTTATCAAATCTCATTTAGCATTGGCAAAGGATGGTTATGATATGAAAAAGCCCGATTATACTGCTTCGTTTGTAGTTGTTGTCTCAATGTTTCAATTGTTTTTATCATTATCAGTAAAGGCTGATAATGATATAATAGAAAAGCTTGATTTGGATAAAGACGGACAAATTACAATTAAAGAAGCGGTCGCAAACCCAGCTGTGCTTGCATCATTTGGAAAAATAGATAGGGATGGAAATGGAAAGATTAGTCCAATTGAAATGGCCAAAACAAAAGTTACCTTGATAAAAGATAAAAGTATTAGCAAGTCTGAAGAAAAAATTTAGAAAATATAATGAGGAAAGATCGACTTGTTCTATCTTTTTTTATTATTCTGATCACTCGGTAAAATGAAAATAATTATGGGAGTTGCCATGCAACTAGGCTCATTACGGCAACTAACATTGGTTAGTTTTGTCGTTGTTCTTGTGCCCTTGGCATTATTGGTCGGTTACAGCCAAATTAAGTTAAGTGAAATTGCCCAAATCGCTACAAACGAAGCCGAATATTCAGTAAATACCGTTAGGCGTGTCAGCAAAATGGAGGGTGTGTCGGTAGATATTGAGCGATTAGTTCGTCAATATCATATTGTTAAAAAGGATGCGCTTAAACCTTTGATTGGGCGATCAACGCAACGATTTACCGAATACCAATCACTTATTTGCAAACAACTATTGGAACAAGATAATTGTAACAGTCTAACTGGACGTATTGATTGGATTAATCAATATTCAGGTACTGAAGACCAATTATTGTTAGACGCGCAATTAGCTGAATTCAAAGAACACCTAAATGATTTAGGAGCGCAAGTAGATAGTAGCCTAGATAAAAGGATCAAAGATCAGCAAATATATGTGAGCTCAGTGCAACAAACGCAATTTTGGTTAACAGCTTGTTTGTTAGGATCGTCCTTTTTATTAATTGCGCTAGGATCTAAAGCAATATTAAAACCCGTCACTAGGCTTGAAAGGGTCATTACAGCAATTTCAAGACAAGAAGAGACCTTACCGGTTATTTCTACTTCTGGACCAAGGGAACTAATTGTACTGGAACATAAATTACATCGATTAGCAGGTCGCTTGATTCAATTGGAAAACTTGCGCCATGCATTACTGCGTCATGCTTCTCATGAGTTAAAAACACCATTGGCCAGTATTAAGGAAGGTTGTTCATTATTAACTGAGCAAGTGGTAGGTCCATTGAACACAGAACAAGATGAAGTATTGTCGTTATTAAACAGTAGTACTGACAGATTAAATTTATTAATTGTGCAATTACTTGATTACAACTTATTGCTGCAACAAGCTAAACCGGTGTTTGCTAAGATTAACACTGAACGTTTTTTTGAAGAGTTTGTGACTGAAAACAGTTTAGCGATTAAGCAACATGATAATCAAATAGATATGAAATTAGAGATACCTTCTATTTATGCGGACCAAAAATTATTTAGAAGAATTTTGGATAATTTGGTTTCAAACGCCATTGCCCATGGCAGTAAGGGTAGACCCATTAACATCAGGCTCTACCAACAAGGTGACATGCAAGTCCTAGATTTCGCCAATCGAGGTCAGAAAATTGTTGCCGAACAACGGACCGTATTATTTCAACCTTTTAGTCGAGGTGAAGGTGTGCGAAATGATAGGGTCACTGGCTCAGGACTTGGATTATCCATTGTGGCTGATTGTGCTCGAATGATGTTTGGAAAAGCTGAATTTGTAGAGGTGGACTATGCTGACGTGTGTATTCGTGTCTATATTCCAAGAAAAGAAGCGAATATATGAATTTGAAATTAAAATTAATAGCCCTGTTTAGTGCCTTGATTTTGGGTACCAGTTGTGAATTGTTGCCCTCTTCAAACTCAACCCAAAATGTTAGCCCTTTATCAGAGTTATTGAAAACACCGATATCTCCATTCATTTGCTTAACTAATTGTTTGCATATGCTTAAGCCAATGCCTGTTCCTTGAATATTAGAGTTTGCTTTATCTAAACGATTAAAGGGTTCAAATAAGCTAGGAAATAGCTCTTTTGAAACTCCATTACCCGTATCACTAACACTGACTCTTATTTTATTTTCACGTGTTTTAGCACATGAAATAGTAAGTACCCCATTTTCACTATTATATTTAATCGCATTTGACGATAGGTTAAGCAATATTTGTTTTAGTTTTTTGTCGTCTGCTTGTATTTTAAAAGAGCAGTCAGGAGGTACTTTATTCGCTATAGTGATACCGTATTGCTCTGCTTGGGGCTGAATTAGAAAAATTACTTGCGTGAGAAGACTATTAATATCGACTATTTCCATGTGTATATCACTATGACCTGATTCAATTTTCGATAAATCAAGCACATCATCAATAAGACTTAATAAGTGTTTACCTCCTCCAATTATTTGTTCTACAGATTCTAATTGATCTTCTGTTAGAGGTGATTGGGTATCTGTTGCTAATAACTCTGAAAAACCAAGTACCGCATTCATTGGTGTTCTTAATTCATGGCTCATTGAAGAAAGAAATTCTGATTTAGCTTGATTTGCTTTTTCGGCTTCATTTCTAGCCTTTTCTATAGATGTTCGCAGATGAATTGATACCTTTTAAGAGCTACTCTTTTGCATCTAGTTTTAAATCCTCTGTCCAAAACTCACTTTCAATCTTTCTCACTTTTGAGATGATTTTTGCGCATGTTGTAGCAGTAACTTTTTCAAAACCAGAATCAAGTTGTTCGATTAAATCATCCATTGTAAATTTACAATTTCTAGCCACATGGTTTTTAACCACACCCCAGCAAGTTTCTATTGGTTGTAATTCAGGATGGTACGGTGGAGTCCTGATAACATCATGTCCGTGAGCATGCGCTATTTCATCAAGTGCATAAACAGGTTCAGGTGCTATTTTTTTCAAGATCTCTACTAACTCAGGTTTTAAACAGTCATCACGGCAATGAATTTTGTTTTGTGCCAGCCATGCTATAATTTTTTCCTTGGAACATAGCGCTGTTGGAGGTGAATGCTTTGAAAGCGTATTATGATAAGGTGCATTATCCATAATGATAAGAGAATGTTCAGGGATATTTGGAAGAAGCATTTCCGTAAACCATTTTGTAAACAGTGCCATATTCATTTGCCCATGATAATCTCCCGTCTTTCTTGTGCTTTTAAATATGAGTTTTGAACCAGAAATCCAGCCAGCTTTAGTGATCGCATTGATAATGATGAGACGCTCCCCTTTTCCTGTTGGTTTTTGCACCCAAGGGCCATCTTCGCCTGAATACCAGATAAAGTCATTGCTATGGTTTTTGTTGACGTACGATTCATCTAAATAAACTTCTGGTCTAATGGTGTCGGTATCTGCTATTGATAAGCGGTTGCTTCTCATTATTCTTAGGTAGCGTTGCCTGGCAGCAATGACATGATCCTTTTCTTTTAAATGTTGTGATCGCGTTCCTTTGCCAAATTCAAACCCCCATCGATTAAGCGTCCTTGCCAAAGTTGCAATATGAAACAGTTCATCATTATTTGAAATTCCATTTAGAAAATCTCGAATATTTGCAAGTGTTATATATTCTCCATTTGTGTTAGCCGAACGAATGTAGGCTCGGACAGATTCTTGATGCGATGCACTAACAGCATGAACGGGGCGACCACGGGTCTTTGTTGGCTCATCAAGTAAATCAGGATCACGATTATAATTTGCCATGATTCTCTTGACAGTCGCCACACCAATTCCAAGAGCATCAGCAGTTCGCTTTGTGCTCGGTTCAATCGGCTCAAATTTGTTTTGATCAAAATACTGCTTCACTGAAACTACAAGTTTTTTTGTTTCTGGCGTTAATGGTTTGCCACGGCAGGAAATCATATTTCATCCTTAAGTCTAGTGGATTTAAGAATAGAGTATTTTGTTAAAAGTTGCAATATAGGGTATCAATTCATATGCGAAGACCTATAAGCCTGTAGAAATACCTAAACTGCTTAATATCTTGAAAAAACATTTAATCTAATATTATACTTCTCTCAGTTACCTGTGCGCTATTACAGCGAACTGTTTTTATCGTAAACAAGACACAGAACAGGCAGGAAGCCCGTTGTGACCATAAGCAAGTTCTGTGACTGTTTCACGCAAGGTGATTTATAAGCTGTTGAATTTATTTCATCTACATTCCTAAACTAATAGTAAACCCTAAATGCACATTGAATTTCTTCAAATTCATGTATATAAGGTTTAGCCACCTCATGATTCGCCGCAATAACAATAAAGTCATGGGAAAAAACCGAGGTGTTGTACCAGTTAAAACTACCATCAATCACGATATAATCATCAATAATGCAATATTTTGAATGAATAGGTGAATACGGCACATCATGATCATCTCTTCCATAAACCAATCCAACGGGTACACCCGCAAAGCGTAACTGATCAACTGCGGGTAATAATGGCACACTTAGCTCTTCATCCATTGAGCGCTCTACTCCCACTTTCCCTTGTCGTGCCACATGGCCATTTAATAGCAGGTGTACATGTACCCCTCTATTTTTAGCATTAATCAATGCATCGATGACACTATCCTGATGATCACCCTCCAACTCTCCAATCAAAAATAAAGTCACCTTTATTGAGTGCTTAGCGCGGTTAATCTCGCCTAGAATCGCATGATGAGGCAAATAATTCTCACCATTTAACATCGTGTGTCTGCCAAAGGTATAGAGCAGGTTAAAGTGACTATGCGGGTCTATCCCATATTGCTGAATAACCCCACCCCGCTGGCTTTGAAAAACATTATCCAGTAATCGACACACACCTTTGGAATGAAACGTCATTCCCGATTCCCAATTAGCCCACCAGCGATCAAAAGTAATATTAAACGAACCCATAATGCAGTCTTCATCATTAAAAATGATAAATTTAGTATGCATATCCGGCTCAACTTCAATTAAGTGATGCTGCGGACTACAAACCACACCAATCAATTCAATACCCGCCTGTTTTAAACGCGCATAGTTATGACTATTGGTTAAGGTCATTTTTCGCCAGTCAACAATACATTGAACCCAGACTCCCTGTTCACTGGCATGTACTAAATGTGTCACAAAGTCGGCATCATCAATACAATCGACACTCACTTTAATGGTACACAAGCGGTCATGGTCATCACGCTTACTCTGCATCACTTTATCAATTAGATGATGAATATAACTTTTAGGGTGATAAGGGTGGTTTAACTGACCTTTGGTAAATTTAGGGACCAATTGTAAACTTTCAAAATGGTCATTCATCCAGTCTACATCGCACTGTAACTCAGCGGCATTAAGCTCATAAGTACGATAGTGATTATCAGTCGTATGATCCGCTGTAATTTCTCGATACTGAGGTTCGTCTGCATTGCCTTGTAACTGAGGCCAGTCCATGTAGATATATTCTTTTTCAGACGCAATGGACCGATCATCTTTATGAACAATAAAAGAAAATTTAACACAATTCACTTGCCCATAAGTACTTGAGAACGGGTGTATATAGAAATCTCGTGTTCTACGCTTATGTCGGTCCCACTCAATATCATAGGCATCCGTATCAATAACATAAGTCTCACAAATGCCATTATTACTAAATATTTTTAGAACAACTTTAAGATTGACTTGTGCACCATGAAACAACTCAAAATCAATCTTTCCCCAACGAACAAAAAACTCGTGGTTAAAATCATTCACTCTGGCAAAAGCCCCACCCAATTCACCGTGAAATGGTCTGGCATAATGTTCTGCTATTTCCATTTTATTCCTCGTCACTCTCAGTAATATCTAATTTTGGTTCGAATGTCATAAAATAACCACAATGATCTGACACCCGCCCGTAATCTTGTTCAGTAAAAAGCACCTTAGCAGAAGTGACTTGTAACTGACTCGCTTTATTCATAAAAATATAATCGATACGATAATCATCGGCTAACAGGTTTTGCCAATGCTCGTCATTGACTCTAAATATTTTCTCAAACACTCCTTGGTCATTCGCTGCCAAATATTGGTCGTCATATTGATTTGATTTAACCACCATTTCATAACCACTGCTACCGGCGGTAATATTAAAATCACCACATAATAGTGTCGCTTTAATATCATCACTGTGCCTGCTTTCAGCCCAACCATGTAAATGTTGAAACTGTCCTTGAAAGCCATCTTCTATCCAGCTTAAATGTGCGGAAAATACATTAATCGCGCCAATATAAGGTACATGGACTCTTGCCATCACGACTTTTCTGGAATGGATACTATAGATATCATGACTCTCAGAGACATATTGAGATTCATGATGCGATAAAGGAAATCGACTTAAAATGGCCACCCCTTCCCTGTATTTATCAAAACCTAAATGCGACCAGTCCGTATGTAAATGAAAAGGCTTATCTAGCTTATCATTAATTAACTTTGCAGCATTAGACTCCCAGTCCCCTTCCCCATCACGCCAATATTCAGCGACTTCTTGCAGACAAACAATATCAACCTCTAATTCATCAATTGCTTTGGCAATTTGGTTAAATTTATCATGTTGATTTTCTTCTTGGTAGCAATGTAAATTGAGGACTAAAACCTTGAGCTGCTCACGCTGAAAAGCATAATCATACCCCTCATTATTTTCCCATAATTGACGCCCATCTCGTTCACAACAGATACTGTATTGCAATCTAAATGATTCACCGCACTCTATCTGTCCTTTCCACAATTCAACTTGGTATTGATTAGGGTTTCGGGCATTGCTTTTAAAGGCATCATCCCAATAAGTTAAACTTAAATCACATGCAGCCTTTTGAACCGTTTTCCAAGCATCAGTAGTCCAGTGAATGGTTACATTTTCAGCATTAAATGACCTATCAACCGCTATAGAGACCGGTATGCTAGATTGTTCATCATTAAAACAACTTGCAAATCCAACATTTTGGACCAAGCGGTTATGAGCAAGTTGTATACCTGAATCAGCCTCACTTATATAGTTCTGTCCATGATTGTTATCCCAGAATTCTTCAGAGTCGATTCTATAGCGCAAACCAAATTGAATATTGCCTGGCAAAGCAGTGTTTTCACTTAATGGATATTTAACTCGGGCCTGCCAATACTCTTTATCATTACCGAGAAGGCTATGGTAGCTTGCAGCTAATATGTGCCACTGGCCATCTTCTCCACACCACAACACATCAACTTGTTTGTCATACCCCAAATTTTCAAGCTGCATAAAAAAAGTAAGCTGCTGCTCAACTTTTCCCCCTGCTCTACTTATTAAGTTTTCTACATAAAGTAATTTGATTTTATCCATATATCACCGATGTGTTTATGAGTATGGTATTTGCTGAAAAATATAATCCATATTTTTTACCAAAATTTATCCGAGTCGATTCGTATTTGGAGTGAAAAAACAGGTTTTTTCACAAGCCCCCCCGTCCAACGCAACTAAAATACATGAAAAAACTTGTTTTTTCACTCCACTTTTATTAATAGTCATTTATTTTAAGCATTAACTAACTATAGCACTTCAGCCCTGTAATCTCGAAAATCTATCTCAGGAAAAAGGTTGTCCATAGTTTCTAAAGCCAATAAATAATGTTCATCTATACGATTTTTTCTAATGCATTCATGCAAATAATTAAACCTGGCCAAACAGTCTGTCAGCCTTTTTTTGGCATACTCAGAAGTCGTGCCTGTCTTCATAATAAATGGCCAATCAGATGCTTGAGCTAATAATAACGATCTTAGCGCTTGGTTCAATGCCCGCTCTTGAATGGGTAAAACTGTAACAATTCTAAAATCTGCGGTCAGCCGTTCCATTTGCTCTACTGCTTGATGAAGAAAGGGGTAAATCCAGTCGTTTTCTTCGTTCACCCAGTAACTTGAATAACCGCCCTCTCCCCATGTGGATGCAGCTGGCATTGAAACCTGATGACTGGTTTGTTGCTTTAAATAATCACTACACGTTGCTGTTTCAATGATCGAATCTTCACTCACTAACCTTATTACCGTTTCTAACCATGCAGGTCCTTCAAACCACCAGTGTCCAAATAACTCGGCATCATAAGGTGCAGTAATAATGGGTAGCCGATCCATTGTGTCGCCCAACTGCTCTATTTGAAGCTGGCATTGTTTAACAAACTCTATCGCATCTTGTTCTATTTGGTGCTTTGCCTGCCTGGGTTCATAGCATTCTTTTTCAGAACTATCACCCGTTACCCGGTGATATTTAATCCCCGTATTGACTCTCTTCTTGCCATCAAGAATGTACGGTGCAAGATAGATCTGTTCCAACTCAAAACCAATATCACTGTAATACTCTCGATAATTCACATTTGCGGGGTAACCCTGTTCTGCATTCCATACTTGCTGAGACGACTCTGGATCACGTGCAAAAGCCAACACACTATTCCCACAGTCAACTGGGGCATAAACGTTATTATCAAGCTCAATATTTGCGTCAAGTAGCCCATGTGTATCAGTAAAAAAATACTTAATTTCTGCTTTAGATAAATGCTTTTCTAAACCGGGATAAAACCCACATTCAGGAAGCCAAAAACCAGCGGGTGAAAAGCCAAAATTTGATTTAAAGGTATTTATACCGATATTGATTTGCTGTTGAACGGCTGTTTCACTTATGTTTAATACGGGCAAAAAACCATGCGTAGCGGCTGTGGTAATCAGTTCAATACGCCCTGCTTCATGATGTTTTTTAAACGCCGTTAATAAATTACTCTGGTATTGTTGATACGTCTTTTTAGTGTTGATAAATAAACGACGATAAAGGCGTGCTAACTTTTGATACTGAGGCTGTTGACGCGTTCTAACAACCTCCTTCTCAGCCAATTCAATTTGCTTATTGAGATAATGTGCATAGCGCGCCTGCAATAAGTCATCACGCAACATTGAAATTAAAGTAGGTGATAATGATAAGGTTAATCTAAATTTAACCTTATCCCTTTCCAGACTATCAAGTACTTGAATGAGAGGTATATAACTCTCAGTCATTGCCTCAAACAACCAGTTTTCTTCAAAGAAAGACTTATATTCTGGGTGTCGAACATACGGCAAATGCGCATGTAATATAATATTGAGGAATCCTTTTTTCATTATGCGTGTCGCTTTTTACCTATAGCTGAATGGTTAGTATAAGGGTAATGCGGTTTTACTGGACTGGTATTAACAAACAAGGGCTGTTCATTTAATATTACTGACTCATCACATTTATACTGAGCAGAATGTGCAGGTATCTCATGGGACGATTTAGTATTCAAAAAAGGTACAAAATCAACTTTTTTAGTTGACCTGCCAACACTTGCAGAGTAAGAATTAACGCCATCGAGAAGCGGCAACTTTATCCTTTCTTGTGCCTGAACAGCATGAATAGGAATCTCTAACACTGGGTCTTCTTTACTACTATGATTGTTTTCACCTGACTGAGCATAGACCCTAAGAGATATTTCATTTTCCACTATACTTTGTGAAAGTGCAGTATCTTGATTATCAACCAAGTCCCAATAGACGTAAATATGTTGGGGATCGATCGGTAAAATGACTAATTTGTTAGTACTTGAGAAAATTTTAGGTGAATAATATAAGCTAATGCTTTCACTCACATCGAGTAATTGCTGAGCAGGAAGTGCTAACTCAGTATTTAAGCAAGGAATCTCAGCTGGGATATAAGGAGAAAATAGTAGGCTAATTTCTTTACTGATAGCTAGCAATTCTTTACTAGAAAGCTGATTTTTAAATTTGTTTTCAGAAGAATGCCGAAGGCTCATTTCAACCTGAGTGTTAAAGTAAAAACATGAGGAGCATATCAAAACAAATATTTCACCTTGATCTAAATGAGATTCATTATATATTAATGCCCTGTTACTTTTTAGAAATGTTGTGACATAAAAAGAGGGAGCTAATAAAAGCTCCCTCATTTATTTATATTTATTTCCTCGGCTTGCCAAGAGGATCAGCCCCTATCATTCCAACTATCTGCTGTAAATAATCAGGACTTTCAACGTTTTCTAATTCGGCTTTTGCTGTAACTAAGCGTTCATTGATTCCTAAGCGCTCCACTTCATCAGTATAACTCGGCTTTTCTATAAAGCTTTCCAAACTAGCCACATGTCTTTTCCATAATGCAATATCTTTTGCTTGCTTTACTTCTAATCGTTCATGATACCAATCTGATGCTAACAAATTCTCTTTAGTAAACAATGCTCTAAACTCAGGGTCGTGCGCATCTTTACCTTGATAACTGCCCGTTGCCATAATATGCAATAAAGCTTGCAGCGGTGGACAGGCATCTTCTACACTGCCATCATCAAGATATTGTTGAGCTACTTTTTGCTGAGTTTCTACAATATTGTGTATACCATCAACATAATCTTCTAGGTTTTGTACTTCAGGCTTTAAAATATCTTCAGTTAATACAGCTGTCGGGTTATCAAATATTTTCCCCATAAACTCATGCACAAACTGCTCAGTAATTCGATACCCTAGGCGACTGGCTAAAACAGTCTCATCCTTATGTTTAAAATCATCTAAAGCCTCCATAAACCCTTTTTCTATCAAATACGCAGGGTCACGTTCATGTTCTTTTAATCGTGTCCAGATTTCAGGAATCAATAGACTAATATCATGTTCAACTTTCACATAAGAACCAATATGCCCTGCTGAACTTGAAAAACCAGGGTATCCAGTCAAAATAAAAGAAACTAGAGTATTATTTAAGTCAGGTGTTGCTCTTAAGGCATTAAAAGGCCCTTTTGTTAATGCACCTTCACTACCAGCACCGGTTGTTGATGGCGACTTACCTGTTAGAGAACAGATAAAGTCCATGAACAATTCTGGTAATTGTTGATAATGAATCGGGTTATATACGGCTAATGCACGTATTCCTTCTTCAGGTGGGTTATTTCTACGACCGGCTAAAACCGCATCAACTGGATGAACAATTTTTTCTTCTAAAGGTATTTTTCGGTGTAAACGTACCCCTAAATCAGCTAAATATCGACGAACAGGATTTGCCACATCTGTGCGAACTTCCAAATAACGTGGATTTTTGGTGGGCGCACCATCTACCAATCTCGGATGAGCTGAAGAAACGACTATATCTTCACCTTGCTGATGCGCTTTTTCCAAAACATCATGCATCGGTTGAGTGAATTTAGACATGGTTAACACATCATCAACCACAGCGGATAAGTTATCACCCTTTAATGGTTCATAGTTGGCAATAAAATTACCCCTACCTGCCATATTAAGTTCTGTTTGCTTATCATAACCAGGAATTACCGCATCATCAGGGCGTTGAAATAAACGATATTCACAGTTCCTCGTTAATTTTACACTCTCAAAATGTTTACCTTCAGACAATCCACTTTTCAAAAACTTTGAAGGGATAACAACTGATGCGGTGATATCATCTTCCATTTGGATTTTTTCTGCTGCATAAAAATCCTGCCTTACTTTAAATGTACGCCAACCACCCTGTTCATTAAAACCGACCCGTAAAAAGCTGGCTATAATTTGTCGACCTTCAAATTTCAAATCATGGCCAGGTGACCCATCAACAATATCGGCAGAGAAATATTGACGCCAGTTCTCACCCCATTCGACTTGATAAAAACGTTTAATTAGTAATACCAAAGCCCTGATATAAGGCGGTATGGCATTCAACCATACATTATATTCATCTGTAAAATTGGTTGAAGGCGTTAATAGTTTAATAACAGAGCCTAAACTACGGTCAACACTTAATAATGCCCGGCTGACGGTTTTATTTGCGTCATCAATCTCAGCTCTAAAGCGACCGCTATAGTCTTTATTAAAAATTGCCTGTACTCGATCCAAGTCTTCATTAAGATCATTTACAAATAATGAATTGTAGATAACTGCATCACTAATGGATTTAGAAATCTCTGATTTTCCGCCGCCTGAAACCGTGCTAGGCTTGTGACAAAAAGTCCCTTCTGGAGAGGTTCCTACCAAACGCCAAGATGGTGCCGCTGGATGCTTAAGTAATTCTAGTTTATAGCCATTAGGTTTTACATAGATTTTCCCTGGCTGTAGACGAATTGTAGTGTTCTTTTTATCACTACTCCACGTCAATTTATCATTTTTCCAGGAGACCGTTTGTGTTGTCACATCCATTTTGACATTTTGAGGAACATAAATGATCTCAGGGTATTGCTTATCAACAGCATAACCTTCAGGCATAACGGTCATTAAGTCAGCATAGCTTTTACTCATTTCATTAAAGCCATACCCCAACTCCTTACTTGCACCACCTGCACCATATTCATTACCAAGGTTCTGACAATGAAATGCTAACGCGCCACCGGCATGTTCTTCTTCAGCTGAACCATATAAATTTGCCGCATAGCCAATTTGAGTTTTAACTTCCTTCTTGCAATAACCATAATAGTTATCACCCAACAAAGTCACAATAACACCACGCTCATCACGTGTCGTTAATTTAAATGCCTGACCATTGTTATATAATTCATTGTCTTTTTTCCAGCACATGCCATCTTTGCGCTGCCTTTCAGTTGCATCATCCCATTGGGGCAAGCCTACTTCTTTCTTTGTTAGTTTAGTCAAATGGGGAGCCAAAATGACACAACCACTATGTCCACTCCAATGTTCCACATCGAGTGCCGCATCAAACTCAGGTAAAGCAGGGTTTCCACCATTACCAAATATACTTTCTACAAAATCAAGATTGCTAACTAAAGTACCCGGTGCAAAAAAACGAATTTCCATACTCTTTTCTGCTGAAATACCTGGAATTTCCGGGCATACAGTCGGCCTTAGTAATAAGGATGTAAACATGTATGCAGGTGTATCTTCATTTGCAGTATATGGCAGTAATGTTAAGTCTTTTGGCGGATTTAATGCATGCTTTAACATTGCAGCAAAGGTTTGCTTAGGGACTTCTTTTTTATCCCCTGGTACTGGCAAGCCTGCTTCTGTAATATGAAAAGAACCTTTTGTCGTTCTGCGATCATTAGCAGGGTTATGAAGAACCCCTTGTTTTACTTTATAACTGGATACACATTCAGAACTAAAAGAATCTTTACCAGCGGGAATAGATAACGCTCTAGCAACCCCATGCCTATCCAGCTCAAACGTTAATGTGGGTAATGTAGGAATATTATCAAGATTAAGGTCTGATAAATAACTATTGATAAAGTCTTGAATTCTCTGATCCGCAGGGTAATGATGTGCAACCAGTTGACGATTTTTTTCCACAAAAGTGCGAAGCATATCATCAGCAGTTGCCATAAAATCAGCCGACTGATCATGATTACAAGTGGGTTGGCCGCAAGAAGCCAATTTAAGATTTATATACAGATGTAATTTCTGTTGTAAAGATTCTTCTTCCTGTTCAGAAAGATTCAAACCCAACGATTGTACTAAATCCACTTTAATTCTCCAGGCGATCCAAATTGGATGCATTTTATTTAAATGTACCTCCTGTTCTAAAACAGGAGATTTAATATTATATTTTACAAATTAACTAAGGAACGTGTATGAAATAACATCCCGAAGTTATAACGCAGGCTTTTTGCTTCAGGTGGGATGATCTCATAAGGCACATAGTTATTCTACGTAACGAATGAGATCATTCCAGCTGGAGCAAAAAAACCAGTTAGAAATTGGGAGGTTGTTTTATGCACGTTCCTAAACTTCAACCAACTCTCTTATTAATGATGTTGCATAACTTCCCGAAGGTAAAAAGAAGTTAAGTAATAAAGATGAATCATCTTGGAATTTCCAATCAAAATCCCTCACTCTTACTCTTAAAGCCCGGCGGTCAAAACTTAAACCCATTTTAACAAGCCCTGCTGCTAACTCTGTATTCAAATCAATAATAGACTGTTCAATTTCTAAAGCCTTATCAACCGCATCACTTTTACCTTTACCAAACATCATCCCTGTTGGATGAATTTCAGCCGATTTGATTCGCTGCAAAACAGATTCATCTATCTGTTCCGTTTTAAAATAACTATTTGACTGATCAAATACCATTACATCACCGGCTATGGCTTGATTCCAGTTATTAAGTTCAATTCTTTTAGATAGTTGACAATTAAATAGAAAAGATCGGGCTGCTGATAAATACATACTGCGCTGTTCTCGTTTTACTTTTCTACCCTTAAATAAAGCAATCGCATTATTAATATTATGGCCTTGTCGACCAAATCGCTGTGGGCCAAAGTAATTTGCCATGCCATGATGCTTAATTAGATGTAACTGCTTCTCCAGCTTTTCCTTATCACCCGTACAGTCCCTAATGACAATTTGAAATTTATTACCCGACAATACCCCTCGCTTTAACTTTCTAGCATGACGAGAAATTTGAATGATTTTAATATTTTCTGTTTCCAATTGCTGCCAGGCAGGATCTTCTTTACCGGGCAACCAAACACTAAACCATTGCGTTGTTTTAGCGTGCCTGTCCTTCAACCCTGCATAACTCACATCTCTTTGCCTGACATTAGCAAATCGAGCTAATAGTCTCGCTATATATTCTGTATTTTCACCACACTTCTCTATCTGTAAAAATGCATGTTCACCACAGCCTTCGGGTTGAAAAGACAATTGCTCTTCAACAATAAAATCTTCAGGCCTTTGTTTAATTTTGCCATTACCTTGCGGCCCACTATAAACATAAGCCCACTCAGGGATTTCAATCCCTGCCTGTTTCAGATCTGTCATTACACAATAAGATACATAAGTTGAATTTTTTGAATTCGTTTAATAGTGATAACTAGTAAGCTCTGAGTTTTAAGACTAAAGGTGGTCTACAATACTTCGTAAAAAAGCAGTTTTAATGCCATCTACCCCCTAAAAATCAAAAACATTTATTTGAGGACTGAAAATTGAAATAAAAAAGTGCTTCTATTAGCTCAACACCCTTCTACAAAATATCATTACTTATCTATTAAAACAACAGCTTGTACAGCTATTCCTTCTTTACGCCCTTCAAAACCCAGTTTCTCGGTTGTTGTTGCTTTTACATTAATACAATCAATATCAACATTTAAATCTTCTGCTATATTGGTACACATCGCAACAATATGGGGCGCCATTTTGGGTGCTTGAGCAATAATCGTGATATCTGCATTAACACACTGATAGCCTTTTTCTTGCACTATGCTATAAACATGGCGCAACAAAACACGACTGTCAGCCCCTTTAAATTCAGGGTCAGTATCGGGGAAATGCTTACCTATATCACCTAATGCAGCCGCACCTAATAATGCATCAGCTAGTGCATGCAAAACCACATCACCATCTGAATGCGCTTCTAAGCCTTTTTCATAATCAATAGTTACACCACCCAGTATCACTTCACCTTCATCAATAAAGCGGTGTACATCATAACCTTGGCCTATTCTAATCATTATTGCTGCTCCATATAAAATTGTGCGAGTGCTAAATCTTCGGGCCGGGTAATTTTTATATTATCAGGTCGCCCTTCTACTATCTTAGGTTGTAACCCTTGCATTTCTAATGCACTGGCTTCATCTGTAACAGCTGGGTTACCTTCCGCCTTTTCTAAAGCCGACTTCAACATTCCATAACGGAACATTTGCGGTGTTAATGCACGCCAAATACGACTTCTATCAATCGTTTCAGTAATATTAATTCCATCAACATGTTTCAATGTGTCATGAGAAGATAAAGCCAAAATCCCACCCACATCATCATTTTTTAATGATTCAATGAGAAAATGAATATCAGCACTGGTTAAACAGGGTCTAGCTGCATCATGGACTAATACCCAATCATCATCAGACGCTTGTTCTCTTAATGACTTTAAAGCAGATAATACTGAGTCAGCTCTTTCTTTACCGCCAGCAGCCGTAATTACTTTCTCATTTTTTGAGCATTCAAGTTCAGGCCAGTATGGGTCTTCTTTTGATACAGCTACAGCGATAGCAGAAAAAACATCAGCTTGTAGCAATCGATTGAGGGTTTGTTCTAAAACTGTTTTACCCGCTAATAGCAGGTACTGCTTGGGTCTGTCTGCTTGCATTCGTTTACCAACACCAGCAGCAGGAACAACAGCCCAGAGTTTTGTGGAGTCTGTCATAGGGGATTTTCCTCGTTCCCATGCTCTGCGTGGGAATGCATTGAGAGACGCTCCAGCGTCTCGGAACGCAGGAGCGTTCCAATATGGATTACCACGCACAGCGTGGAAACCAGTTGAAATATATTATTCTATTACTTGAAAAAAAGTTTCATTTTCCTTAATCATCCCTAATTCATAACGGGCTCTTTCTTCAATTGCCTCTTCGCCCTTTCGTAAATCTAACACTTCTGCATAAAGCGCATCATTACGTTCCTTTTTTTCCTTGGCTTCTTTGGTCAGAATATCCAACTGTTGCTGATACTCTTCAACCTCATGCCGTCCACCATCACCCAGCCACAATCGGTATTGCAGCTGAGTAATAAGTAGAATTAGTACGACTATCAGGATTTTGACAAAGTTCACGTTACTGCTCTTTTCGCCTTTAGCCTTGAGTCTTTCGCCTGCTCTTAAAGCATTTTAAATGCGCTACGACCTGCGTAAGTTGCATTTTCACCTAACTCGTCTTCAATTTTCATTAGACGGTTATATTTAGCTATACGATCAGAACGGCTCAAAGAACCAGTTTTGATTTGACCAGTCCCTGTTGCAACAACTAAATCAGCAATAGTTGTATCTTCAGTTTCACCTGAACGATGAGAAACTACCGCACTGTAACCAGCCGCAGATGCTTTGTCGATTGCTTCTAAAGTTTCAGTCAAAGTTCCGATTTGGTTTACTTTGATTAAAATTGAGTTAGCAATGCCTTTATCAATACCTTCTTGAAGAATCGCTGGGTTAGTTACAAATAAATCATCACCAACCAATTGGATTTTTCCAGCCAATTTTTCAGTTTGAACTTTCCAACCGTCCCAATCATTTTCGTCTAAGCCATCTTCAATAGAGATAATTGGGTATTTTTCTACCCAGTCTACGAAAAAGTCAGTCATTTCTTCAGAACTTAAGCTCTTGCCTTCAGCAGCCAATACATACTTGCCATCTTTATAGTATTCAGAAGCTGCAGCATCCATACCTAAATAGATATCTTCGCCTGCTTTGTAGCCAGCCAATTCAATCGCTTCTAAAATCACTTCAATCGCTTCTTCATTTGAAGAAAGGTTTGGAGCAAAGCCACCTTCATCACCAACTGTTGTAGCCAAACCTTTAGCTTTTAAAACTTTAGCAAGGTTATGGAAAACTTCTGCACCGTAACGAATCGCTTCACGGAAAGATGGAGCGCCCACTGGTAAAATCATAAATTCTTGTAAATCAACGCTGTTATCAGCATGTGATCCACCATTGATGATATTCATCATTGGTACTGGAAGAACAAATTTACCGCTAGTGTTTAAATAACGGTACAAAGGAATCCCGCCTTCTTTAGCTGCTGCATGAGCCGCTGCCATAGAAACACCTAGGATAGCATTTGCACCTAAGTTAGCTTTGTTATGTGTACCATCTAAATCGATCATTTTTTGATCAAGTGCCGCTTGGTCAGAAGCATCCATACCAATAACCGCATCACGAATTGTAGTATTAACGTTTCCTACTGCTTTTAAAACACCTTTACCTAAGTAACGTGATTTATCACCGTCACGTAATTCGATAGCTTCACGTTCACCTGTTGATGCACCTGAAGGTACCATTGCGCTGCCGACTAAACCAGAAGCCAAATATACTTCTACTTCAACTGTTGGGTTACCACGTGAATCTAGTACTTCACTTGCTTTAACATCTACAATTCTAGCCATTTTTTCCTCTATAAAGTTGTTTCTATTAAGCTGTTTGATTTAACAGCTTGGTCGATGGTTATTAATGTTTCCAATAATTCTTTCATTCTATGTAATGGCCATGAATTAGGCCCATCACTTAATGCTTCTTCTGGTTTTGGATGTGTTTCCATAAACAATCCTGCTACACCTGCCGCTACTGCAGCCCTTGCCAATACAGGCACATGCTCACGTTGACCACCTGAACAAGTCCCTTGCCCTCCTGGTAATTGCACAGAATGGGTTGCATCAAAAACTACGGGGCAATCTGTTTTACGCATTTCTGCTAAAGAGCGCATATCAGAGACTAAATTATTATAGCCAAATGACGCACCACGCTCACAGACCATGATTTGTTCATTACCTGTCGCTTTAGCCTTAGCTGCCACATGCACCATATCCCAAGGGGCTAAAAACTGGCCTTTTTTAATATTTACCGGAATGCCTTGTTTTGCTACATTCTGGATAAAGTTTGTTTGTCTGGATAAGAATGCAGGCGTTTGCATAATATCGACCACAGAAGCCACTTCCCCTAAAGGTGTGTCTTCATGGACATCAGTTAATACGGGCACACCAATTTGATCTTTTACTTTTTGCAGTATTTGCAAACCTTTTTCTAAACCAGGTCCACGAAAACTATCATGAGATGAACGATTAGCTTTATCAAATGATGATTTATAAACAAAAGGAATACCTAATGCATCAGTCAACTCTTTAAGATAGCCTGCTGTATCTATTGTCATCTGTTCACTTTCAATAACACAAGTCCCTGCTATTAAAAATAAAGGTTTATCTAAACCTGCTTCAAAACCACATAATTTCATTATTTATTGCCCTTTTTATACTGTGCTGCGGCCTCAACAAACCCTGAGAACAAAGGATGCCCTTTACGAGGCGTTGAAGTAAATTCTGGGTGAAACTGACAAGCCAAAAACCAAGGATGATCAGCTAATTCAATAAACTCAACCAATCGACCATCCATTGATTTACCAGAAAAAACCAACCCTGCTTTCTCTAGTTGCTCAAGATATTTGTTGTTAAATTCGTAACGATGACGATGACGCTCAGTAATTACATCTTTTTGATATGAACGATGCGCCAATGTATCCGGCTGTAATCGACATTTTTGCGCACCTAAACGCATAGTGCCGCCTAAATCTGAATCCTCATCACGCGTTTCAAGCTGTCCATCTTCATCCATCCATTCGGTAATTAAACCAATAACCGGATGAGGTGAGTTAGGTAAAAATTCGGTGCTGTGTGCACCTTCAAGACCCGCTACATTTCGAGCAAACTCGATCACTGCGGATTGCATACCCAAGCAAATACCTAAATAAGGAACATTATTTTCACGTGCATAGCGAACTGTTGCTATTTTTCCTTCTACGCCACGCTCACCAAAACCACCTGGCACCAGAATAGCGTCAACACCTTCTAATAAAGACATCCCTTCGTCTTCAATGACTTCGGAATCAATATATTTGATTTTGATCTTATTACGCGTTTTTAAACCGGCATGAATCAAAGCTTCATCTAAGGATTTATAAGCATCAGAGTGGTCAACATATTTACCGACCATCGCGATAGTCACTTCATCTTGAGGATGAGTGATGGCTTCAACAACTTCTGCCCACTCCGATAAATCAGCCGCAGGAACATCAAGGCGTAACTGATCGACCACAATATCATCCAAGCCTTGTTCATTTAGCAATATGGGGATGCGATAAATCGTATCGGCATCAATAGCAGAAATAACCGCTTTTTCTGCTACGTTAGTAAATAATGCAATTTTACGGCGTTCACTGGCAGGAATAGGTTTTTCAGAACGACATATTAAAATATCGGGCTGAATACCGATTGTTCTTAGTTCTTTTACCGAATGCTGTGTGGGTTTAGTTTTTAGCTCGCCCGCAGATTTAATAAAAGGTACTAAAGTCAAATGAATGAATAATGCTTTATCGCGACCTTGCTCAATACCAATTTGTCTGATGGTTTCTAAAAAAGGTAATGACTCAATATCACCTACCGTACCACCCACCTCGATTAGCGCAACATCCATTCCTTCTGCACTGGCATAAACCCGGCGTTTAATTTCATCAGTAATATGAGGAATAACCTGAACAGTTGCACCTAAATACTCACCTTTACGCTCTTTGCGTAAAACATTTTCATAAACTTGGCCTGAGGTAAAATTATTCTTTTTACCCATAGTCGTTTTAAGAAAACGTTCATAATGGCCTAAATCCAAATCAGTTTCTGCACCATCTTCAGTAACAAAGACTTCTCCATGTTGAAAGGGGCTCATTGTTCCCGGATCCAAATTAATATATGGATCCAACTTTGTCATGGTGACTTTTAAACCACGTTCTTCAAGAATAGCGGCTAATGATGAAGCAGCAATCCCTTTACCTAAAGAGGAAACTACACCGCCTGTAATAAATATAAATTTGGTCATTTAAAAGTGATTGTATCTATGTAAAATTAATAATTCATTAAATTTAACCGCGCATTTTAGCATTTTTTTCCTGCCAATAGTCATTTCCATACTATTTGATAACATTCTTCATTGTTATCGCTAAAAAATTCTGTACTTATCCATAAATCCCCTACCGCTGCCAAATGATTATCCAAATAAATTAATGGCATAGCTTTTCGCTGCCAAGGAGGAATAGCCTGTTCTTGAAATAATTTTTTTAACACATGATGCCCTTCACGCCCAGGCAGTTTTATTTTTTCTGCCCCTTGTCTATATTTGATCTCTATTTCAGATTTATCCCACATAAGCTTTGAAATCCCTTGCCTAGCATCAATAATTGATAAACAACCACCAGCCAAAGCTATTTCCCTTACACCTGTTAGCCATATATGATCTGTCTGAATATTATTAGAATCCTCTTCTTTCAAACAAAACAACTTATCTCGATAACGACAAATGCAATACCCCTGCCCTTGTATCTTTGGGCTTGCCGAAACTTTTGCATTAAGTACCTCATCAATAACTCTTTGCAGCATCTTTTCTGAAGGCATTCTTAATTGCTGATGATTAAACCATTCCCTAATAAGCAATTGTTGTTCAGTTAAACTCAATTTAAGCAACTTACTAATAATTAAAGTTTCATCAGAAAAATCATAAATCTTTTCAAACAATGTATGTGCTAATCCTTGCACCAAAGACTGACTAGACGCACAATGTCTGGCAGATCGTGACACTGTCTTATCTAATGCTGGCCAGCGATTTTTTAATTGTGGCAAAATTTGATTGCGAAGAAAATTTCTATCAAAATCATCACACTGGTTACTGGTATCTTCTACCCAGCTTAAATGACAATGCTTAGCATACTCATTAATTGCTTGCTGGGACGTATCTAAAAAAGGGCGACCCATTTTTCCGTGACCAAAATCACTGATGGTAGGCATGCCGGAAAGCCCTTTAACACCTGCACCACGAAACAACTGCAGCAATACCGTTTCCATCTGATCTTCTCGGTGCTGAGCAAGTAATAAAACATCACCTTCCTGCAACAGTGCTTTTAATGCCTTATATCGAGCATTCCTGGCAGCCTCTTCCTGACTCTGTCCGGCAGCCTTTTGTGCATTAACTGTTAAGCATTTAAATTGCACACCTAAATCCACAGAAACTTTTTTGCAATGTTCAGCCCACGCATTTGCTTCAACTTGCAAGCCATGGTTGACATAGACAGCAGTAACCCTTGGCTTTAGCTCTTGATCCAGACTAGCTAAGTGCAAAAGCACATGAGAATCCACACCACCACTATAGGCAATAAAAACCCTCTTAGCCTTTGCCGGTAAATTGGAATGTATAATTTTTGATGTCAGCATAAAACGAAAAAGGCCGACATAAGCCGGCCTTATAACAGATTAAGGAACGTGTATGAAATAATATCCCGAAGTTATAACGCAGGGTTTTTGCTTCAGGTGGGATGATCTCATGAGGCGCATAGTTATTCTACGGTCGCAACCAGCATCCTGCTTCGAGCGACACTTGCACTTCCGTGTGCTTCGTAACGAATGAG
>ENA-OSET01001734-OSET01001734.1-sediment-metagenome-genome-assembly--contig:-NODE-1734-length-22165-cov-3.296360_pt1 | contig 22165 bp, 15 predicted proteins | sample MGYA00237882_ERZ534229 | MGnify/ENA primary metagenome ERZ534229 (study PRJEB26408, sample SAMN06266212) | sediment metagenome | isolation source: Hudson Canyon methane seep mesocosm | place... | reverse complement strand
GGCGCATTGATATAGGCGGCAATGCCTTCTGCGTTATCCATATACAGTGCTTGAATGACCTGTACCGGTGGGCCAATCATGCGACCCGTGTAAGTGTGACAGCCGGTGCAAATGCCCAGATAGGCAATTTCGCCACGCTCAGAGGCCTCGATCACTCGTGGCTCTGCACCATTGGGCAAAAGGTAGGTGTGAATACCGTCAGTATTGGTGAAGTCACATTCGGTGAAGTCGCCAATGCCCACGGTTTTGTAGCGGTGGCGGTTGATGATGCAGCTGTCTTCACTCGGTCCGATGTGGAAAATATCAATGTCACCGGTGTGCATCTCGGTCAGCGCGAAGGCCTTGATTTCATCAATGGTGTCGTAGCCATTGTTTAACATGACATTGTCGAGAATCATGGTGCGGTCGGCATTGGGGTCTGACTCGGGGTCCATTGTAATGTTGGATGCAGAGCCGTGGTCGTTAATTAGAATGCCCGCGGTTTTGTTGTTAGAGATGATGTTGCCTTCAATAATCACATCGTCAGCGGCCATTACCAGAATGCCTGTTCCGGCAGGAATACCAGCAACAGTTGAACCCGGCGCACCAAAGTTTGCGGTATTGTTATCAACAACAAAGTTGTTGCGAATGATGACGTCGTAGGTGGTTTTGATGGGCAGGCCAGGTGTAATGAAGGCCAGAATGCCACCGGTATTGTTGTGGGTGTAGTTGTATTCAACAATGGCGTGGCGACTGTTTTCGATTTCAATGCCCGCCACACTGTCAAACACATCATTGTAGGCAACATGAATGTTGTCGCTCATGCCTACATAGATGGCGGCGTCTTCAATGCCGGATACAACGTTGTGTTCGATCAGGCCGTTTTTACCCAGCTGAGGGAAAATACCATAAACGCCGGTGTCCACAATCACGTTGTTGCGAATTTCAAAATTGTTACCGGCCTGGCCCATAATGCCATTGCCTTTGTATTGAGTGATTTTAAAGTTCTCAATCACAATATTATTGCCGGAGTAGAGAATGGCGTCGTTCAATTCGCCGCGGCCATCCATGGTGGCACGGTTGCCGGCCTTAATCACACCCACCAGGTGAATATCATCTTTGTCGATGTAGACGGTTTCAGAATAGGTGCCGGGCATTACCTGAATGGTATCGCCGGGCTGAGCAGATTTAACCGCGTCCTGGATGGATTCGCCGTCGTTAACAACCCAGGTTTTTCCCTCAACGGTACGAGACTTAACGGCGCCGGTGTTGGCGCTGTTGTCAGACTCTTCTTCTTTGTAACCACCGCTGTAGCTGGCGCCGCCAGAACTGCTGGTGATAACCGGTGCCGCGTCGCCATTGTTGCCCATGTACCAACCTGCGCCAAAGGCGCCGATGACAACGATCAGGCTCAATACTTTACCTGTGCTCATTTTTATTCTCCTTGTATTTGCGCAAGATCTGCCGCGTTTTTATCGTGGATATGATTGATGGGGTTCAGACCGGAGGGAACAGTGTCTGGAATCTGGGGTTTAAAACTTTCGTCGCTCAGGGTTTTCATGAAATCGACCAGGCGATCCAATTCTTCATCTTTTAAATTGGGTTCTGAAATGTGCCAGTGAATTAACATGTCCACACCTTCTGGCACCGCGTGGCCCCGGCCTTTGTTATAAAACTCGGTGGCATCGCGCAGGGATTGAAATTTACCCGAGTGCATATAAGGCGCGGTCAATGCAATATTTCTGAGGGTGGGCACTTTGAAGCCACCTTTCAGTTTTGGTGCGTTAAACGTTTGCTGCGCGCCGATATCCAATGGCATTCCCGCGGGCTCTGGGGTGCCTATCACCGCAATTTCCTGATTGGTGAACAGGGGAGGCATGTGGCACTGGGAGCAACGGGCCACAAAAGAACGGAAAATATTTAAGCCTTCAATTTCCTGTGCATTGAGCGCGTCGGCATAACCGTGTGCATATTGGTCATAGCGGCTATTCAGTGAGATAAGGGAGGTTTGAAAAGCTGTGATTGCGGTGTATACATTTGCAAGACTGATTGCGGATCTGGCGTCGTCTTTTTCGGGGAAGGCTTTGGCAAACAAAGCGCGGTAGGCCGACGAAGCCTTTAAACTAGCCAACAAATTCTCTTTGTTATTCCCCATTTCCACTGGGGAAAACAAAGGGCCTTCTGCCTGTTCTTCCAGGTTTGTTGCGCGTGCATCCCAGAAAAAACTACTCAAAAAAGCACTGTTCCAAAGAGTAGGTGCAGATCTTGATAGCACGTGCCCGTCAATGCCAATGCTGCGCGCTTTTCCGTCGCCGAAACCCTGATCGGGGTGGTGGCAACTGGCGCAGGAGAGTGTTTGGTCGCCAGACAGTAGCGGGTCAAAAAAGAGGAAGCGCCCCAAGTCAATTTGCTGGGGGCTGAAGCCGTCGCGATGGGCGGGCAGGGCGGTTTTCAGGCCGCCAATGCCACGTCCTTGTAGGGAGTCGTACAGTTGATATCGATTGCGCAGCAGGCAGCGGTTGTCATCACTGAGCGCAAAGCTCGGCGGGCAGCTTGATGATAGGCTAAGAATATCCAGCGGTGGCTGGGCGGGGGCGCTAGCAAAAGCGCCCGCTCCCAAGGTCAATCCTGAAAGTAAAATACCTTTTAATCGAGGTATTAACCGTCCAGATTTCAACATGGCTGAGAGTGATCCCATGACATTACGTGCATTCATAGCGCTTGTGTGGACTATTGGTTTTGCGCTTGCAGATAGGCAATCACATCCTGTAAATCCTGATCGGATTTCAGCACGTTTGCCATCATTTTCATCTGTCGACCGTAACGGTCATCAGGGTGCTGACCGCGCAAGCCCTGTTTAAAGTTATCAAACTGCCGGGTCAGGTAGTTGGCATCCTGGTGGGCCAGGCGAGGGGTATTCAGGCGAGCGTTGCCCTCGCCCTTGTTGCCGTGGCAGGATCCGCAACTGCCTTGATATAAGTTATTGCCTTTGCGTAAATCTCCTTCCACTTTTTTGGCCGCAGCAGATACGGTCACTGGCAGGCTGGCGAGATAGCTGGAAACGGCTTCTATGGACTGTTCTGTGGCCAGGGTTGCGGTCATTGCCTTCATCTGCGCCCCCAGTGTATCCCCTGTTGCACTACCGCGCTGATCACCTTTGAAATGCTTCAATTGACGCTGCAGGTAGTCTTTGTTCATGCCGGCCAGGCTGGGTGCATTCATTTCCGGTTTACCCTCTCCCTGGGCCCCATGACAGGCCATACAAGCCTTGTAGGGGGTTTCGCCTTCATCGCTGGTCTCTTCGCTGGCAATGAGCGGTAAAGAGAGACAGAGGAGAATGGCAGTCGAGACTGCAGAGTTGCGGGTAAAAAACGTCATGGTCATTGGCCTGTCATTATTGTGTCTTGTGGCGATACCTTGGGCTAAAGTCTCAATATGGTACTATCGTACTAAGTACAGTATCTCCTAAGCTTACTTTTCGTGCAATAGGCAAAATGGCCTAAGGCGGGCCGTGTTTTTGGGAAGGCGGCCTCAAACGAGTGTGGTTTACAGTAAATATAGCGTGTTAGAGCGTAGAGAGTGCGGTATTGGAGGGGCTATTTAGGAATGACCGTCAGTTATCCAGGAGTTTCCTGACAATGCGGCTAATCGCACGGCGTGTGAGCCCCTTGTCGCTCCCTGTCAGAGAGGAGTACTCAAGTTGCATAATGACACCATTCACGATTTCAGCATCGGCCTGTGGATCCGGGGAGTTCAGTAAGGAGAAGAACTTCTCAATCATTTCCAGCGTACGTCGCTGTGGAATAGCGGCATATTTAGCAAGTTGTTCATTGCGTAATGCTTCGTTGCGAAAGGCGTGTTCGAGAATGCGCTGATCCCGGTCGCCAACCTGACGGGCAATGTGATTCACCACCAGGTCAATCAAACCCTGGGCAATCAATTCTCGGGTATTACTTTCCTGAAGTTGCTCGGGGCTGAACTGCTCAAGGGTGCGGAAGCTGTCCTCACTCAATTGCTGAGTGTCGGTAAGGCTATTTTCGGCAAACAAATTAAAGGCATCAGACACCAGTTCGTTAATGTCTTTAAAGTAGTAGGTTGTGGCAGCCAGTGGCACATTGGCTTCAGTGGCAACCGCGCGGTGGCGAATGCCACGAATGCCCTCGCGTACAATGATGCGCAGGGCCGCATCGAGAATGGCGCGGCGTCTTTCGCGGCTGTCGGCCCGTTTGGCTTTGCGGCCCTGAAACTCTATGCCGCTGTCGTGGTTGTCTTTACTTGGCACTGTTTAAACTACCTTAGAAGGCTCAATTATGTGATCAGTCCGGTTGTGCGGACACGTTTGCTACCTTTAACCACCGCTTCCTTGTTGGCGTCTTCTCGTTTCTTAAGTTGTGCATCAATCAGGTTTTTAATGGCGATTAAAAATCCAGTGGCAAAAAAGGCACCCGGAGGTAATACGGCAATCAGAAACCCGGGATAGTTGTTAAACAGTTGCAAGGTCCAGTTTTCTGCGCCGGGTCCAAACAACAAATGCATATCGGCAAAGACCTGCCCAGTGCCCAGTATTTCTCGAATAACACCCACTGCCAACAACACTAATGCAAAACCTATCGCCATCATCAATCCGTCAAAGGCAGAGGCTGCGACGTTGTTTTTGCTGGCAAAGGCATCTGCCCGCCCCAGGATGGAGCAGTTGGTCACAATCAATGGAATAAATATGCCCAGGATCTGATAGAGCTCATAGGTGAACGCTTTCATGATTAATTCGGTGCATGTCGTGAAAGAGGCAATGATCATGACAAAGGCCGGCAGCCTCACCGCATCGCTGACGGTGTTGCGAATCAGGGAGACGGAAATATTTGATCCCACCATCACTAACATCGTGGCAAGCCCAAGCCCCAGTGCGTTGACAACAGAGCCCGTCACAGCCAGAAGTGGACACAAACCCAATAGCTGAACAAGGGCAGGGTTGTTGTCCCATAAACCATTTTTGGCGATGGAGGTGTATTCAGCTGGTGTGCTCATGGTTTTTCACCTTCCTGGTTTACGACTTTTTTGGCAAAGATAATGTCTTGTTCTGCCTGGAAGTATTCCAGTGTTCTCCGCACCTGATTAACAACCGCCCGGGGTGTAATGGTGGCGCCGGTGAGCTGGTCAAATTGGCCGCCGTCTTTTTTAACTTGCCAGGCGTCGGGGCCAGGGTCTGCTAATGACTTCCCGTTGAAACTCAAAATCCACGGCCCTTTTTTCAAATCGATTTTATCGCCGAGCCCGGGTGTTTCATTATGGCTGAGTACCCGAACACCAGCGACACTCCCGTCGAGATTGATACCCACAATCAATTTAATTTTGCCACTGTAACCATCGGGTGCAACGGCTGGAATAATAGCGGCCACGGCCTCACCTTCGGCACGGGCAATATTGATCTCGCCGCCCAGGTCCAGCCCTAAGGACTCCCAATACTCTGCGGGAATCTTTACGGTATCCAGCAACAGGTCGTTGGAGTGTCGTTCAAGGGGTACAATTTCAAGCAGCGCTTTTTGAGCGGCCTTGCGCTCGGCGGCCTGAATGCGATCTTTGGTGCTCTCGTTGGTGCCGGCGAGCAGGCCTGCGGTTACCAGGGCAAACAGGCCGAGCAATAGGCTGTTGCGGCTAATGGATTCTTTCATCAGGCGTCTTCCTCCTTCTCGGTCGCACGACGGGGTTTGTCGTGACCATAGGTACGCGGAAGTGTGTAGTAATCAATAAAGGGCGCGGCAAAATTGAGCAGTAACACCGCAAAGGCCACCGCGTCGGGGTAGTTGCCCCAGGTCCGAATCAGGTACACCAACACTCCCACGCTGGCGCCGTAAATCATACGTCCTTTATTGGAGGTTGCTGACGTCACCGGGTCGGTCACAATAAAAAAGGCACCGAGCATGGTTGCACCCGACAGCAGGTGAAACAGCGGTGAGCCACCACTGTGAGAGCTGCCGCCATCATTAAATATTGCCGCCATGAAGCTCAAGGCCAGCAACATGCTAACGGGCGCATGCCAGGTGAATATTTTCCGGTAAAGCAAATAACATCCACCAAACAGGAATCCCATGTTGGCCCACTCCCAGCCGGCACCCGCCCAGCGAGCAGTGGAAAAAACGGCCTGGGTATCGTAAAGGTGCTCAACCAGCAGCGAGTTATTTTGTTTGAATACATCCAGTGGTGTGGCCGCAGTAAAGGCGTCGATGGGTGCGCCTGCCCACACAGCACTCATTGCCGACAGGGGACCCATGAGTGATTGTCCTTCGGGCAGCATGGTTCTGGGCATAGCCCACTGGGTCATCTCAACTGGAAAGGAGATCAACAGGATAACGTATCCAACCATGGCTGGGTTAAACGGGTTGTACCCTAAACCACCATAGAGCTGTTTAGCTAATACAATGGCCGACAGGCTGCCCACGGCAATAATCCACCACGGGCAGTAAGGCGGCAGTGCCAGCCCGAGTAAGACCCCGGTCAACAGCGCGCTGTAGTCTTGCAAATAGAAGGCGATGGGGCGGCCGCGCATTTTAAGCACCGCGGCCTCAAAGGCCATGCACATGCAACCAGCGGTTAATACATTGATGAGGGAGCCGGGACCAAAGAAATAACTCAGAGCAATCAAGCCGGGAACGGTTGAAATAATGACGGTCTGCATCACCGAACCGGTAGTGCCGGGTCGGTGGGCGTGGGGTGAACTTATTTTCATAAAGGCCATAGTGCTAACCGTCGTTCTGGCTGTTGGTTTGTTCGAGTGTGAGCTTTTCGTATTTCGCCTGCATCTTCTCTAGGCCCGTACGGAAAGCTTCAACGTTCTCATCATTGTCCGCTTCCGCCTTTTCCAGGCGGGCGCGTGCTTTTTCAACCCGGGTTTTGAGAGAGTCCAGCTGCTGCTGTAGTTTCTCTGCCGGTGTCATGCTTGCCTGGGCCGCCGCTTTGACTTTGGCTTTTTCGATCGCAGCGCTGGCAGCGTCTGGCTCGGCCGCCGGTTGTTTTTCCGGGGATTCAACATCTTCCTGTTTGTCGGTGCTCGCTTCAGCGGCGGATGCAGATTGTGTCTGCTCGATAAACTTCGCCAGCTTGCGCTCTGTGTCTTGGACTTTCAGCTCCGCATCTTTTACGCGGGCCAGAATAGCGTCTTTCTTTTCTCCTTCAGCGGCCGCTGCACGTGCGTGCGTTTTTTCCAGACGGCTTCGGGCAGAGTTGGCGGCGCGTTCCAGTTTGGCCAGCTGGTCTTCAGGGCTCAGGTCCTGGCTTTTAGCCTGGGCAATGGCACTGGCCAATACATCTGCTTTTTCGACTTTGGGTTTATCAACGCCGGCGGCCTGCTTGGCCGCCATTTTTTTCTTGGCCGCTTCGGCCGCTAGCTTGCGCGCTTTGCGTTTTGCTTCTTTTTCCGCCTCGGCTTTTTCCATTCTCACCTGGCGGAATTCAAAACGTGCCCGTGAGCGATCGGATTTTTCTTTGTCGATGGCGTGCTGGCGAATGGTGCCCTTTGAGGCGCGGTAATATTGCACCAGTGGAATGTTACTTGGGCACACATAAGAGCAGGCACCACATTCGATGCAATCGGCAATGTTGTGTGCTTCCAGCTTTTCCAGATCCTCCGCCATCGAATACCAGAACAGTTGCTGCGGCAACAAATTGGCGGGGCAAACTTCCGCGCACATGCCACAGCGAATGCAGGCTTGAGCGGGCGGTGGTTCGGGCATTTCTTTTGCGCTGGGTGCCAAAATACAGTTTGTGGTTTTAACAACGGGAACGTTTGCCGTCTCCAGAGTGAAGCCCATCATTGGTCCACCCATAATCAGGCGTGCTACCTTCGAGGCATTAAACCCATGATGCTGAAGTACATGTCCAATGGGCGTGCCCAGCGGTACTTCAATATTACGCTGAGTTTCGAGCGCTTCACCCACAACGGTTGTGATGCGCGAAACCAGGGGCTCACCAAAACGTACCGCGCGGTAGGCGGCAACGGTTGAGCCTACGTTTTGGCAGACAACGCCCACGTCGGCAGGTAATTTTCCTGCAGGCACTTCACGGCCCGTGAGAATTTGAACCAGCTGCTTTTCACCGCCAGACGGGTATTTGGTGGGGAAAGGCACCACTTCAATGGCCTTGTTGTCGGCTGTGGCCAGCGCGTCGTTCAATGCTTTTATGGCATCGGGTTTGTTATCTTCGACACCAATTAAGACCTGTTCCGGATTGCCCAGCATATGCCTTAGCAGCATTGCCCCCGCGATCACTTCATCGGCCCGGGTCTGCATCAGAATGTCATCGGCCGTAATGTAGGGTTCGCATTCTGTACCATTTAAAATCAAGGTATCGATTGTTAGATTGCCACGGGGGTTCAACTTGATGGCGGTGGGAAAACCCGCGCCACCCATGCCGGCAATGCCTGCGGCTCTTATTTTGTCGAGCAGTAAATTGCGGTCTGCACTTTCGAAATCCGCGCAGGGCTCAAGCTCTGTCCAGGTGTCGTTGCCGTCGCTCGCAATTATTATGCAGGGGCCGCTGCCGCCTGAAGGGTGAGGCAGAGCCCTGTCTTCAATCGACTGAATGATGCCTGAAGTGGGGGCGTGCAGATTGGCGCTGATGGGGCCGTCGGCCCTGGCGATCAGTTGCCCTTTAAGCACTTGCTCTCCTTCAGCAACCAAAGGAAGTGCGGGTTTGCCGATATGTTGATTGAGCGGCAACACCAATTCCGGGGCTAGGGGCACGCTACCTAGTGGGCTTTGTAAGGATTGTGTTTTGTTCTCGGCGGGATGAATGCCACCGTGAATATCCCAGGTTTTTCTCATGAGTGTGCCTCCGGCAGCTGAACCTTGTCGGAGGCAATAATGTCTGTAGTCCCGTTTTCACTCCGTGGAGGAAGGTCCCACTTCCAGTCGCCGAGTGTGCTTTCGACGGGCACCATGTCTATGCAGTCTACCGGGCAGGGTTCTACGCATAAGTCACAGCCGGTGCATTCATCAATAATGACCGTGTGCATTTGTTTGGCCGCCCCCAGTATCGCATCCATGGGGCAGGCTTGAATGCATTTTGTGCAGCCAATGCATTCGTCTTCCCGGATATAGGCCACGGTTTGCACTTCACTTTCTTCACCGTGTTCTTCGTCGAGAGTTGGCGCTTCTACATCCAGCAAATCGGCGATGGCATTAATGGTCACCTGGCCACCAGGGGGGCACTTGTTAATAGGTTCGCCATTGGCGATGCCCTGGGCATAGGGTTTACAGCCGGGGTGCCCACACTGGCCACATTGTGTCTGGGGCAGGAGGGCGTCGATCTGCTCAACAATGGGGTCGCCTTCCACTTTAAACTTAACGGCGGCAAAACCGAGCACCGCGCCAAAAATCAGCGATAAGCCGACCATTGCAATCAGTGCCGCAACAATGGGGTGTTGGGAAATTAACTCAATCATGGTGCTTAATGAAGGGCCCTTGAATTGTAGTAAATGTTGTATCGTTCATGAGTAATGACATGGCCGGGTTTCACACCAGGCCACTGAAACCCATGAAGGCCAATGACATCAAGCCTGCGGTAATCATACCGATCGCGGCACCTTTGAAAGGGTCGGGCACATCCGCCACCGCCAATCTTTCTCGCATGGCGGAGAATAAAATCAAGACCAGAGAAAAACCGAGTGCCGCGCCAAAGCCATACAGAGCCGACTCGAAAAAGTTATGTGCCTTGGTTGTGTTCTGCAAAGCAACACCCAGAACCGCGCAGTTGGTTGTGATTAGCGGTAGAAATACACCCAGCACCCGATAAAGCAGGGGGCTGGTTTTTTCGATAAACATTTTTGCAAACTGCACAACCACTGCGATAACCAGAATAAAAGCGATGGTACGCAAGTACTCCAGCCCCATGGGTTCCAATATCCAATGATGGACCAGGTAGCTGCAGATGGACGCCAGGGTAAGTACAAAGGTTGTAGCGCCACCCATGCCAATAGCGGTCTCTAATTTATTGGACACACCCATGAACGGGCACAAACCCAAAAATTGAACCAGTACAAAATTGTTCACCAAAATGGCGCTGACCATTATGACGGCGATATCAGTCATTGTTACATTACCCGTTGACCGGGCTTGGCGCCGGCGTGTGGCTCAAGCAAATAAATTTCATCTTTTCCGGGGCCGGCGGCCAGCACCATGCCTTCCGACAAACCAAATTTCATTTTTCGTGGCGCCAGGTTGGCAACCATGACCGTGAGTTTGCCTTCAAGGTCTTCGGGTTTGTAGGCGCTTTTAATGCCTGAAAAAACATTGCGTGTCTCGCCACCCAGGTCGAGGGTGAGCTGCAGTAGTTTGTCTGCGCCTTCAACATGCTGGGCTTTGGCGATCAAGGCGATACGCAAATCGACTTTTGCAAAAGCGTCGAAATCGATCTCCTCGGCAATGGGCTCATCGACCAATGGACCGGTGGCGGTCGGTGCAGTGGTGTCCTGTGAAGAAGAGGCCTGTGAGGAAGCAAGTGCCTCTTGGCTGTCAGCGACAATCGCCGCTACTTTGTCAGCCTCAATGCGGGTCATCAGCGGCTTGAATTTGTTGATAGCTTGTCCGCCGCGGAACGATACGGGTTCATTCCAGGACAGGGTCTCACCCAAAAAGGCTTCCGCTTTTTCTGCAGTCGCAGGCAGTACCGGTTTGAGGTAGGTGAGCAGTGCCCGGAACATATTAATACCCAGGGTGCAGATATCGAGCACGTCCTGCTCTGTGCCCTCTTGTTTCGCCAGTGACCAGGGAGCTTTGTCGGCAATGTATTCATTGGCAGCGTCGGCAAGCGCCATGATCTCGCGCTGTGCCTTTGCGAATTCCCGGTTTTCATAAAGCGCTGCAATCACATCGCCCGCATCAACAAAACGTTGCCACAGGTTTTCATCGGCAATGGTGTCAGACAAGGTGCCACCACTTTTACTGATGAACTTGGCTGTGCGACTGGCAATGTTAACCACTTTACCCACCAGGTCACTGTTCACACGCTGAACAAAGTCATCCAGGTTCAGGTCCAGATCATCAACTGAGGCATTCAGTTTTGCGGCGAAATAATAACGAAGATATTCCGGCTGCAAATGATTGAGATAAGTGCGGCCATTAATAAATGTGCCGCGGGATTTGGACATCTTTTTACCGTTGACCGTCAGGAAACCGTGCACACACACCTTGGTCGGGGTGCGATAATCGGCGGATGTGAGTATCGCTGGCCAAAATAGGGCGTGGAAATTGACAATGTCTTTGCCAATGAAGTGATAGAGCTCAAACTCGGAGTCTTTTTTCCAGGCCTCTTGCCAGTCCAGGCCTTTGGCATCACATAGATTTTTATAGCTGGCCATGTAACCGATCGGAGCATCTAGCCAGACATAAAAAAACTTGCCTGGCTCGTTGGGAATTTCAAATCCAAAATAGGGGGCATCTCGCGATATGTCCCACTCCTGCAGGCCAACGTCTAACCACTCGGCGAGCTTGTTGGCCACCTCTGGCTGCAGGTGTCCGGCCCGGGTCCAGTCTTGCAAAAATTGCTGGAATTCAGGCAGTTTGAAGAAAAAGTGATCGGATTCCTTTTCAACCGGTGTGGCGCCCGATATGACCGACTTTGGGTTGATCAGCTCAGTGGGCGAGTAGGTTGCAGAGCAGACCTCGCAGTTATCGCCGTATTGATCTTCGGCCTTGCAGCGTGGGCACGTGCCTTTGATATAACGATCTGCCAGGAACAGGTTCTTTTCCGGGTCAAAGGCCTGAGTGATTGATCGTTTGGCTATGTGATCATTGGCGAGCAGTCGGCCGTAGATTTCATTCGACAGCACTCGGTTTTCTTCTGAGTGCGTTGAATGGAAATTATCAAATTCAATCAGGAAGTCGGCAAAGTCCTGTTCGTGGTCGGCTTTCACCTTGGCGACTTGCTCTTCAGGTGTAATGCCCAATTGCTCTGCCCGTAACATGATAGCGGTGCCGTGTGCGTCATCTGCACAAACGTAGGTGCAATCGTGGCCGCGCAGCTTCTGAAAGCGAACCCAGATATCAGTTTGAATGTATTCCACCAGGTGGCCCAGGTGGATATCACCATTGGCGTAGGGCAGGGCACTGGTAACAAGAATTTTACGGCGGTCGCTCATGAGGGGGTCTGACTCTCCAAATGTCCAAATTTGAGTTTCGTGCGGTTCGACTTAGGGTCCACGGGCACGGATAAAGCCGCGAACTATAGCATTTTTCTGTCCTGTACGCAGGAAATTACCATCAAAATGTACCTGCAAGACCTTATTTTTGCTTGGATTTTTGGGTTTGCGGCCTCATATTGATCAACAAGACTAAAAAACTGGAAGTGATGACTATGACAACCCTTACCGAACAGGCCGTTCTGGCCGCATTGAGCACCGTTAAAGACCCTTTAATGAATAGGGATTTGGTGACGCTGAAGGCCGTCAACAAAGTAGAGATCAAGGGCGGAACGGTAGGCGTTGAAATCGTGCTAGGCTACCCGGCGCTGGGTGTTCGTGAAACCTTGGGAGAGGCTGTTTTGCAGGCGCTTCTGGCCCTCGAGGGTGTTGATTCTGCCGATGTGGATCTGGGGTGGTATGTACATCCGGCGCCCGTCAGCAATAGTCAGGCGGCCATTGCGAATGTGAAAAATATTGTTGCAGTATCATCGGGCAAGGGTGGTGTAGGCAAGTCGACTACCACAGTTAATCTGGCTTTGGCTCTCGTTGCTGAGGGTGCGAAGGTAGGCATTCTCGATGCCGATATTTATGGCCCCAGCCAACCTCAGATGTTAGGTGTAGGCGCGCAGCGTCCGGAGGGGCACGGGAATAACCAAATGAAACCCATTGAAGCCCACGGTGTGCAGTCGATTTCTATGGGGTACCTGGTGACTGAAAAAACGCCTATGGCGTGGCGTGGCCCCATGGTCAGCGGTGCTCTGCAGCAACTGCTAAACCAGACACTCTGGCAAGACCTGGATTATCTGCTGATCGATATGCCACCCGGAACGGGCGATATTCAATTGACCCTGTCCCAACATGTGCCTGTCACAGGGGCTATTATCGTCACCACACCTCAGGACATTGCTTTATTGGATGCACAAAAGGGTATAGAAATGTTCCGCAAGGTGAATGTGCCTGTCTTGGGTGTGGTTGAGAATATGTCTACCCATATCTGCAGCCAATGTGGTCATGAGGAGTCGATTTTTGGCAGTGGTGGTGGAGAGCGCATTGCGAAGGACTACCAGTCGGAGCTGTTAGGTGCACTGCCTCTGGATTTGTCTATTCGACATAATGCAGATAGTGGTCAACCCTCTGTTGTTGCAGATCCCCAGTCAGACATTACGCGCATTTACAAAGAGATTGCCCGAAAGGTGGGAGCGCGCCTGTGGGCAGAGCAGCAGCAGGGCTCGGCCATGCCAGAGATCACCATCAGTGATGACTAGGCTTGTGCGCTCAGGGTTTGCTCAACGGCAGCCGCACTCGAAAAGTTGAGCCCTGACCGGGCTCACTGTCTACCTCTACATGGCCGCCCTGGCCGTTGCTCAACTCAAACACCAGGGCCAGCCCCAGTCCACTGCCTTCGGTTTTGAGTGAGTCGTCGCGGTTCAGTTGCGCAAAACGCTGGAACAATCGTTTTTTGTTGGCAGGGCTAATGCCGTCGCCAAAGTCCTGCACTTCAATGACCCCCCAGCTTGTTTCATTCTTTTCTTCGCTGAAGCTGCGGACTAATACATCCTGAGCGTTGCCATATTTAATGGCATTGGAGACCAGATTGAGCACAATTTGCAGGCAGCGTTTCTGATCGCCTTCAATGGTCACGGGTTCGGCGTCAGTTGGGGTTTTATCAATAATCGTGACATTTGCCTCATCGGCCATACCGCGAATGGCGCTGCGGGCTTGCTCAATCAGTATGGGCAATGAAACCTGTTCTGCGGCAAATTCCATGCGGCCGCTTTCAATTTTTGATATGTCGAGTATGTCATTAATTAATGCGGTTAAATGAAGTGCATTTCGACGAACGGCTTGTAACCCATCATATGAACGCTCGTCGATTTTCCCTTCCAGCTTGGAGCAGAGTCGGTTGGAAAAACCATAGATAGAATTAAGCGGGGTTCTCAATTCATGGGACATCGATGCCAAAAACTGGGTTTTGGTTTCGCTGATTTGCAGCAGTTCGTGGGCCTGTATGCGCAGCTGAGTTTCCGCAGCGCGTTGGCGCTGGTCTTGATGGTAGGCGGCAATAAGCGTTGCCAGTGTGTTGATTAAGGGCTTCAGTTCGGTCACCAGGCTCTCGCTGTATCCGCCCGGTCGATTGGCTAATCCTGCCATGCCAACAAATTTATTGCCTATTTTCAAAGGGATGCCGAGGTAGCGATCTAAACTTGGGTGGCCCTCGGGTAGGCCGCCACGACGAGGGTCACTTGCAGGCTCATTGGCGATAACGGTTTCACCGGTTTTCAAGGTGTGACCAAAAAGAGTTTCCAGATTATAGAACGCCATGCCAGAAGGGGCGTTCTGTCGGTAGAACGCCTGTGTGCCTTCGTCCCAAGCAATGTTGGTAATCGCTTGCGTCTGCAGATAGGGTTCGCCGTCATTGCTTTGTAATACTTCGCCGATAAAGCCATATTCACTTCGGGTAATTTGCAACAGACTTTCGAGCGCTTTACCGAACACAAAGTGAGGCCCTTTGTCGGCGATAAATTCGGCTTGCAGGTCGGCAATGATACCCAGCAAATCCTCTTGAGTGCTGCCTGGGGGAGTTTCAATGTCACGCGCGTGATTGATATAACCCATGAACGGTTTGTCGGGGTCCTCGAGCAGGCACCAGATCGAAAGTTCCAGCGGCGGTGCAGAACTGTCGGCGGAGTGAAGGCGCGAATAACACAGAGAGGTTTTACCTTTTGCAGCCAGTTGAGCTGCATCCGAAATCTCATTCAGGTATTCTTCAATCGGTTTTTCACCATCCAAAACTAATATGTCATACAGGGAAGTCTGATCAAGCGCTCGTTCGTGGGTGCCCAGCAATTGCGCGGCCCGTTCATCGGCCCAGAGAATCAGTCCATTAAAATCCAGCTTGAAAACGCCGCTTGTATTGGAATCCATTAAAAGTTGGTTGGGCATGTTGTGTGCTCTGGCATTATTGGTTGTTAACAAGTGCCTGTAACCACCTCTTATTATTCGACAGACCCCCATTTAACAGTAGCAGAAGAGTAATGCTTGTGCCTGCAAACAAGGTCATTACCCTGTAGACTAATGGTTTGGTATAAATCGAACTCGATCGCACGAAGAGATGGCGAATGCTAGAAACGTTGATAATTCTCGATGAAGACAGTGACTTAAACCTTCAGGGGCAAATCCGTCAAAAGCTGGTGGAAGTGATTCTGTCTGGTTTGTTTCCTGTTGGGCAGCGCCTGCCATCTTCCCGGAAACTGGCTGATCAACTCGGGGTTGCACGCAATACCGTGGTATTGGCCTATCAACAGTTAACCGACGAGGGTTATTTGCTGAGCCGGGAGCGCAGCGGTATTTATGTCAATGAAGACGTATTACTAGACCGGGTTGATTGCGAATTGCGCAACGACAGCGGGCCGCCCAAACCCTCACACTGGGCTCGCCGGTTCAAAGCGCCACTACAAATTCCTGCTCATTACGAGTGCCCACCCAACTGGCAACAATACCCGTACCCCTTTATTGACGGGCAATTTGACTACTCCCTGTTTCCCACACCCGAATGGCGAGAAGCCACACGTCTCGCTCTGGGGGTGAGGGAAATTAACGAATGGGCGTGCCAAAGCGGCGATGCCGACGATCCATTGTTAATCGAACAAATTCGCACCAAAGTGCTTCCGAGGCGGGGAATTAACGCCAGGACCGATGAGATACTGGTTACCATCGGCTCCCAGCAAGCGTTATACATTCTTGCACAAATGCTGGTTGACCAGACAGTCTCGGTCGCCGTCGAAGAGCCCGGGCACCCGGAAATGCGACAGCTTATCGCCCGACAGGGAGCCGCCATGAGGCATCAGCCTGTGGACGACGAGGGCATGGTCGTGGATGACCGCTTAAAACAATGCCAGCTGGCGGTTGTCACCCCAAGTCACCAGATGCCCACGGCAGTAACAATGTCTTTAGCGCGCCGGCATGCACTGCTAGAGATGGCAGAACTTACCGACATGATTGTCATCGAGGATGACAGCGACAGCGAAAGTAACTTCCTCGGCAATCCGCACCCCGCGCTGAAAAGCTTGGATGAAAATGAACGTGTAGTCTACGTCTCCAGCCTCTCAAAAATACTGTCCTCAAGCCTCCGGATAGGTTTCATGGTGGGACCTGCAGACTTGATCCGAGAAGCTCGAAACCTCCGCCGTTTGATGGTTAAATCTCCCGCCGCAAACAACCAGCGGGCCGCCGCCTTTTTTCTCTCGCTCGGGCACTACGACTCCATCATGCGCAAACTCAACCAAGAGTTTCGCAAACGCTGGGTAGCCCTGCAGGACTCTCTAAATTACTTAATGCCAAACTTCGTCTTAACCATTCCCAACGAAGGTGGCACCGCCTACTGGGTAAAAGGCCCTAAAGAGCTGGACGTACAATACCTAGCGAACGAAGCCGCAAGACGCGGAATCCTAATTGAACCCGTAGACTATTACTTCGCCACACCCACAGAACAAAAAAACTGTTTCCGCTTAGGTGTCACCAGTATTAGCGCAGAAAAAATACGCGAAGGCATCGAAGCCCTCGCCAAATTAATCCAGGATCTCGTCGGCGGAAAAATAGCTCGTCTCCATAACGACGACGCCAACTGGCTAAAAGGCCAAGACCTCAAAGCCGCAGTATCCGACACCCAGCTCCTATACCAAACCGTCTACGGCCAGCCCCTATCGGTATTAATTCACGCCGACGGTCGCCTCACCGGCACCGCCGGTTATGCCAACGAAGAAAACGACACCGGCCGCTGGTGGGTAGAGGGCGACCTCTGGGTAAGGCAGTGGGACAACTGGGCATTCGCCGAAGAGGTCAAGCTCTACACCGTCATCGAAGGCAACACCATCAAATGGTTCAACACCGAAAAAGTATTTTTCAACCGCGCCGTAATCCAAACAATCTAACCACTTTTATTACTCCCCCCCTAACAATGGAGTAGACCCACCAACTCAACTTGAAGGTCTGGGGTTGGCATGGTGTTCCGGGACCGTATGCCGCAGGAGCGGCATTCGAGCGGCCATGGATGGCGGACAGCGGGTCCCGGAACACCATGCCGACCCCAGGCTGCCTCAATCTCCATTTAGAACACTTAACCCCCATCTCTCTATCCAAAAAAACAAACCAACACCTATCTACCAACCAAAAACCCACCAAAAAAATTGGCCTCATTCAAACCCAAAGACTGGCTCTATCCCAACTCCCCCATCACTCATACACTAAACCTCAATAAAAAGATGCCCTGCACCCAGCAACCGCATCACCCAGTCATTGGAGCGCCATACATGAGCCACTTTGCGATAGCCGGCTTGCAGCTTGAACTACAAGCGCAAAACAACATCTACCTGATTCAAAAAGAAATCGAGATGGCCAAAAAGCGCTTCCCCTGGATAGACATGTTTCTGTTAGGGGAGTTGGCAACCTTTGGCCCCAGTGCCGCCAGCGCACAGGCCATGCCCGGTGAAGCAGAAGATATTTACTGTCAAGTCGCCCGGGCGCAAAAAGTTTGGTTAATACCCGGATCACTGTCAGAGAACCGCGGCGGTAAAATTTTTAACACGACCCCCGTGATAAACCCGCAAGGGGAAGTGGTTACCCGTTATAGCAAAATGTTTCCTTTTGAGCCCTATGAAAAGGGCGTTGAACACGGTCAGGAGTTTTGTGTCTTCGACGTACCGGATGTCGGGCGGTTTGGTGTATCGATTTGTTATGACATGTGGATTCCCGAAACCACTCGCACACTAGCTTGGATGGGTGCCGAAGTGATTCTGCACCCCACCATGACCAATACAATCGATCGCGAACTTGAAATATCGATCGCCAGGGCCAGCGCCGTCACCAACCAATGTTATTTCTTCGATGTCAATGTGGCGGGGCGCTTGGGTAATGGGCGCTCTGTAGTTGTGGGGCCAGAGGGTGACATTATTCACCAAGCGGGTGAAAGGCACGAAGTCATTCCCGTTGAAATTGATCTGGATAGAGTGCGGCGTACTCGAGAGCGCGGGCTTCTAGGTTTAGGCCAACCGCTAAAAAGTTTCCGCGACAGCAAGGTCAAGTTCCCGCCCTATGTGGAGGGGCATGCACGTTCCGATGCGATGCGAAATATGGGCGAATTATCTCTTCCAAATTCTGCCTTGGATACGCAGGAGTAAATGAGTTTTAGACCAAAACTGTCTAAAACTCTTGAACTGGACTCATGGGTGTGTAGAAACTGGCACTATACTATAGAAGTAGTTTGTGTAGAGCAGAATCGCCCATGATAACTGGACTCATCAATGGATTAAAACTGGTACTACGTTGAATATTTGCTTGGCGTAGAGTTCAACTCAGAACAAATACAATGATAAACCTTAGAGGGCGCACAATGAAAACTGATATCGTGTTTAAGCAAAAAGGGTTGGCTCTGGCCGTGGCATCGGCCGCGCTGATTGCCACTCCCGCACACACAATGGCACAGGAAGATTTAGGTTTCCTTGAAGAAATTGTGGTGACCGCCACTGCACGCGCAACCACAGTGCAGGACATTCCCTACAATATTTCTGCCGTGATGGGCGAAGACATGGAAGCGCGCCAGATCACCGATCAGAACGAATTGTTGCGCAGCATTCCCGGCGTCACAATCGTTGATAAAGGCCATCGCAATTCCGGCATCATGAATCAAATTACCATTCGCGGTTTGAATACCAATACCGGTAGTAACGGCGACATGGCTTATAATTCTGCGCCAACCGTGTCGACCTATGTTGGCAGTACGCCACTGTTTGCCAACTTTGTGCTGAAAGACATTGAGCGAGTAGAAGTTCTACGTGGTCCCCAGGGCACACTTTATGGTTCGGGTAACCTGGGAGGTACCGTTCGTTATATTCCTAATAAACCTGATACTGAAAGTTTTACCGCTAAAGTGAGTGGCTCGTTTGGTCAAACAGACGGTTCCGATGGCAATAACCTTGGTACAGATATTGTGCTGAATATGCCCATCAGCGAAAACGCAGCACTGCGTGTGAATGCCGGTTTAATCGATAATGATGGCGTCACTGACTACGACCAGCTCTATGTGCTGGACAGCAACGGCATTCCCATTGCCGACCCCTGTTTTGATGGAAACTGTGACAATACCAGCATTGATGATGTTGTTGGTGGCGGTCCTGTTTTTACCGCCAAAGAAGATGCAGACACCGCTGAAATTACCTATGCACGTGCTTCTTTGTTAGTTGATGTGAACGAAGACTTGACCTTACAGTTCAGCTATCAAACGCAGGAAGATGAAATTGGAGCCCGTCGGGGGTTCACACCTACCGCAGCGGATGACGGCACAACCTTTGGTGAATACAGTTCAGGGCGCCCACAGCTGGAGCCTTCAGAGCGTCAAGTAGATTTAATGGCGGCGGAAGCAGAATGGGATATGGGTTTTGCGACCTTGACCGCCAATGTATCTCGCTATGAAACGGACGGTGTAGGTTACAGTGATAATACCGGGTTTTATGCCAAGGTCAGTTGGGGTGGTCTCTATATGGCACACCCTCGTCCCTTCAATTTGGCAACACGCGGATATGAAGATGAGGCAACGGTGGCTGAGCTTCGTTTGGTCTCCAGCGGCGAAAATTTTATCGACTGGACCGTGGGTATGTTTACCATGACCCAGGATTACCGGGCTTATCAGGACAGTACGGTACCCGGTTGGGTAGAGTGGGCGCAGGCAACCACTCAAGATGCGGACCCTGACAACGACTACATTGACGGCGTATTTACCCAGGGTTTGATCGACTACTACGTGGGTGTCTACGGTTCGTTCTCCCAGAGTGCACTGGGCAAAGATCACCACGGTTGGTGGCAGGCCATGGATGAAAATGATTTCCACATGGTGCAAACCAACGAATACGACGAAACCACTTTTTACGGTGAAGCCACCCTAAACTTCTCCGATGATTTCCGGGCGACAGTGGGTGCTCGTGCCTTTGACAACGAATTGAAAGCAGCGGTTGTTCAGGAAGTTAGAACCTTCCCGGCAGGTGATGGCAATACGGTTAAAACGGTTAGTGAAAACGACGTTATTGGTAAGGTCAATGTGTCCTGGGACTTCTCTGCAGGTCATATGCTTTACGGAACCGTTTCGGAAGGTTATCGTCGCGGCGGTGCAAACGGATACCCCACGGTGGGTTTCTATGCCTCTGAAGACAGCATGTTCAGTTATGACTCCGACAAGGTCACTAACTTTGAAATCGGTATTAAGGGGACTACAGACAACCTTCGTTACACCGTTGCTTTGTTCAAGGATGTTTGGAAAGACCCACAGTTGAACACCATTGCACTGGAGAGCGGAATCTACATTGTTCAAAATGGCGATGAAGCGGAAACCACGGGTATTGAGTTCGAAGTCGAAGGGTATTTGAGCGAGGCATTCCATTACAGTGTTGGTTATTCCTATGTCAACGCTGAATTAACCAAAGACTTCTACCGGGAAGACGGCAGCTTTGTGGCCGCCAGTGGTAATACACTGCCGGGTGTTGCTGAGCACACATTCAATTTGGCGCTAGACTACACGGTGCCCATGAATGATGGTTTTGAAGCGATTTATCGCATGGGTGCTTATTATCAGTCTGAAACGGAGAACAGCATAAACAACGACAGTTCTCTCTATGGCGTTACCTTTGATGGTTTCTCTACTGTGGAGGCCTCGGCCTCTTTGGTTGCCGATCAATGGACCGCCACACTGTATGCAAAAAACCTGACTAATGAAGAGGGTGTCACGGCGATGTTCAAGGATGAACATATGGGCTCAAGCGCGGCGCGTAACTTGCCGAGCAATAACTCATCCCACGCTTATATAGCAACACCCAGAACCATGGGCTTGTCGGTAAGCTATACTTTCTAAAATAAGGGATAGGGTGTAAATTTGAAGCCGGGCAATGCCCGGCTTTTTTATTCTACTTGAGGTCTCCCCGGTTAATGAATATCAACCCGCAGCAACAGCAAGCGATTCTGAAAAACCCACAGGCAGCCTTTCAGCATGCGGTTCGTATGTTGCAGGAGGGGCGTCTGACACAAGCCGAAGAACTTTGCAGCTGTTTGACCACTCTGGTGCCAGATTTTGTCAATGGCTGGGTTTTGCTGAGTCAGATTGCCCAGCAGACACAGAGTTATACCAATGCCTTGGCCCATGCCAGGCACGCGCTATCGCTGGCTCCTCTTCACAAAAAAGCGGCGATGCAGTTGGCGGATTGCCTGATTGGGGAAGGCGAGGTGGCCGAAGCGGAAGAAAGGCTCTTGGGTCTAGAAAAGCAGTCCTTGGAGGATGGCTTAATTTCGGTATTAGTGGGCAATCTATTTATCAAGGCCGATCGATATGAACATGCCTGCCGATGTTTTAAGCGTGCTGTCTCTTTTCGTCAAAATGACAGCGAGTCCTGGTATTTGTATTCCGGTGCCTTGGCAGGTGTCGGAGACTTAAGCGGAGCTGGAAATGCACTGGATCGAGTTTTGTCTCTGGATGCGAAACATTATGAAGCGCTCTTGTCTCGATCCAACCTGAAGAAGCAGACAGAGGAAACCCATCACGTTGAGTCACTGAAAGACTTGTTAAACGAAGAGCTCAGCACCGAGGGCGAGGTGCTGATTTGTTATGCGTTGGCCAAAGAGCTGGAGGATCTGGGGCGCTATGATGAGTCATTTACCTTTCTGACACGAGGCGCAGATCTGAATGACCAACTGTTGGCCTATGATGTTGAACGCGACGTGCAGTCAATCACCGCGATGACGGATCTTTTTGAGCAGCAAATTAATGATTTGCCGGGCCCCGAGAAAGGCGGGGCGGGCATGGTGTTTATTCTGGGATTGCCGCGTACAGGCTCAACGCTCACTGACCGTATTCTTGGCTCTCACTCTTTAGTGGAGAGCCTGGGGGAAACCTCGGATTTCCACTATGCAGTATTGGCCCAGGCCGGGCGCGTCAGCGCAGGCGGGACCCGGTCTTTTCTCGAATCGCTGGCACAC
>ENA-OSET01001732-OSET01001732.1-sediment-metagenome-genome-assembly--contig:-NODE-1732-length-22179-cov-3.552710_pt1 | contig 22179 bp, 19 predicted proteins | sample MGYA00237882_ERZ534229 | MGnify/ENA primary metagenome ERZ534229 (study PRJEB26408, sample SAMN06266212) | sediment metagenome | isolation source: Hudson Canyon methane seep mesocosm | place... | reverse complement strand
AATGGTTCGTTTTGAAGTAGGTGAAGGTATCGAAAAAGAAGAAGTCGATTTTGCTGCCGAGGTTGCTGCACAACTTGAAGGCTAGTTATTAAGTTCTTCTTAAAGTAATAGGTAACAGGTTTAGAGTTTTTACTAAGTTACAGTGGGAGCTTTGTTTAAAATCCTGTTACAATTTACAAAAGTGCCGCATAGTGATTGTTTTTTATATATTTTACTATGCGGCACCTTTGTATCTGGTGTTATGTTATCTCTGTCTTATGTGTAATGCTTGGGGCAGATTTTTATTCATTTTTTATATATCAGCGGAAAAGAACATGCCTACAAATCTCCAGCCAAAATACCAACGTATTCTTCTTAAACTTAGTGGTGAAGCACTAATGGGAGAGGGAGAGTTTGGGATTGATCCAAAAGTACTCGACAGAATGGCGCTTGAAGTAGGGCAGTTGATCGGGATTGGTGTGCAGGTTGGCCTAGTTGTAGGTGGTGGCAATCTCTTTCGTGGTGCTGAATTAAATGCTGCGGGTATGGACCGTGTTACAGGTGATCACATGGGGATGCTTGCAACGGTGATGAATGCACTTGCATTACGAGATGCACTTGAACGTTCAAATATTTCAACCAGGGTTATGTCAGCTATTCCAATGAGTGGCGTTGTTGAGCACTATGATCGTCGTAAAGCTGTTCGTCACTTAAAAGGCGGTGAAGTCGTTATATTTAGTGCTGGAACGGGTAATCCGTTCTTTACAACTGATTCTGCAGCCTGCTTACGTGGTATTGAAATTGACGCAGACCTTGTGTTGAAAGCTACTAAAGTAGATGGTGTTTACAATGCAGATCCCATGAAAGACTCAAGCGCGATTAAGTATGATCGCTTAAGTTTTGATGAAGCGTTAGATAAGAAACTTGGTGTGATGGACTTGACGGCAATTTGCTTGTGCCGGGATCATGACATGCCTGTGCGTGTTTTCAATATGAATCAGCCTGGTGTACTTGCCAAAATAATGGTTGGTGAGTCTGAAGGTACATTGATTGAACCTTTGTTTGAAGAGTAAATCTTTGTTTGTCATTCTATAAGTACTGAACTGGTCAATTTGAATAAGAGGAAGTTATTGTGTTAGAAGAAATTAAACAAGATGCTGAACAGCGCATGAAAAAAAGCATCGAAGCTTTAGGTGTTGCGTTCGCTAAAATTCGTACAGGTCGTGCTCACCCAAGTATTCTTGATAGTGTGTCTATTTCATATTACGGTGTGGATACACCGCTAAAGCAGGCTGCAAATATTTCAGTCGAGGATGGCCGTACTTTAGCTATTTCTGTTTGGGAAAAGCCAATGGTACCCGTAGTTGAAAAAGCAATTTTGGCTGCAAACCTGGGATTGAACCCCTCTACATCTGGTGATTTGATTCGTGTGCCTATGCCTGCATTAACAGAAGAAACACGAAAAGATATGGTTAAACTAGCGAAGTCAGATTCGGAAAATGCACGTATTTCTATTCGGAATATTCGTCGTGATGCAAACTCCGATATCAAAGAGTTGCTGAAAGAAAAAGAAATTTCGGAAGATGATGAGAAACGTGCGGGTGAAACTGTCCAGAAATTAACGGATCGCTTTGTTGCTGAAGTAGAAAGCCTATTGAAATCAAAAGAAGCTGACTTAATGGAAGTGTAGTTATCAATTTTGATATAGCTGTATTTTTGGTGCGGCTATTAGAGTTGGCAGTGGGGCAAATATAATCACGGTGGCTTGCTCATCAAAATTAGTTGGTATTTGTTTTTCTTAAAACAAGTTACTTTACATCTGACTTATACTTTAAGATCGAAATATTTATGGGTGGACTTTTGAGCGCAAGTATTCCATTAGACTCATGTGATAAAGCAAAGCATGTTGCTATTATTATGGATGGTAATAACCGCTGGGCTAAGCAACGCAAACAGAGAGGTGTTTCTGGGCATAAAGCGGGGGTTGAATCTGTTCGTGCTGTGGTTAAGGTTTGTGCGGAGCAGGGAGTGGAAGTTTTAACACTCTTCGCTTTTAGTAGTGAGAATTGGCGTCGGCCTGCGGATGAGGTTAGCGCTTTGATGAAGTTATTTTTGTTCGCGCTAGAGCGTGAAGTTAAAAAACTTCATAAGAATAATATTCGTTTAAAAATAATTGGTGAACGTGAAAAGTTTAGTGCCAAACTTCAAGAATATATGGCAAAAGCTGAAGCGCAGACAGCTGATAATACAGGAATGACTTTGGTTATCGCAGCCAATTACGGTGGTCATTGGGATATTGTTCAGTCAGCTAAAAAAATTGCCGAAAGAGTGCAGGCAGGTGTGTTATCTCCTGATGATATTACCGAAGATTTAGTGCAATCATTTTTGTGTTTGGGTGATTTACCTATGCCTGACCTGTTGGTACGTACTGCGGGTGAGCAGCGTGTCAGTAACTTTATGTTGTGGCAGTTGGCTTATACTGAATTTTATTTTTCAGATTTATACTGGCCTGACTTTCAGGAAGCTCAAATGTTAGCTGCTCTTGAGGCTTATGGTTTGCGAAAGCGGCGCTTTGGGCAAACAGATGATCAAATTTCTAAGAATTGATTGTTAAATGTTAACCTTAAAATACTAAACTTCTAATTAGTACCTTACTAACAACTAGAAAATCTAAAGACAATTGATAGGAAATCTTGTGCTTAAGCAACGACTCATCACTGGTTTAATTCTTGCGCCCATCGTTTTATGCGGCGTTTTTCTTTTAGAGCAAACATATTTTGCGTGGTTTTTTGGTTTTGTCATTGCTTTGGCTGGTTGGGAGTGGGCTAATCTTTCCTCGTATACTTCTCAGGTGCAACGAATTGTTTATGCGCTTATTGTATGCAGTTTGCTCTATCTGATTTCCAGCTTTTCAATTGAATGGATTTTGCTGGCATCGGTTATCTGGTGGTTTATTGCTACTTTGTGTGTTTTGTCTTTTCCCGATACGAAAGGTTTTTGGGCAGCAAAACCTATACGTTGTCTAATTGGTTTTGTTGTTTTACTGCCCATGTGGAGTGCGTTGGTTTTTATTCGAGAAGCTGACTTTATTCCTGCGCCAGGTTGGGGGAAGTTATGGGTGATTCTATATGTGTTATTGATGGTATGGGCGGCGGATGTTGGTGCTTATTTTTCTGGTAAAACGTGGGGTAATGCTAAATTGGCACCAAAAGTCTCTCCAGGTAAATCATGGGCGGGAGCTTGGGGTGGTATTGCATCGACGGTGATTCTGGCATTGGTTGCAGCTTATGTGCTTGAGTTATCTAGTGTATTAACGATTCAATTAGTTGTGATTACTATCTTTACTGCCATTATTTCTATTATTGGTGATTTAACCGAAAGTATGTTTAAGCGACATAGAGGTATTAAGGACAGTAGTCAGCTTCTCCCGGGGCATGGTGGTATATTGGACCGAATTGATAGCTTGGCTGCTGCAATTCCTGTTTTTGTATTTCTACTGCTTGTTTTGGGTTGGGTGGCCTGAAGCATGGGTATTCAACATGTTTGTGTTCTGGGTGCGACTGGCTCTATTGGTTTAAATACGTTGGATGTTATTTCCCAGCATCCTGAGCGTTACCAGGTTTTTGCACTTACTGCGAATCATAATGATGCAGAAATGCTTGGTTTGTGTGAAAAATACCAGCCAAGGTTTTCAGCCATGGTTGATGAAGGTGCAGCAGATAGGCTTGCTGAAGGTATTCGTCAAAAAGGGCTTGAAACCGTCGTATTATCAGGTATGCAGGCGCTAGAAGAGTTGGCGAGCCATGATGATGTTGATGTTGTTATGGCGGCAATCGTAGGTGCGGCTGGTCTTAAAGCGAATTTAGCTGCCGCATCAAAAGGAAAAAAAGTTTTACTGGCAAATAAAGAGTCACTGGTGATGTCTGGTCAGCTCTTTATGCAGTGTGTAAAAGATGCCAGTGCACAATTGTTGCCGATTGATAGTGAGCATAATGCTATCTTCCAGTGTTTACCACAAACTTATGCTTGTGGGGATTTTCTTGAATCTTCCGTTAGTCGCATTTTGTTAACCGCTTCAGGTGGACCTTTCCGTACTTGGTCTTTAGATAGGCTGCGTACCGTTACGCCCCAGCAAGCTTGTGCTCACCCAAACTGGAGTATGGGACAAAAAATTTCTGTTGATTCTGCCTCGTTGATGAATAAAGGTCTTGAACTTATTGAGGCTTGCTGGTTATTTAATGTAAAGCCTGAAAAAATTGATGTACATGTTCACCCAGAAAGTATTGTTCATTCAATGGTGGAATATATTGATGGTTCTGTATTAGCCCAAATGGGAAACCCTGATATGCGCACTCCGATTGCTTACGGTCTGGCTTGGCCTGAGCGCATTTCATCAGGTGTTTCATCGCTGGATTTGTTTAAGGTGGGGCAATTAAATTTTGAACAGCCTGATATGAAACGTTTTCCCTGTTTGCAATTAGCTAAAGATGCTTTTAATGCCGGAGGCACGGCGTGTGCAAGTTTAAATGCTGCAAATGAGGTATCTGTAGCGTCCTTTCTAAAAGGTAATATCGCCTTTACGGCTATCCCTGATATTATAGGTCGTGTTTTAGAAACCGTAAGTGTGCATAACGTTGACTCTGTAGAGCGAGTTTTGAATGCAGACCTTGAAGCACGCTATGCGGCTGAAGAAATAATACTATCTTTATAAGTCGCTATATAAATGGCTAAGCAAAAAATTTAACGAGAGTTTAGAGCTTTAATGGACGTATTGCAGTCAGTTTTATCATTAGTATTAACCTTAGGGATTTTGGTAACCATTCATGAATATGGCCACTTTTGGGTGGCGCGTCGCTGTGGTGTAAAGGTGCTGCGTTTTTCGGTGGGTTTTGGTAAACCAATATTCAGCTGGTCCGATAAAACGGGTACAGAATTTGTGATTGCCAGCATACCTCTGGGTGGTTATGTCAAAATGTTGGATGAGCGTGAAGCGCCTGTTGAAGATCACTTAAAGCCTTTCGCCTTTAATCGTAAAAAAGTTTCCCAACGTATTGCCATTGTCGCAGCTGGGCCCATTGCTAATTTTATCTTTGCAATTTTTGCTTACTGGCTGATGTTCCTTTCCGGTTTTAATGTATTGATCCCGAATATTGGAAGTGTAGAATCAGATTCAATCGCAGCAAAAGCTGGATTGAATGCAGGTTTTGAGATTACCGCTGTGGATGATCGGGAAACGCTCGGTTGGCGATCAGTGAGCATGGCTTTAATTAACCGTATTGGTGATACGGGGGTGATTGATATTGAGGCTGTGCCGTCTGTTCTTTCTAATTCTAAGCTGGCTTCTAATGCCGCATCAGCTCAGTCTAGTCAGAGGTATGCTTTATCAGTCGACCAGTGGTTAATCGATAGCGAGCCCTCACGTTTGTTAATCGACCTTGGAATACAACCACTCCGTCCTGTCATACCCGCAATTATGGGAGAGGTTCAAAAGGACAGCCCTGCCGAGCAGGGAGGGCTTCAATCAGGCGATCATGTTGCTCGCGTTGATGGTGAACCGATTGATAGTTGGCATGACTTTGTTAAAATTGTTCAAGAATCGCCAGAAAAAGCACTACGCGTGAATGTGATACGTGAAAGTGCAAATCATCAAAAAGTTGAAGTCAACTTGGTTTTGAAGCCTGCTCTTGAACAGGATGAGTCGGGTCGTTCTTATGGACTTCTCGGTGTGAGAGCTAAACCTTTTAAATACCCTGAAGAAATGATTCGTAAGGTAAGTTATGGTCCGGTTAAGTCTTTAACATCTGCATTATCGCAAACATGGGCTGATACCAAAATGAGCTTGAATGCGATTAAAAAGATGCTTCAAGGTCTGATATCGTTGGAAAACTTAAGTGGGCCCATTACTATTGCGCAAGTGGCAAGTGACTCAATTGGTTCAGGTGTAGAAGAGTTTCTTCGCTTTTTGGCTTTGTTAAGTATTAGTTTGGGAATTCTGAATTTACTGCCGATACCTGTTTTGGATGGTGGTCATCTTTTGTATTATTCGCTTGAGGGTTTACGTGGTAAACCTTTGTCAGATAAGTGGCAAGAATTAGGTTTAAAAATTGGAATTTCATTTATTTTGGTTTTGATGTCAGTCGCTTTTTATAATGATGTGATGCGTCTGTTGTAATAATTTTTACTTGTATAAATCTTAGTTTCAAAGCTCTTGCATGTATTAGGAATCTATTTGTTAATGTTTAAATGTTTAAAAATGAAAGTGGGATTTTACCTGAGTGTACTGACCTTGTTGGTCGTTTCCATGTTTGCTTCAGCTGAAGATTTTGTCGTAACTGATATACGTGTTGACGGATTAAAACGTGTCTCGGCGGGGACCATTTTTAGCGAATTTCCTATTAGTGTGGGTGAAACTTTAAGCGAAGAGCGCTTGGTGGGTGCAACTAAGTCACTTTTTAAAACAGGTTTATTTACAAACATCGAGCTGTCACGAGAAGATCAAGACCTTGTCATTACGGTTGAAGAACGCCCCGCCATTAGCAATATTGAAATAATTGGTAATAAAGATATTTCCGAAGAAGACTTGCTTGAAGGGTTGAAATCGGCAGGAATGTCAGTCGGTAAAGTTTTTAAACGAGTGACCTTAGAGCGGTTAGAATTAGAAATATTACGCTCCTATGTGACGCAGGGGCGTTATAGTGCATCTGTTGAGGCTGAGGTTGTTGATCTGCCAAGAAATAGAGTAGAAATAAAACTGAATATTGATGAAGGTGAAGTAGCGACTATTTTGCATATCAATATCGTTGGGAATGATGCTTACTCTGATGACGAAATTATTGAGCTAATGGAGCTCAAAATGCCAAGCCTCTGGTCTAGTTTTACCAGTGATGATAAGTACTCGAAAGAAAAACTAAGCGGTGATTTAGAACGTATTCGTTCTTTCTATCTTGATAATGGCTATATCAAATTTACCATTGAATCGACTCAGGTTTCTATTTCCCCGTTTAAAGAAGATGTCTTTATTACCGTGAATGTTTCTGAAGGTCCATTGTTTTCAGTTAAGTCTTTTGACTTGAAAGGTGATTTAATACTCGAAAAAGATGTGCTGGAAAAGTTAGTGCTTGTAAAACCCGGCGACACTTTCTCGCGTAAAAAATTAACACTTAGCTCTGATTTGATTTCAAGAGCCTTAGGCTCAGAAGGCTATACCTACGCTAATGTAAATGCAATTCCCGAAACGCATGATGACAATACCGCTTCTATTGTATTCTTTGTTGATCCTGGGAAACGGAACTACGTTAGACGTATTAATTTTCGAGGAAATACCAATACTCGTGACGAAGTATTGCGCCAGCAAATGATCCAGATGGAAGGTGCTTCTGCATCAACCGATTTAATTGAAGCTTCAAAAACACGCTTAGAGCGTTTAGGTTTTTTTAGTGGTGTTACGATTGATACACCTTCTGTGCCAGGAGTAAGTGATCAGATTGATGTGAACTACAATGTTGAAGAACAATCATCTGGTAATCTGTCTGCAAGTTTAGGTTTTTCACAAGGAAGCGGTTTTACACTTGGTTTGAGTGTTTCTGAGAATAATTTCTTTGGCTCAGGTAAGCGAGTATCATTTGGCATCAATACTAATGATACCGTGAAATCTGCAAACTTTTCTTACTTGAATCCTTATTTTACGGTTGACGGTGTGAGTAGGGGCTTTAGTGTTTTTGCCCGTAAAACAGATTTTGATGAGAGTGGTAGTTCAGACTATGTTTTGGATGCAACAGGAGCTTCGGTTACTTTTGGTTATCCGATAAATAATATTTCGCGTTTAACATTTGGTGTTGGTTATACCCATACCAGTCTTAGTGTTGGAGAGGCGCGACCATTAGAAATTGAAAGGTTTGTTGAAAAAAATGGCACTTCCTTTAATACTTATCCTGCCTCTATAAGTTGGTCAAGAAGTACATTAAACCGAGGTACTTTTCCTACAAAAGGTTGGCGACAGAGTTTATCTTTAGAAGTAACCGCGCCCTTTAGCGACTTATCTTTTTATAAAACAAGTTATCGCTCAAATTCATATTTTCCACTGGATAAAGATCATGAATTTGCTATAAGAGTTCGCAATGAATTTTCTTGGGCTGACTCTTATGGAGACTCAAGTGAGTTACCATTTTATGAACATTATTTTTCAGGTGGAATTGGCTCCGTTCGTGGTTTTGATAGTAATTCACTAGGGCGAGAATCTGAGCCTAACTCAGGTGATGATTTTGCTGACCAAACGGATCCTTTTGGTGGAAACTTATTAGTTGAAAATAGTGTTGAACTGATTTTTCCAATTCCTTTTGTTAAAGATCAACGTTCAATGCGTTTTTCATACTTTGTTGATAGTGGGAATGTTTTTGATACTAATACTTCCTATGATTTCGACTATCGCGAAATTAGATACTCGACAGGTTTAAGTTTGCAATGGATTACTTTCATCGGCCCATTAGGCTTTAGTTTTGGTAAAGCGATAAATGATGTACCAGGCGATGATACCCAGTTCTTCCAGTTTACGCTTGGTCAGTCATTTTAAAATTTTTTAAATGAAAAAATACAATAATGAAATTAACCATTACATATCTAAAAAAGACTTAGGAGGTCTTCAATGAAATTTATATCTACCTTGGTATTAATATGCGCAATATCCTTTTCTGCGTTTGCTTCAGCAGAAACCAAGATTGGTTTGATTGACATGCGAACCGCACTATTTTCTTCAGAGGCTGCCAAAAAGTTTACCGATAATATGGTGAGTCAATACAAGCAGCAAGACCTGGAAGTGCGTGCTGTTGGTGAAGATGGGCAAAAACTTGAACTACGTCTAAAGAATGATGCCGCTATTATGAGTGATGGTGAGCGAAATAAAATGGCTTCTGATTTAGAAGCAAAAATTCAGGAATATAAATATCTTAAAGGTAAATTGGATAAAGCCTTAGCTGCAAAACGTCAGGAATTTTTGGCAGAATCAAAACCGAAGTTGGATCAGGTGATAAATGCGCTGGTAGAAGATGAAAAACTAGACTTGTTGTTACCAAGAGAAGCCGTATTGTTTGCTACAGAAAAAATGGATTACACTGCAAAAGTAATCGAAAAGCTGAATAAATTAAAGTAGTTTTTAGTATCCCGCGTTCTTAATAACCAGTACTTAATAATCTAAGTTTAGAGTCTTACTGAGCATGATAGATAAAACATTTAGTTTAAAGCAATTAGCTGAAAAGCTTGGCGGGTATATTCAGGGTGATGAAACCTTGCTTATCTCAGGGATTGCTACTTTGCAATCTGCGAACGCATCGCAAATCAGCTTTTTAGCTAATCCTGCTTATGAAAAATACTTATCTGAGACCAATGCAGCTGCAGTTATTGTGACTGAAGAAATGGCTGTTAAGTGTAAAACTAATGTTTTGGTGCATAAGCAACCTTATCTTGCTTATGCGACGTTGAGCCACCTCTGGGATGTTGTTTCATGCTCAGCTTCTGATGAAAGTCTAGCGAGCATTCATGCCTCTGCGACTGTGCATGAGTCGGTGATTATATCAAAAGGTGTCACTATAGGTGCAGGGGCTGTGATCCAGGCCGGTGTTGTTGTTAAGCAGGGCTCTACTATCGGACCAAATTGTGTTATTGGTAGAGATAGTGTGATTGGAATGGGGACCTTGCTTCATGCGAATGTCACTATTTATCATGGAGTTACGATTGGTGACCAATGCATTATTCATAGTGGTGTTGTTATTGGTTCTGATGGTTTTGGCTTTGCGCCACATCAGGGTAGATGGCAAAAAATTGCGCAACTAGGTGGTGTTGTTATAGGTAATGAGGTTGAAATAGGTGCAAATACGGCCATTGACCGTGGGGCATTGGACAATACTATTATAGAAGACGGTGTTAAGCTCGATAATCAGATTCAAATTGCTCACAATGTACTGGTGGGTGAAAATACTGCTATTGCTGCGTGTAGTGCGATAGCGGGTAGTACAACGATAGGTAAGAATTGCATTATCGGTGGGGCTAGTGGTATTGCTGGTCATCTAACGGTAGCAGACAATGTACATATCACAGCGATGACGATGGTAATAAAAAGCTTAAATGAAGCTGGGGTCTACTCTTCTGGAACAGGTGTTCAGCCGAATGCTAAATGGCGAAAAAGTATCGCCAGATTGCGGCAGCTTGATAAAATGGCTGCTCGTGTTAAAGCTCTGGAAAAAGCCATCAAGGCATAGAGTCTTGTACAAGGTTCTTGTTTATCTTTTTTTAAAATCTTATGTTAAATACACCTGCACACTAAACTACTTAGCTAATATTTCTTATCAGGGTCTGTTTTATGATGGATATAAATGAAATCCAAACTTTCTTGCCGCACCGTTATCCATTTTTATTTGTGGATCGTGTTACTGAGGTAGAGTCGGGTGTGCTTATTAAAGGTTATAAAAATGTAAGTTTTAACGAATATTTTTTTGAAGGGCATTTTCCAGGAATGCCTATTATGCCAGGGGTATTGATTGTCGAAGCATTGGCTCAAATTTCGGGGATTTTAGGTTTTGTTACTACAAATAAAAAGCCAAGTGATGACCTAATACATTACTTTGCCGGGTCCAATAAAGTCAGATTTAAGCGCCCAGTTGTTCCAGGTGACCAAATTGTTCTCGAGTCTCGTTTAATTGCTGCCAAACATAATATTTGGAAATTTGAATGCCGTGCTCTGGTTGATGGCGAAGTGGCTTGTGTGGCTGAGATTATGACGGCAGAGAGAGAGCGATAATGAGTATACATCCGCAAGCATTGGTTGATCCATCGGCAAAAATAGGTAAGAACGTTGAAATAGGGCCTTGGACACTAATTGGTCCGGACGTTGAAATTGGTGATGACACGCAAATTATGTCGCATGTTGTCATTAAGGGTCCAACAAAAATTGGCAAAAATAACCGTATTTTTCAATTCGCCAGTGTAGGTGAAGAGTGCCAGGATAAGAAGTTTGCTGGTGAGCAGACTCGCCTGGAAATTGGTGATGACAATATTATTCGTGAAAGCTGTACGATTCACCGTGGAACTACACAAGATCAGGGTGTTACGTCGATAGGGAATGGTAACCTATTTATGGCCTATGTACATGTTGCTCATGATTGTGTAATTGGTAACGATTGTATTTTTGCGAATACCACAACCTTAGCAGGGCATGTGCATGTTGCTGATAATGTGATTTTGGGTGGTGGCACTATGGTCCACCAGTTTTGTAAAATTGGTATTCATAGTATGAGTGCAGGTGGCAGTATTGTATTACGGGATATTCCTGCTTATGTTATGGCTAGCGGGCAGTCAGCATCGGCTCACGGTTTAAATACTGAAGGTCTTAAGCGACGAGGTTTTAGTTCAGAGGTTATTCTGGAGATTAAACGTGCGTACAAGGTAGTATATCGCAAAGGTCTAAAATTAAATGACGCGCTAGAGCAATTATCTGGTGTTGCGAGTAAAATTCCTGAGGTAGCGGTATTTTCAGATAGTATTAAAAATTCTGACCGTGGCATCATTCGTTAATGCTTACTAACAGCGTAAAGCCAAGCGTGCAATTACAAAATAGCGCGTCAGAAGTCGTTTCCTTGAGACCAATCATTGTTGGTATCGTTGCTGGTGAAGTCTCTGGCGACATTTTGGGCGCAGGACTTATCCAATCCATTCGAAAACGTTACCCTAATGCTCGCTTCGAAGGTATCGGCGGGCCCTTAATGATCGAGCAGGGTTTTAAAAGTCATGTGCCCATGGAGCGTCTGTCCGTAATGGGCTTAGTTGAAGTGCTTGGCCGGATTTTTGAACTAATAGGTATTCGTAGGCGGATTAGACGGTATTTTCTAACAAATCGTCCTGATATTTTTATTGGTATCGATGCTCCCGATTTTAACCTAGGTCTAGAGTTGGCTTTGCGCAAACAAGGCGTTAAAACGGGTCATTATGTGAGTCCGTCTGTTTGGGCGTGGCGTCAGCGAAGAGTATTTAAAATTGCGCGTGCTGTTGATTTGATGCTTACATTGTTTCCTTTTGAGGCAAAGTTTTATAAAGCCCATCAAATCGCGGTACGTTTTGTGGGTCATCCTTTAGCTGACTTAATTCCAGTATCTCCCGATAAGTCTGTTGCCAGAAAAGCTTTAGGCGTTTCAGAAAATGCTCAGATAGTTGCTTTGCTTCCTGGTAGCCGCACTGGTGAGATCGCTTACATTGGTGAAAGCTTTATACAAACTGCGCGATGGTTGTTTGAAAAAAATTCAAATTTGAAATTTTTACTTCCTTACGTGAATGAGTCTCGTCGTGAACAAATACAAACTATTATTTCTCAAGAGGGCAGTGATCTGCCAATTACGCTGGTAAATGGCCGATCTAGAGAGGTTATGGCTGCTAGTGATGTTGTAATACTTGCTTCTGGTACAGCAACACTTGAGGCAATGTTATTAAAGCGCCCAATGGTGGTAGCTTATCGAGTTTCAAGCTTCACACACTACATTATGAAGCGCTTATTAAAAGTCCCTTTCATCTCTTTGCCTAATTTGCTTGCAGGTAAAGAGTTAGTGCCTGAATTAATTCAGGATCAAGCGCAGCCAGAGTTGATTGGTCAAAAGGTATTGGATCGTTTAGATACGCTTGAAGGAGATCAAATAAAGGACTCCTTTACTGACTTGCATTTACAGCTCAAATTAAATGCTAGTGAGCAAGCGGCAGATGCAATTTCTGAGCTAATAGAAAAGGCTGATAGAAAAAATGAGTCATAAAATGCTTGATGCACCTTTTGTTTGTCATTATAAAGGTACGCTTTTAGCAGGCACTGATGAGGTTGGGCGTGGTCCTTTGGCTGGTCCAGTAGTCGCTGCCGCTGTTATTTTAGACCCTGATAAACCCATTGAAGGTTTAGCTGATTCTAAAAAACTATCAGAAAAAAAACGCGACGCCTTATTCGATGAAATCAAAGAAAAGGCGCTTTCGTGGTCAATTGCACGTGCTAGTGTTGAAGAAATTGATGAGATCAATATCTTGCATGCTTCTTTGTTGGCAATGAAGCGTTCGATTGAGCAGCTTTCAATATCTCCTGAATATGTTTTAGTTGACGGTAATCGTTGCCCTAAAATGTTAATCCCTTCTGAATCTGTTATAAAAGGCGATTCTCGCGTTGCGTGTATCAGTGCAGCTTCAATTTTAGCTAAAGTCAGTCGTGATCGTGAAATGATCGAATTAGATAAACTCTTCCCCGGCTATGGTTTGGCAAAACATAAAGGCTACCCAACCAAGGCACACCTTGAAGCACTAAAAAAACAAGGGGTAAATGATTTATACCGTAAATCATTTAAACCTGTCGCTGCTTTGTTGTCGTAAATTTACTTATGATAGTTGTTTGATGTTGGCTATTAAGCTGTGATCCCGCGCACGAATGTCTTGATTCCTTTATCACAAAATAAAACCAACGCCAAAATAATGACGATAAAACAGCAGAAAGTAACGATCATTTCCGTCTATTTGTAATTTCCCTTACTACTATTGTTGAAACTTTCAAAGTAAATAAAGAAGGGTTTCATCATGTTTTACGTTTCATGTCGCGAGGCTTTCCATTCAAGCTCGTTTGGTCGGATGATAGCCTATGTGAAAACACTTGCATTGTTCAGTGCTGGTTTGTTGCTCGTAGCTTGTGGTGGTGGGGGCAGTTCAGAGTCTTCTGAGCAGATTGGTGTTCCTGGGCCATTTACGACTATTCAAGGTAGTGCAATGAAGGGCGCTGTTGTGAATGGTATTGTTCAAGTGTATTTGATTGAGTCTCAGTCTGGAGTGATGGTCGAAAGTAGCCAACCTTTAGATGTGATGGCTCGTACAAATGAGCGTGGTGAGTATCAGTTACAGCTGCCAGGATATTACCAAAATAGTAATATGGTCGTTGAAATCACAGCAGACTCTCAATCGTATATGACCTGTGATGTGACTGATGGCTGTGATGATGTTGCTTATGGGGAATTGTTTCCATTAAGTAATGATTTTTCTTTGAAAGCTGCAGTAGTCGGAGTCAATAGTGGTGAAACCTTTAGTGCTTATTTGAGTCCTTTAAGTCACATGGCGCAAGCTTATGCGTCATCTAATGATGACGGTCTAACATCGGTTAGCATTTCAAATGCAGTCACGCATATAGAAACATTGATGGATCTTGAGCAAGGGGCAATGCAGCTTTCACCTGCAGATATTACTGATTTAGAGCGTTATACGAGTTTAAGTAAATCAGAGATCGAGTTGGGGGTTATCTCGGCTGCTTTTCTTAGCTTGGTAAATACTCCTGACTGGGGTTCAATTGAAGAAGTATTGAACCATGTTGAAGAAAAAATGTCTGGTGCAGGTCAGTTAGCCTCGGTAAATCTAGGTGTATTGCCAGACGTTACGCTTGATGACTTATTTTTTAATGCCACAGAAATAAGTAATGATTTATTGAGTTTATCGGTAGGGGGAAATCATGCCGAAACCTTAAGTGAAGTTAGTGCTGAAACTAACGAATCTTATCAGAATGTGTCTGAAGTGCCTCAGACTGTAGATCCTATTATTATTTCTACACACCCCCAAAGTGTGACGGTTGATGAAGGGGCGCGCGTTTTATTTTCAGTTGCTGTAAGTGGTGGTGGCCCCTTAAGTTTTCAATGGCAAAAAAGTGGTCACAATATTTTGGGTGCTAATGGCAGCAGTCTCGCAGTTGATGATACTCGGTTGGTAGATGCTGGTGAGTATGCAGTCGTTGTGTCGAACTCAGTGGGATCAGTTGTTTCATTTTCAGCGTTGTTGACTGTGGAGGAGGTAGTTCAGCCAATAATGATTGTGTCACAACCGGAATCATTGAATATTCTAGAAATGGCTCAAGCTAATTTTTCAGTAGAAGTTATTGGTGGTGGTGAAATTAGCTATCAATGGCGTAAAAATGGTGTCGCTATTATGGGTGCATCTAATGCGAACTTAAGTTTATCAAGTGCCGTTTTAAGTGATGCAGGGAGTTATGATGTTGTTGTCTCAAATAGTGTGAGCTCTGTAATTTCATTGTCTGCAGCTTTAGTTGTTAATGAGCTTGTTGTCATTGATGCAGTTTCTATCATTACACAACCTCAAGGGGTTGAAGTGGCCGAAGGTGAGTTAGCAAGTTTTTCTGTGGTCTCAGAAGGTGGTGGTGAGCTTGTTTATCAGTGGCGTAAAAGTGGTGTTGTAATTGCGGGTGCAACTAGTGCTAGCTTAAGTATGTCAAGTACGGTTTTAAGTGATGCTGGGAGCTATGACGTTGTAGTTTCAAATAGTGCGGGCTCTGTAATGTCATTGCCTGCAGTCTTAGTAGTTAATGAGTTTGTTGTCATTGATCCTGTTTCTATTCTTTCGCAACCACAAGCGCTTGAAGTAGTTGTGGGTGAACAAGCGGATTTCTCTGTGGTTGCAGAAGGTGGTGGTGAGCTTACCTATCAGTGGCGTAAAGGTGGTGTCGCGATTATAGGTGCTACGAATTCGAGTTTGGCACTTGATGTGGTGGTGCTTGCGGATGCCGGTTTATATGATGTGGTGGTTACAAATAGTGAAGGTGAGTTAGCGTCGGTATCTGTGTCTTTAGGTGTAAATGAAGTTGTTGAAGTTTTAAGTTCAGTTCAACTTACATGGGATACGCCACTCAAGCGGGAGGATGGCGCGGATTTGGAACTATATGAAATTAATGGTTATGTGGTTATGTATGGAACCGATGCAGGCAGCCTAGATCAACAGGTAATTGTTGTTGGTACTGAAACAAGTGTGTTGATCGAGTCATTGGCTGAAGGAGTTTACTACTTTTCAATTGCAACGGTTGATAGCAAAGGTAATCAAGGGGCTTTTTCTGCTCAAATTCAGCAGGTGATTATGTAATACGTGTTATTGACGTTTGAAAAAGGGGGGGGCTTGGTTAGCTGGTAGATGTAATAGAATGTTGTTTAGCTTTCATAGTTTTTCATAAAAGCGGTAATTAATTGCTATTTGTAACAAGCGGGTAACACTGTACACGTAGATATTGCGTTTCTAATTATATGGTTACACTTCGCCAGAAAATTGACTCAAAAACACTTTAAAATACCAACTATTCCCGTCTTTTTTAGGGTTTCTTTACTACTATTATTGAAACTTTCAAAGCAAATAACGACGGGTTTCACCATGTTTAACATTTTACAGTTCCATATAGTTAGCAGTGCTTTAAAAAATACAAAAATTGTAGCGTTCATAGTTATTAGCTTACTATTAAGTGCGTGTGGCAGTGGCGGTGGTACTTCTGAACCAACAACAAGTTCAGCAAGTAGTAATGTGAATAATGATGACTCAGAAACACCTGAAGAAGTGGCTGCAATTGTGATTTCTTCACAGCCTGCGACGATTACAGTGGATGAAGGCGGTGAGGCTGTATTTACGGTTGTTGCAACTGGCGGTGGAGAGCTAAGTTATCAATGGAGAAAAGGTGAAGACAATATCTCCGGTGCTAATAGCTCAAGTTTAACACTTTCAAATGTTGAGTTATCTAGTGTTGATGAATACTCTGTTGTAGTGACAAACTTGCAGGGGGCGGTTTCATCGTTATCAGCATTGTTAAATGTAAATGCTTTACAGGCTTCCGTAGAGCTTAGCTGGGATATCCCGGTTGAACGTGAAGACGGTTCGGAGTTGTCTTTATATGAAATTAACGGTTATGTCGTGAAGTACGGAACCAATTCAGATAGTCTTGATTCATTAGTGAATATTGACGGTTATAGCGATACTAACATTTTAATCGAAGAGTTATCTCCTGGAACCTATTACTTTGCAATTGCTACTATTGATAGTGATGGTGTACAGGGCGCATATTCAACGCAGCTTGAACAAATTGTATTGTAGCTTTGCGTTGTTGCTTTTAAACGTTCATTATAAAGCCTCTAAAGTGAAAATAATAAGCAGGATTAAAAATGAGCGAAGTGTTTTCAGGATTAATACAAAAACTGCAACAAGCATGCGACTCTAAGGATTGGGAGAAGCTGAAATCGCTTGACTTGGAAATTAAAGAAAGTCTAGTGCATGCAATTTCGATTGCAAAGAGTGAGCAAGAAAAAGCTAGGCTGGCAGAAGGTTTAAAGGGTGTTCGGCGTATATATCAGTTAGTCATTGAGGACAGTGTCAAGCATCAGGCAGAGATTTCTTCCGAACTAAAAAAAATGAGCAGAGATAAGCGTGCTGCAAATTCGTATCTTGGCGTCTCACAATTTTAATGTTTTTCTGTGCTTTTCTTTAAGCGCCAAAAAAACGATCTTTTTTTTATATGGCTCTTTTAAGATCTTTTTGACGCCACTTTATTGACTCTCAAACGAATCCGTACTTTAATTGCACCTTGGTTAGAGAAGGATTCTTCTACTTATATCATTCACACAGATACGGCTCACAGTCTAGACCACAAGGACGACTGAAAACTTCGTTTATAGAGGCTTCATTATTAAGGCGCTCTATCAGCCAAGTTTTTAAGGTCAATAATAATAAGGTTTATTTTATGGCGCAGGATATGAAGGTTTTGGTTATGCATGATAACCAAGATGTACTTAGAGATATCACTGTTATTTTAAAGTTTTTAGGTGAAGAGGTGATCAGTGCCTCTTTAACAGACTGGAAAGATGTGGTTGAGTCAGAATCAGAAGGCTCCTCTCAGATTAATGTTGTTTTTCTCGGCTCTGATTCATCATCTGTTGAATCAATTGTGCGTGACTTGCATGAGTGGGATGAAGCCATACCGACGCTTGCGCTTGGGGAAGTATCGGTAGAGGGTTTAGATCCTGTCCTGAGAAAAAAAGTTATTGCTCAGTTGGATTTTCCTCCAAACTATAATAAAACACTCGACAGCCTTTATCGGGCTCAAGTCTATCGTGATCAGTATTCTGCATTGAATGGTCGAGGTAAGCAGCGTCAAGTTGAGCTTTTCAGAAGCCTGGTTGGGACGAGTCGAAGTGTCCAAACTGTTCGTGAGTTAATGTCTCAGGTGGCAGATAAAGATGTCAGTGTTTTAATTACAGGTCAGTCGGGCACGGGTAAAGAAGTGGTTGCGCGAAACTTGCATTATAACTCTCATCGTCGCGCTAAGCCTTTTGTGCCAGTTAACTGTGGTGCAATTCCGGGTGAGTTGCTTGAAAGTGAGTTGTTTGGTCATGAAAAGGGGGCTTTTACTGGAGCAATTACTGCTAGAGCAGGGCGGTTCGAGTTAGCTGAAGGTGGAACCCTATTTTTAGATGAAATTGGCGATATGCCACTGAGTATGCAAGTAAAAATATTACGCGTGCTGCAAGAGAGAACCTTTGAGCGAGTTGGCGGTAATAAAACGATAGCGACCGATGTGAGAATTATTGCAGCAACACATAAAAACCTGGAAGACATGATTGAGGAGGGAACTTTTCGAGAAGATTTGTACTATCGTTTAAACGTTTTTCCAATCGAGATGCCTGCTTTGAAAGAACGTGTTGAAGACATACCTCTACTTATGAACGAATTAATCTCCAGAATGGAAACCGAGAAACGGGGTTCTATTCGTTTCAATTCTGCAGCTATTTTAAGTTTGTGTCGCCATGAGTGGCCTGGAAATATTAGAGAACTCGCAAATTTGGTTGAGCGTTTAGGTATTATGCATCCTTATGATGTGATTGGTGTACATGAGTTGCCTCAGAAATATCGGCATGTAGAGGAGACAGACGAAGATCTGCAACGAGATGATCAAAGTGTACCTTTAAGTGCAGGTTTGGCGAACCTGGACTCTCCTGCTTTATTACCAGTAAATGGTATCGACCTGAAAGATTACTTAGGTAACTTAGAAAAAGCCTTAATTCAACAAGCGCTTGATGAATCTTCGGGAGTAGTTGCAAGAGCGGCAGAAAAATTACGTATACGTCGTACGACATTAGTCGAAAAGGTTCGTAAATATGGCTTAAATGGCTGAGCAAGGATGTTTGTGATTGTAAATAAAAAATCATGAGTCAAAAAGTTGTCAATAAGCCGAGCCAAGTGCTCGGTTTTTTATTCTGCTGTCAGATAATTGCCTTATAAAGATGAATGGTTGTTTTAACTTGTTTGTAAGTTGTTGAAATAAAATAAAAAAATAAAGTTGGATCGATAAATGCTTTATCTACTTTGAAATAGTGCTGTAGTTGGTCGTTTTAAAAGTAGATAAGGGTAGGTTAATCCAATGGAACAACAAAAAATAAATGTTTGGAAAGAAGACTCCGCTTATATTTCTTCGGTGCAAGGTCTTGTTTCTCGTGTAGACTTAAAAGAAGGTACGGCTAATACTAATAGTCGTTCACAGCGTGGTTCTCAAGTCGAATCGACACATATCCAATCATTATTTGATCATGATGTTTTTAACTCAACTAAAAAGTCAGCTCCGGTTGAACAGGCCTTATCCTTATTCGATCAGTTATCTTCACAATTAACCTCCTCTTACCGTAACTTGGAAAACAAAGTTACACAGCTAAAAGATGAATTATCTGAAGAAGAAATGCAGCGCCGAGAAGAATTAAAAGAAAAAGAGCAGCTAGCAAACCGCTTATCTACGTTGTTGGAAATTTTGCCTGCCGGTGTTGTGTTATTAGATGGAAATGGTTTCATCACTGAAAGCAACCCTGCTGCGCTCGATTTATTAGGTGAACCTTTAGAGGGGCAAGCGTGGTTAGACGTTATCAAACGTTGTTTCTCTCCAAAGCATGATGATGGCCATGAAGTATCATTAAAAGATGGGCGTCGTGTCAGAATTGAAACTCGTTCAATTTCATCTGGTCCTGGTCAATTAATATTATTAAGTGATTTAACGGAAACGCGTTTACTTCAGGAGCAAGTGAGTCGAGCAGAGCGTTTAAGTTCACTTGGTAAAATGGTTGCTAGTCTAGCGCATCAAATTCGTACGCCTCTATCTACTGCAATGCTATATGCCGGTCATTTATGTCAACCAGAAATTGACCCAACTATGCGAGTTGATTGTGCTGATAAGCTACTTTCAAGGCTGACGCATTTGGAGCATCAAATTCGTGACATGCTTATTTTTGCCAAAGGTGAAACTAGGTTAGTAGAACACGTAAGTATTAATGAGCTGGTAACTTCACTTCAGAATGCTGCTGACCCTGTGTTAGCAAAGGCTGAAGTTGAGTGTCATTGGGATGATAGTATTCCTGATAAGCATATTATGTGCAATAAAGAGGCTTTAGTAGGGGCATGTTTAAACCTGATTAACAACAGTGTTGAAGCCGGTGAACATGTTAAAAATCCTGAGTCACCACTCGCGTTGCAAGTGTCTGTTAGTAAGCTGAATGACAATGCGGTCAAATTACAAATAAAAGATAATGGCCCGGGGATTCCAACGGAGCATCGCAGTAAAGTATTTGAGCCTTTTTATACCACTAAAGCTCAGGGCACAGGATTAGGTTTAGCTGTTGTTCAAGCGGTTGTAAAAGCGCATCACGGGGAATTCAAAGTTCGGTCATCCAAAAAAGGTGTCTGTGCATCGATCACATTGCCTGTTTATAACTTAAATATTAAGCAACAAAGTAATACTAAGGGTAAGGAGTAAGGCGTATGGCACAAGTAAGCGTTTTAATCGTTGAAGATGATCGAGCATTAAGAGAGGCTTTGTGCACAACATTGCAATTAGCGGGTATGAATTATATTGAAGCTGATTGCGGTGAAAACGCACTTTTACAGCTAGAAAAACACACGGTTGATATTGTTGTCAGTGATGTAAATATGCCTGGTATTGATGGTCACGAACTTTTACGCCGCGTTAAACTTAAATACCCAAGTTTGCCTATGTTATTAATTACGGCTTATGGCCAAATTAAGCTAGCTGTTGATGCGATGCAAAGCGGTGCATCAGACTACTTGGTTAAGCCTTTTGAGCCTAAGGTGCTTATCCAGTCGGTGATTAGAATTTTAGGTCATGGCCCTGAGAGTAGAAATGTTTTAGATGTTGATAATGATAATAGTCCAATTGCAGAGGATCCGAGCTCTAAACAGTTCTTTAAAATTGCCAAAAAAGTGGCTGAATCAGAATCAACAGTGATGATTTCGGGTGAAAGTGGTACAGGTAAAGAAGTGTTGGCGCGTTATATTCATGACAACTCTTCGCGTAAAAATAAGCCTTTCGTTGCATTAAATTGTGCTGCTATTCCAGAAAATATGCTGGAAGCAACCTTGTTTGGTCATGAGAAAGGCGCATTTACAGGCGCGATAGCGAGCTCTCCCGGAAAGTTCGAGCAAGCAAATGGTGGAACCTTGTTGCTTGATGAGATCTCAGAGATGGATTTGGGTCTACAAGCTAAGTTGTTACGTGTTTTGCAAGAAAGGGAGGTTGAGCGTGTAGGTGGTAAGAAACCTATTACTCTTGATGTCAGGGTGTTAGCAACCACAAACCGTGACTTGAAAGAGTATGTGAATGAAGGTCGATTCCGAGAAGATTTGTATTATCGTTTAAATGTATTTCCCATGATGTGGAAGCCTCTACGTGAACGTCCGCTTGATATTTGGCCTTTGGCGCAAAAATTATTAGTAGAATATGCTGACAAAATGAAACGTGAGCCAATGCGATTTGGTGAAGGTGTTAAAGGTTACTTAATGCAGTACCAATGGCCAGGTAATGTAAGGGAGCTAGATAATGCAATTCAGCGCTCACTCATAATGGCTGCTGATGGTGTCGTCAATGTTGCAGATTTTTGTCTGGATGTGACTGAATCAGAAAGTTGGATTCTGAATTCAGGGGAAAGCACTGTTTGTCAGGTAATGAATAATACAATCGATGCAGACGCAATCTTCGTACAAAAAACAGTGAATGTTGAAGTTGAAGATGATCGCAATGCGCTTGGTAAAGATTTAAAGCTAAGAGAGTACCAGATTATTATAGATACCTTACGCCAAGAAAATGGCAAGAAAAAAATAGCAGCTGAGAAGCTAGGTATTAGCCCAAGAACACTGCGTTATAAACTAGCTCAAATGCGTGAGGTAGGTATAGATATTAATGCCGAATTGGCGGCATAAAAAGAATCGTCAATCTGCTGATGATTGTTAGGGGCTTCGGCCCCATTTTTTCGGCTCCTTTCTTTAGTCTCTTCCCTATTTATTAATTTTCTAGTAGTTGGCATGATAAATGCTTTAACTGAATATATACGGTTT
>ENA-OSET01001731-OSET01001731.1-sediment-metagenome-genome-assembly--contig:-NODE-1731-length-22182-cov-2.982764_pt1 | contig 22182 bp, 18 predicted proteins | sample MGYA00237882_ERZ534229 | MGnify/ENA primary metagenome ERZ534229 (study PRJEB26408, sample SAMN06266212) | sediment metagenome | isolation source: Hudson Canyon methane seep mesocosm | place... | reverse complement strand
CGCTAAAATTCACCTTTTCGTTTACGAATACTCACTACCCAACAGTTGCATACAACAACAGCATGGCCATGTTTATCACCACAGCAAGATATTTAAGCCAAAAAGATATCCCCGTGTTGAGCGCGAGTTTTTGCCACCTTGAACCCGCTAACCTAAGCGACTATCAGGAAATTTTCGGGAAATACATAAGCTTCAACAGCACTGATTATTCCATCATTATTAAAAAAGAAGTAAGCAGCTACACGATCCCCGCTGCCAGCGCTTACCTTAAAAAAATGTTGGCACAAAAAGCAGAGCACCTCCTGCGCAGCTTTCCTGACAACCTAAGCCAAACGGTTTATGAACTAATTGCCGACAACCCTATGCACTTCAAGCGTATCGAAACCACTTGCGATGCCCTGCACATGAGCCGCTCTAAACTCTATCGTCAACTTAAAAAAGAAGGTACTTCTTATAGTGAAATTATGGACAAAATGCGTGCGGCTAAATCAATAGACTATAAATCGAACGGTGAGAAAGATAGCTATATCGCAGAGCAACTTGGTTTTCAAGATACCGCCAGTTACTACAAAGCCAGAAAACGCTGGCGTGTTCTGGCATAAAGTTAACTCAATAACACTATATATATTCAATACTCAGGCAAGCTGACGCTTCTTATGCCCATCACGTAGCTGATCGATTAGCTCACCCGTAAGAGATCCGCCTGTTAAGGTATAAGCCCGGCCAAACCCTTTCACGTAGCGCCCCTCGATTGGCGTTAGTTTGAAGAGTTTGAAGTCTTGTAACGCACTTAAATTATTAATACGCTCGCCATGTCTTGCCACTAGAGCATCGACGCCTAGTTGCCAGCATTCACCATCAAAGGCAATATGCTCTGCTTTAACGCTGTAATTCACTCGCATGCGCGCAAACAATTCTTTGGCTGAGTTTTCATCCTCAATGATCAATACCGAGGCTTCCGGGTTTACTTGCAGGTTAATGGCATGAACAGCAATTTCACTGATCAATATATATAAACAGTCTTCTCCTATGGCGAACGGTGCATAGGAGGCATACGGTTTAAGGTCTTTAGTAATGCTAGACAATTGAAGGCTTTTACGGCATTGAATAAAAGTAAGTACTTCTTCTTTTAAGCTCTGTTCTAATCTTTGATTTTTCATTATTTTTCTCACTTAAACCGTTAAGGTATTACGGATGCGTTTAAAGGCGGCAACTTGTTCTTGAATCAGTTCACCCTTGTCGTCGCGACCGATGAACACTTTAAAGATGTTTTTGTCGTCGCCATCTTGAAAGGTAAACGCGTAACTTTGCCTACCGCGATGAAGCTTGTCTTGGAAACCAATATGCTTAATAGCATCTAGCCGGATATGCCCATGAAAGCCTGGCACCGGCCCTTCTAGATTGTAAAAGCCTTCGGCAATTGAGCCAGCAGGAAACGGCCCTTTAAATTCGAATACACACCCTCCATGAATCACGATCGTGGTGGTATTTCCCCAGGTAGCCAGGGCGCCTAACAGCGCCTCCGCCCAGCTGCCTGGCAAGACTTTTTTTTGTTCAGCATTATCCGCATTCATTTTAATGATCCTCTTAGAATGTATAAGTTGTTGACATAATAACCTCACGGCCAGGCTCATAAAGCTGCTGCCACGCCTGACGGTAGTGACGGTCAGTTAGGTTATTGATCGCTAAATCGAACTTGATAGCGTCTAATTGCTGGGGTTCCCAGCTAGCATAAATGTCCGCTAAGGTATAAGCCTCATATGCCTCACTATCTGCTTCACCACTACTTTTAACACGATTCTGCACAGACAGATCGGTAATACGTAAGCCGGTTGTCAAAGAATTTTCTAACCAGGCATAGCGCACATCAATACTCTTTTTATCCGCGGGGATATTGGTCAGGAATTCACCAGTATTTTTATCGGTGCCTCGTGTGCGTCCGTAAGCAAATTTAAACGTGAACGCATTTTGAATATAAGTAGACGATAATTCAAAGCCTTCAATTTTTGCATCATCCACATTTACCCATGTTGTGTTACCAGGAAAAGGAGAGAAACTGACGATCTGTTCAATAAAGTTATCGACTCGATTTTCAAACACCGTACTTTCAACATACAACTGACCGCCTTGCTCATTCTCGTCAAACTCAATTCTTACGATCGCTTCGGTGTTCGCCGCTTTTTCGGGTTCTAAATCTGGGTTTGATAGAAAGGTATTACACATACCTGGCCCCATGCAGAAGTGAGTCCCCGTTGTATATAGCTCTTCTGAACTGGGCGCTCTAAAAGCCTGGTCATGACGCAAGGTCAATTGAACGCTATCATTAGCCTGCCAAATCAACGCAAGCGACGGTGAAACATCACTATCATCTGATTTGTTATTTATATTTTCAGCTTCGGTTTCAAAACTATCGTAACGCGCGCCTAGCTCAAATCGTAGATCGTTAAGAACATCGATATTTGCACTAATATACGCTCCCCAAACATCGGTTTTCGCCTCAGGAGGTACTGGTCGATTTGCCCCACTTCGCTTACCCATAAAGTCTTCTGAGTAACCATCAATACCATAGAAAAACGTCATTCCATCCAGTTTTGAATTATTCTTAAATGCAAAGCCGTATACGTCTAACTCGGTACTATCGCCACGATCGTCAATGACGCGAGACTCCGCTATCTCGACATGATTCCAATAGACACTCGCAGAAGCATTAACTAAGTCAGATTCAGTAACTAGGGCATACTCAATAGCGACGTTTTGGGTATCTGTATCACGATCAATCAAAAAAACACTGGTACTTATATCAGCGGCTGCATTTGACGGAATTTCACCGGCTTCCGTGGATTGTCGATAAATAAAATTCAGTGCTTGATTTTCATCAATTTGCCAGTCAGATTTAGCCAGCCAACCCTGGTCACGTTTGCCAGAGTTGTTTAGATGTTCACCATTGCCCTGTTTCAAATCATTACTATCACGGTGATAGGTGCTCAGCAACCAATCTACTGTATCTGTTCGACCCGCCAACGCGCTTACATAAGTTTGTTTGTCATTGTTTGCATTAAAACTCGCTTTGACAAAACCGCCTAGATCCTGACCAACCTTTAACAAATCGGTAGCTGATACAGTGTTTTGGGCAACCACGCCACCCACCGCACCAGACCCCCACAAGGTACTCGCTGGCCCTTTCACCACTTCAATACTTTTTAGCATTTCAGGGTCAAGGAAGTAACTTGGTCGATGACCCGATTGAAAAACCTGTCGAACGCCATCAACAACCTGAAGCACCTTACTACCTTCCAAGCCTCGAATATTCACACCTTGGCTACCCGCTCGTGGACCACCTGTAATGCTAATATTTGGCTCGTAACGAACAGCCCCTGCAACCGATTGCGCTTGCATGCTTTCAAGCGCTTCTTTATCAAGCACCGAAACGGATCGGCCGGAATCACTTACCTTTGTCTCAGTGCGTGTCGCCGAGACCAAGACCTTATTGATAGTAAATGCTGAGTTCGTTTCGGCAACGTCTTGCGCAAGGGCGGTTGAGACCAACGTTAAACCACTTAAGGTTAGCGCGAAGGAAGATAAATAACGTTTTGCTGCATTCGGCATGTCTAATTCCTCTTGTCTGTAAAATTGAGGGCACACTGTACACATCACATTACTAGATGTAAATACGAATCGTTATCGTTTGCATTTTAGATTATTTAATATATGATGCACTCTTAATGGACATGTACTGAAAAAAATCAGGCCCTTGGAGATGGAGCAGAAATGAAAGGCCAAATATTCACATTGACCCCAACGCTACCCTGGCGATACAGTGCCCGCGTTATCATTATTCTATGTAGCCTGATCATTAATTCTTGGGCGATTGCTGCCTTAGTGCCGTCACATCAAGTCAACACTCATAAAACCAACAACCATCAAACACAATTAACGGTCAGTGATTTAGCGCTGAGCTTTGTCAGCCCCACGCTGCCAGAACGAGCAAACAGACAAGCAGCTGTACAAAAACATAATGAGACGGCCCCCCACAAGAAGCCGATAAAAAAAATAACGAAAACGCTGACGGCAAAACCATTAATTCAACAAACAGAACCGTTGGAGATTCAAAATACCCCCAAAGATCTAGACGAACCGGATACCAACGAAATCCCGACAAAAGACATTACAAATGCTCTTACAAACAAAGAAGCTAAAGCCCCTACGAATCCCCTGATAACCAAGCCTCTTTTTGCTGCGCCTCCCAAACAACCACGCTACCCTTCCCTTGCACGAAAACGAGGTCAAGAAGGAACGGTCTGGTTTGAGATTTGGTTGAGTGATCTAGGTGAGCAAACCAGCTTGGTCATCACAGAGAGTTCGGGCATTACATCGCTTGACCATGCCGCGCTCAAGGCAATTACCAGCTGGCAGTTTCTGCCTTATCAATTCGAAGGTATCGCTATCGCATCGCGGGTCAGAATTCCCGTTGAATTTGTACTTAATTGAGAGAAATTGGATTATTTGAATGATGGACATAATTAGTTTTAACGTAGTAGAACAGCACTTAGGCCCCTTATCCTACCCCTTAGTCGCTTGCTCGCTTATCACGATTGTAGTGTTGATAGAACGATTTCTTATTCTAAGTTTTCAGTCGGTCACTCAAAGACTTCATAAAACAAGTAAAAGCATTCTTGAACATCACCAAACAGCTAACCGAACACTCAGGGAAGACTTCGCAGGAGTATGGTTAAAGCAACAACAAGTAAGGCTTTCAAATGGTATTCGCTTACTCAATATTATTGCGCTTCTTGCCCCCTTACTGGGCTTGCTTGGTACGGTGATTGGGCTGATCGAGGTATTCGACACACTGGGAGCACATATAGGTCCGATCGAACCCAGCATACTCGCAGAAGGTCTCGGCATCGCGATGAAAACAACTGCAGCAGGCCTGATCATTGCGTTACCTGCTGTCTTAGGTACACATGGTTTTCAACTCTGGGTAGATAAACTCATTCAGGGCATCGAGCACGACATGAATGTTCATAATTTGACGTTAGAGGGAATTTGCACGGAGGCATTGGCATGATCCGTCGCCCGCAACCTACCGCATTAAACAATGGCCCGGAACTAACGCCCTTAATCGATATCGTCTTCATTGTAATTGTATTTCTTTTACTCACCGCCAACGTACAAATGTTGTCATTGCCCGTCGATATTCCAGATACCGATAGTCAGCTTGCCATCGCGCAACCAGAGAAGCAATCGCTAACCGTCGCAGTGAGGTCAACGCCCCCTCACTGGGAAATAAACGTCAACGAGTTTGGCACTAATCAGTACGAAGATTGGTTAGAGTTTAAAGACTCGCTGATTCTACAGCTAAACAAACCCAGCTCAACACTGTTGATCACACCGGATGCAGAGGCCAGCGCAGAAAACCTGCTTCAGCTTTTAGCCCTGCTGAACGAAAACGCCTTTAGTAATATACAAATAATGATGGAAGCTAAAAAATGAAACTAATATCGTCAACTCTACCATATCAATTTACGGTACCTTTTTTAGAGATAGTGTTAAAAATAATTTTAGAGATAGTTTTAATGCTAGTTTTCGTACTGGCCACGTTTAATGCTCAGGCTAACAACCGAATCGTCAGCACAGATGGCTTTGTGACCGAGCTAATTTTCTCGCTTGAACAACAAGAGCACCTAATTGCAATTGATGTCACCAGCAAAGTACCAAAGGGTTTTAAAACGCTGCCTAACATAGGTTATCACCGAAACCTATCTGCAGAAGGGCTTCTTAGTTTGCACCCTAGCATTGTAATTGGCAGCGAATACATGGGGCCAAAAAACGTCGTTAGTGCCTTGCATGCAGCTAATATTCCACTAATACAACTAAGCAGCGCCAAAACACCAAACCAGCTAAAAGACAATGTAAATATTGTTGCAAATGCACTGATGCAAAAACACAAAGGTGAAGCACTTAATACAACAATATCAAAGAAAATAAGCACCATTACGGAAAAAGTATTGAACACGGAACGCATCGCCTTTTTGTTAAGCATGGATACTTCAAAGCTACGTTTAGCAGGACAAGGAACCAATGGTGATGCTCTAATTAAGTTACTGGGAGCAAGCAACGTTAGCAATTTTAAAAACTATCAAAATGTCTCCGCTGAATCCTTACTCGCTATGAACCCCAGCATCATTTTAGTCGCCGGAAAAAACACTGACACAGCCGTCTCAGAGTTATTACAAGTGCAAAGGATATTGAAATATAGTCACGCAGGAAAAAATAATAAAATACTGAGTATTGATGGAAGCAGTTTAGTCGCAGGCCTAAGTATATCGGCGATCACAGAGGCCTTGAGAATTATTCAAACATTATCACCGCAGCACCCAGGCCACTAGCAATGACAACATTCTCAGTACCCGGCTTTAGCTCAGACTATCGCTTTCGGCTTGCCACTTATATCCTCGTTAGCTTACTCGTAGCAGGATCGGGATTCTCCCTAATATCCGGGCCGATGAACCTGCCTTCTACGGAAGGTATGTTAGCTGTCGTGGATGGACTATTTGGCACACAGTTTAGTCACCTAGAACACTTTCAACAGATCGTTGTCATGGAGTTGCGATTACCGCGTTTATTGCTAGCAATGATGGTCGGGGCAATATTAGCGCAATGTGGCGCGGTCATGCAGGGTCTATTTCGTAACCCTTTGGCTGACCCCGGAATTGTCGGTGTTTCATCTGGTGCCGCCGTAGGGGCGGTGATTGCAATCGGCCTGCTACCTGTTTCTTTTGCTGACTGGGCCATACCTAGTTTTGCCTTTTTGGGCGGCTTACTGACAACGCTGCTCGTATATAGTCTAGCAAGATCACCAAACGGTACTTCTGTGCTCATGCTTCTATTAGCAGGCGTCGCGATTTCTGCCTTTTCTGGCGCCCTAATTGGCTTTATCTCCTATTTCGCCGACGACCAAAAATTACGTGCATTAAGCCTCTGGCAAATGGGCTCATTATCAGGCGCATCATCGGCAAACCTTTGGCTCTGCTTCATCACCTTAATTTGTCTTTCCTTGGCTTTTCAACGTCGAGCAAACTCCCTGAATGCGTTAGTACTTGGGGAGGCTGAAGCGCGCCACTTGGGAATACAGGTGGAGTCCTTAAAAATACAGTTGATTGTACTCACGGCCATCGGTGTGGGTATCGCCGTTGCCAGTTCAGGGATTATTGGTTTTGTCGGATTAGTCGTACCTCACTTAATTCGGCTTAGTCTGGGGCCAAATCACATCACATTACTGCCTTTGTCAGGTTTGTGCGGCGCCTTACTTTTGCTCTTATCCGATTTTGTAGCGCGTACAATAGTGCAACCAGCAGAACTCCCTGTAGGTCTAATTACCGCACTATTAGGCGCGCCTTTCTTTTTAGCCATACTCATTCAACAGAGAAGCAGAGCATTGCCTGAGTGAAGAGGAAATTATGTTATCTATTCCAAACCTAAGATGTAAAGCCGGCAAAAAGACCATTCTGTCAATCAATAATTTTCAGTTAGATGCCGGTCAATTTAACGCGATCATCGGCCCTAATGGTGCAGGTAAATCCACCCTACTAAAAGCAATCAGCGGAGATATACCCTCTAGTGGTAGAATCAATTTGCATGGCCTTAATTTATCAAAATGGACTGCACTCGAGCGTGCCCGGCACGTTGGTGTATTACCTCAAAGTAGCCAGCTAAGCTTCCCATTTACAGCCGCTGAAGTCGTCGCCCTCGGACTCACCCCACTGTCCTTAAGCCAACGAGAAGCTGCGCTAGGTATTCAGCAAGAAATGAAACGTACCGATTGCTCTCACCTTGCAGACAAACCCTACCCTCTACTTTCAGGCGGCGAGAAACAACGCGTACAACTTGCCCGCGTTTTACTTCAATTAAGCCAAGCCATGAAACCACCATTATTACTTTTGGATGAACCCACTTCAGCACAGGATCTAGGTCAACAGCATTCATTACTGACACTAACGAAAGAACTATGTCAGGAAAACTCATACGGAGTGCTCGCCATTTTTCATGACCTAAACCAAGTACTACACTATTGTGATCATTGCTATGTACTAAGCGATGGAGAACTACAACAACAAGGCAAACCATCTGAGTGTTTAACACCACTACAAATAGAAACTTATTGGGGATATCGCCCTGAATTAGCACACCTCCCTATATCAGGTCGCATCGCGTTTATTTGACCTTTCAGCTGTAAAAAATATGGATCTAATCATTATAAAAATGCACCCAAGTAGTCAGTAACAGTTTCTGCCAGTGAATAACCTCTAGAGAACTGTCAATGGACTTGCCAAATCCCCTATATTGAACCAGCCTTATAGAGTAATTAACAGTTCACTTAATTCATTTCGAGAAAAACAGACTCATATGCTTATTATCTCCATACCCACAATACAACAGGTTAAACTAAAACTTTTCCAACTGGCTATATTAATGACCGTTGTCAGTCAAAGTGCCCACGCTCAAATTTATAAATGTGAAGAAGCCAGCGGTAAGGTAAATTTTCAAGATCATCCCTGCACAAAGGGGGTTTCTAAAGAATTCACCTTGAACAAGTCCAATACCATGGATAAAAACAAGCAACTTGACCGTTATAAAGTCAATTCTAGTAACAAGTCCTCCATGTCTAACGCCAAGAAAAAAACAGCAGTTCATCCCTATGATGGCCAGAACAAGATGATGTGTGATAGCGCTCGCACGGCTTATGAAACGCAAGTTTCCCAAATTAAAGCACGCTGTAAAAAAGGTCGTGAAACCTTCTGTAATAAATCGGCTGAAGATATACAAAAAGAGTGGGATCGCAATTACTTGAAGAAGCAACGCGGCGATGCGTTCAGTCAACCAACGCAGCAGTGGCATGCATTTAACCAAAATGGTGGCGCACCTATTTTTAGCTTGAAGGCTCAAATGAAACAGTATTGTAAGAAATAGCGATTCCTTCCGATAGTTTGATATCAACTTAAATTATTCCTATACTGGCTGACCGGTCAAAAAATAAAAACGGCCTAATACAATAAAAAAACTAATATAAGGGACATGAAATGACAATAAAAAGAATAGCAGTAGTTGGTTGCGGCATGATGGGACGTGGAATTGTGGAGGTTGCAGCGGCGGCTGGGATTTCGGTAGTAGCGATCAAGGCTACGCCAGGGGACCTGACAGCTCCTCAACAGGCCATCGAAAAATCGCTTGCCAGACGCGTCAAGAAAGGAAAAATAACCCCAGAACAATGCGAGCAAATTCTTGCATTAATTGAGTTTTCTTCAGATTTGGAACAAGTCGCTAGTGCTGAGCTGGTGATTGAATCAGCTGTTGAAGACGAAGCCTTGAAAGTAGATTTACTAAAACGAACCGAGCAGTGTATGGCAGAAAGCGCCGTACTTTGTACTAATACTTCCTCATTATTACTTGATAGCTTGGCTACGCACTTATCACGCCCTCAACAATTCCTTGGTTTACATTTTTTTAGCCCGGTACCGGCTATGGCATTAGTTGAGTTGGGGTCAATAAAATCCACAACCGAGCAAACTGAACAACTTGCTATCGATTTCTGTGAGCAGATAGATAAAACCGCTGTACAGGTAAAATCTTCAGCAGGTTATGTGGTCAACAGATTATTAGTGCCTTATATTTTACATGCAATTGAAACCCTAGAAAGCGGTATTTCAGATGCTCAAGGTATCGACAATGCAATGAAGCTCGGATGTGCCCACCCTATGGGACCTTTAGCGCTAGCAGATCTAATTGGCCTTGACGTCGTTCATGCCATGGCCATCACCCTTAAGAAGGAATTAGGGGGCAGCCGCTACGACATGCCTGACACCCTTGCACAACTATTCAATGCAAATCAGTTAGGTCGAAAAAGCGGAAGAGGTTTATATGACTACAGCGCTGACGAACCGGTATTAAACCCCGATATCAACCTTGAAGCTGTTTGCGCCTAGGTCATTACCTTGAACCGAAAGGAACACCTCAAGAAAAGCGCCTAATATAGAAAAAAGAGGTCGTTTGATGAAACGACCTCTTTATAATAATGTTGGAGATCACGCCATTCCAACAATTGTATCAAACTCACCTAGCTTCACATGTGTTTAGCTCGCGCCCAGTTAATTACATCATATAATTGAGGGATGATGATTAGGAATGCTTCCATTTAAAGCGCTGACACTACTACGACGGTATTCGGCTGGCGTCATACCGGTCCAGCGTTTGAAGGCTCGGTGAAATGCGCTTGAATTAGAAAATCCCAAATAGTCACTTATATTTTGAAACTGATCACAAGAACAGGTTAGCATTTTGATGGCCATGTTTTTTCTCACAGCATCACATATTGCGGTGTAATTTAAGTTCTCTTGATGAAGGTATTTTTTTAGTGTGCTCATACTGATATTGAAATGCTTAGCGGCAATCGGTGCACTAGGTAGAATATGGTCATTGATATTCGCTTCAACAAAGGACGTAACTTTTTTACTAAAAGATAAATTATGATTCATCTCATCGACTAAACGCGTCATTTTCTTTAAAAGCATTAAGAGCATTTTAGGGCTGGCCGAGCGAATTTTTTGTGATAACACATTTTTGGTCACCACTATTTCATTTATATTTTGGCCGAACCGCACAGGGCATTTAAACACGCGTTGATATTTACCAGGAAGCGCTAAAGCAGTGTGCTTAAATCGCACCTCAGACATACGCACATGTTCACAATTTTGCGCTCCTGCTAAAAATATTGCCATTTGCACCACCGATGACAAATACAACTCAACCAAGATATAGCTAGCGCTGTCGGCAGAACTGTTTTCGAGTTGAAAGTGTATATTCTCACCAACCTCAATTAGCGTAACATTCAATGACTGGTTTAATAGTGACCCGTAGTTAACCACCAATTCGGCGGCTTGAGAAAGAGTAGAGCAGTTCATCATGGCATACCCAAAGATACCGTAATCTGAGGGGTGTATATGCTCACCAATATCCAATCCAAAAGAGTTGTTTTTGGTTGTTCCAGCAATAAAGGTCACCAGTGACTCTACTGAACTGATGGACAACCTATCACAGTTGGAACTTGAAATAGTCGGCAAGGGAATCGTTCTGAATTGTTTATCTGGACGCCTAATATTGAGTTGCTCCAAATAGTTTGAAAACATACTCACATAAACCTGAGACACTGTTGGTATATTCATTCTGACAACCACTCATAGCTTTGGGCTCACCGACACAAACACTTCAGATATCAGTGGCGCAATTGTTATTATTTTTTATTCGCATCCTAGCAATTAAAGCCATAGTGACATGTTCTGTATAAAACATTCAATGTTGTTTTTCGAGTATTTATGAAATAAATACGCGCAAGCAGCTAACATAAACCTTATTAAGATTTAGATGTCGCTAAACGAATCTCGAAAGACCAAGCCTTAACGAGTCAATTAACCGGCTAAGGGGTGTATAGAAATAATGGAAAATAGTGAAACACTGAACTGCGCTTTATGTTGCTAGACTATGCTTACGATATGCCGCTGGCGACTTACCACACCAACGCTTGAATGCTCTGTTGAAGGTACTTACATTCGAAAAACCCACGTCATTTGAAATATCTAATATCGATTTACTTGGGTCTAATATTAAGCTCAAAGCAAGCTTACGTCTCACGTCATCCGCTATGCTTGTATAGTTTGTTTTCTCATTATTTAAATACTTTTTTAAGGTACTCACGCCCAGATTAAACTCTACAGCCACATGAGAAATATCAGGCACCCGTCCCTCTCCACTCTGAATACATTCGAGCATATACCGCTCTATTTTCTCCTTTAAACTCAATTTCTGCTCTAACGCTTTTTTACGACTAGCAAGTTTACTCTCCATCAATTTAAATAGATTCGGATTCGCAGACCGAATCGGTATTTCAAAAGAAGCTGTTGAAAAGACCATCTCGTTACAATTTTGATTAAACATTACCGGGCAAGAAAATAATGCCTCATACCTAGAAATAGGCGCCAGAGGAGCATGTTGAAAACGAATACAGTTAGGCTTAACTTGTTTCGCTCTATCACTACCAACAAAAAACTTTGATAGATGTAAGGCAGAAGAAAAATCCAGCTCAATCACCACCTTCAGCCATTCAGATACCACTAGGCTATCTACACGAAAATGATAAAATTGACCTTGCTTGTTAAATATAATGTTGAAACCTTTAGTACTTGAATACTTATATTTAGCAGCGCATTCAAACACCTGTAGCAGCGAACTACAATTCATTAGCGCATACCCCACCGTGCCATAGTCAGAAGGGTGCATACCAGCGCCAATATCCAAACCAAAAGAAAGGTCGCCTTTAAGTTGATATATACGTTCAATTAAACGTTCAATTTCTACCAACGAGACTCTTGATGTACCTGTTGAGCAATCATTTATATCCGGCATGGAAATAGTCGACGTCAACTTTTCATCATGTGTTGAGGTTAAGTCACTTAAGTAAGCGGTAAATAGCACCGCGTAGAGCGGCGAAAACGTTAATTCATACATCATTAAAACGTTCTTGTTATTTGTGTAGGGTTAAGTCAACGCCATTCTAAACCCAAGGTGAACATCCAAATTATCCCTCAGGGATATTTTTTCAGACTCTAGAGATATTTATTCGGCTATCAACTTCTATTTCGATTTCGATTTGCTAATTTATTCAAACCAAGAATGCTAACTAAGTTATAAGCTGAAGTTTGCAGGCGAGCGTAATTTCAACTTAAAGGTGTATTTAGAGGGCATAGCAGTAATTGGTGAGGGGTCACCAAACTTTTTCATCCTAGAATTAGTTAAAGAGTTTGGCGACCAAAAGTACCTCCTAATCCATTAATACAAAATACTATTAATGACCATAATAATGATAAAAGGCTCACGCTATGAAACAACTAAAACCTCAAAAATCCCGGCTTAGAACCAAAATAACCAAGTCGATTAAAACCACCTTAAGTGCTCTTGCGCTTGCAACAACCGCTGGCTCAGCATTAGCAGCAGACCCGATGGATAATAATGTCGCTATCTCCGGTATATCCGGCCCTTCAGGAAGTGAGACATTTTATACACTAGACGTACCTGCGGGTTCCACAAACTTGAGCTTCAACATTTCTGGCGGCTCTGGTGATGCCGATATGTATGTTAAGTTTGGCAGCCAAGCCTCTAGCTCTAATTGGGATTGCAGGCCTTATCGCTATGGCAACGATGAAACGTGTGACATTTCAAATGTGCAAGTAGGCACGTATAGCGTGATGTTAGATGCCTGGTCTAGCTATAGCGGCGTTACCTTAGTCGGTAGCTTCAACGACCCGGGCAATCCTCCCCCACCACCGCCACCGGTTTCTGGTGTACAAAATACCGCCGCAGCGGGCGACAGTATCACCATGGCATTTGCTGCTGACTGTACGGCTAACGTCTGGTTTTGGGATCTATTCTGCTTGTTAGGCGGTGATCAACCAGAGCATTCCTGGTTTGATGGCTGGTCAAATAACGTCAACAGCGTACATGACCGCTATAAAGCACTGGATAGCTCAATTGGAGCGAATAAATCAGCAGCCATGTCAGGTGCAGAAATGCGAGGCACTGGCTTTGGCGGCAATGAGCCCAACTTTGCTGCTCAAGCTGCAGATATTGTGTCGCAATCACCGCTACCCGATCACGTTGAAGTATTACTGGGTGGCAATGATATCTGTAACAGAGATTGTACTGACCCTGCAAACTGTTCAAACCCATTATTCACAGACGCTCAATGGAGAGAATCTGTTCAGGCAGGCTTAGATACGCTGATGACAGGACTAGCATCCGGATCAACCGTGCAGCTGAATGGCATGCCGCGCGTTCAAGATTTACGCCAAGCAGGCTTGGATAAGCAAGCAAGCTCATCATCTATTAACTGCGATTCGCTTTGGTCTTCTTACAGTGTTTGTCGAATTGTCACCAATGGCGGTAATTTAAATGGTGAAAACTCAGCACAACGTTTAGCTGCCGTAGCATTAGCACAGCAAAGCTACAATGCGATTTTGGCTGAAGAAGCAACTGCCTATAACAGCAACAGCAATGGTAAAAATCCAAATGGCATTGAAGTTGTCTCTGAATATGTCGATGAAAACACCCCTTCAGGTGGCACCTTTAGCTTTGGCGCTCAACATATTGACGGTGGCGATTGTTTCCACCCGAATGTGAGTACACAGAGCAAAATTGCTGATTTTGCCTGGGGAGCAAACAATGACATGCCATAAGGCATAGTACTTTTTCTCACTGAGAAAACGGCCCTTGACCTGATGCAAGGGTCGTATTTTTTATTTACGGTTGCCATCAATAATTAGAGATAATAAGTATGAACTCTATTAAACACCTACGTATTCTAATCAGTATGACCGTTAGCATTATGATGTTAACGGGGTGCAATGCCGACCTTGATATAATCGACAACAACTTAAATACATCGACACAAACCCAACCATCACTTGCGCGCAAATACCATACTGAAAAACGCACTGACAAAAGCGCTGATAAAAGCGCTGATAAAAGTACAGTGATGAAAACAGAAAGCAACACAATAGTCGCTGAACTCAGCAATAGCGTAATTTCGTTAAAAGAACTCGATGCGAGTATTCAACTGCGTTTATTTGATTTGGAATGGCAGAAATACCAACTTCGAAAAAATGCCCTCAAGGTTCTCATTAATCAAAAGACGCAAGAAATAAAGTACGCTAGCCAACAAATTGAAATCACCTTAACGCCACCGAAACCTCCCAGAATAGGCCTGACGAAAGATGCTCGGGCAATTAGAGGGCAAGCTAGTGCGAACATCATAGTCGATATTTTTTGTAGCTATCAATCATCTCATTGTGCGCGCTTACAACCGACTATTAACGAACTGGAACAACACTACTCCGATCAAATTGCTTTTCGTTTTTTTGATCTACCTCAAAAGTATCATCGCGCGGGTTACGCCGCGGCCAATGCATTTCATTGTGCTGTCGAATATAGCCAAAAAGACCAACAGGTTTGGGCGTTTCAAAGTTCACTTTACGCCGACATCAATCAACTCAACCTTCAACGGTATCGGGTGATTGCAGAACAGTTAGGTATTCAGAGCAGTGATTTTGATCAGTGCTTAAAAGAAAAACGCTACCAGTCAAAAATTTCATCTGATGTCGATTTTGGAAAACAAATTGGTTTAGGCAATGTACCGGTGGTGTTTATTAATGGCTTGTATATAAAAGGCGCAAACGCAACGGATCTTTACCGCTATTATATAGACCAAGAATTACAGCAAATGGGTCAGGAAATTAAGTTGCAAAACAGCTCATTACCCATAATTTTAGTCGCGACAACGGTTAGTAATCTAACAAACGAGTCCTCAGCTCTACTAAGCAACGAAGCCGGTGAAAATATCAAAAACTACAAAGTCGGGGAACAAATATTTCCGCTCGTCAGTATTATCAACATTCAAGCTGACCACATCATCATTGATAATAAAGGCGTGACAGAGCGTATCACGATAAAAACAAGTAAAGGTCACCAACTAGCCCAAGACTCAAGCTATTTAATTAGTGTAAATGACACCGAAGCACAAGACCTGAATACTCACTCAGAATACGACGAAAATCTAATAGAAAAACCTAATGAACGCGTACTACCTGTTACCGGAAAGATGACACTTTCAAGAGACTGGCTAAACCAGCAATTACTCGACCAATCAGAATTAGAAAAACACTTTTACAAAGCAGAACATGTCGTAGAAGGGCTTCACCTGATCAAATTAAACAATATTGATAACCAGCGTTTCTATACTTCACTTGGATTAAAATCTGGCGACGTGATTATGCGCGTGAATGACCAATGGGTACATGAAGCACAAAACCCCCTATGGGCCTCTCTACAACAAAATAACCCGGTATCATTGGTTGTTATGCGAAAGGGCCTACCTTATCGTTATGACTATGTAATTGAGTAGTAATTAAAGAATCGAAAGGCCTGAGTTTCAGGCCGAATATTACGTGTCTATCATTTAATACGACTCACAAACTCTGCCCGATTAAGCTAATAAAATAAAGCGTACTAAACAAAAAATCACTAGGCTTGGGCATCGTTCGATTTAGGAATGCTTATCTCGATTACGGTCCCGCCTGATTTGTAATCCGATATGTGTAATTCACCTTTAAGTAGTGTGACAATCTTTCGGATAATAACTGAACCTAAGCCCATCGATATATAGATTCCATTCAGCGAGTTGATTTTTCGGTTAGACTTTCTGTACCCAAATTCTTGCTTGTTGGTGATCTCCTGCCCATTATTTTCGACGTTGATTATACATTGGGTTCCAGAACGGCGAAGTGCAACATGTATTTTATTATCGCTATATTTATAAGCGTTATCCAACAGATTCTTTATGAGCCTACCCACGTATAGATCGCAGCCATTAATATAAATATCAGCTTGAATAGCAGAAGTAATGGTTTTATCACTCCAATGATAGCTTTCTAGTTCTTGCTCGAGAAGATCACTTAGACAGAGCGTTTGATAAATTTGTTCCTCTGGCTCACTGTTCATTTCAGTCAGGAACAGCATATTCTCAACCATCCTCGAAATATAGCTGACTTCCGCTAGTACCACCCTCATGTTTCTTTGAATGTCTTGCTGGCTCAACTGCTCGAAATAGGTCTTGGTATTCTGAGCCACTTGATTGATGCTGGTTAACGGGGTTTTGAAGTCATGAGATATTTCAGTCACTTTTGCAGTTAGGTCAGTGCGGCTTGTCTGTAGTTCAGCTATTTTTTCTTGTGCCTGACTGATCAGCATATTGAAGGTATCGATTAATGTATCTACCTCCTTAATACCAGTATGGGTTAATGGCGACCCACCCTCTTCTTGCATAATTTTTGTGATATTTTGGGTCACTTCCTCAGCTTTTTTTCGAACGAAACGGATACTCATCCAATGAGTCAGTACAATAAAAATATTACAGGATACAAATGACAGAAGCAGTACGAAGTTTCCCACAGTTTGTACTTCCTTCAATGTCATTTCCCAAGGCAATTTAATCAACGGTGGTGGAGGAATATCAAAGTCTAAATACAAGATGCTCTCGTCGTTTAGTCGGACCAATACCTGATTTTGATAGTGTAGGGCAATTGCCTTCTGTTCTATGGCATTAGGAGGTAGTAAATCAAAGGCAAACCGGGAAGACGACATGATTGTCTTTCCGATATTATCGGTCACAGTGAAATCAAAGCCTTGTCGCGTATTATTGATGACCCAGTATTGAAGAGCTCGTTTCATGCTATATGGCGAGTTATTAATATGTTCTAACAGTTGTTGTTTAAAGGCTTCTGTCACGCCAATTTCGTAGCGCAGGTGGGCTGTGATGGTACAAATAATGATCACGATAGATACTATGTTGCCCACGAGCAAGGCGAGAAGTAGCCGCTTAGTCTGATTATTTGGTTTCATGGTCTTTTACGATTAGGTGAGTTGATAGCGAGAGTCTTCTAACAGGCTTAGACGATACCCCACCCCATAGACAGCTTGGATGTTAAAACTGACTATTTTTTTATCTCGCATCTTACGCCTAATTTGACTGATATGAGAGTCCAGTGTGCGATGATCTTCTGCATCACTATCACTAAGAGCCGATAGTAAACCATCCCGCTGGACAGTCTGCTCCGGGTGTTTGAAAAACCAAGCCATAATTTCCATCTGTCGATCACTGAGCGAGGTTTTTCGATCTTCTTCGATCAACAAATTCTCTCCCGTGTCGAGTTGAGCTTTGGCAAACTTGAAGCTAGGTTGTACACCCAATAGGCGAAGATGCGCTTTAAGGCGCAGCAACAGTTCATAATTATCGATCGGTTTATGGATAAAATCATTGCCGCCAGCCTCGAGCACTCGATGTACATTATCTCGCGTACCATTTGCGGATAAAAACAGTGTTGGGATCTGGTAACCATCTAGACGTTGTCGCACAAAAAAATCGATAGAATTCGAACCTTGAATATCCACATCAAATATAGCAATGTCATAAGTTGAAGTGCGTAATAGCGCCTCACAATGAGCAATGCTTTTGCTCCATTCAACCTGGTATTCATTTGCTCGTAATGTGAAGCAAATTTGCTCACCAACTAATGGGTCGTCTTCTAAGAAAAGTATTTTAGTGATTTCAGTCTGTTTAATATTCATAGGGTTTGATCATACTGCGGCTTGGCTCGCTGTAAAACCTATATCTCTAATATGGATACATTATGGACCAACTATGGAGGGCGGTTAGCGGATTCTAGTGCTAGATTTTAATGGAATAGTTATTTCATACGATCCCGTAGTTGGGACACATAATAGTTGAGGCACATAATGGTAGTTAGTCGTTCAATATGTATAGTAGTCGCCATTTTATTGGCCGCCTGTGGAAGCGGCTCTGGAACAAATAAAGCAGACACAGGTGACAATAGTGATGGCGTGTTCGATGTGAACAATGGCGTACCGGATACCGACGAACGACCTATTTTAAATGTTCTTTTTATAGGCAACAGCTACACGTCAGCCAATAACTTACCCGACTTATTTAAGCAACTGGCTGACTCAAAAAACTATAATGTGTCGGTGCGCCAGGTAACGCCCGGTGGTTATCGCTTCGAGGCTCATGCGAGCAACATTGCAACGCTGAATGCTATTTCTTCTGAACAGTGGGACGTGGTCGTGCTACAAAACCAAAGCCAAGTGCCTGGTTGGAGACCAGGAGCCGTTTCGACGTATAGCTTGCCTCACGCCCAAACACTGGTAAATGCTATCGAAGCGAATAACAGCGATACCGACATTGTTTATTACGCCACCTGGGGACGTGAGCACGGTGATGCAGACAACTGCGACTACTACTCTTTGGTGTGTACCTTTTCAGGACATACTCAGGCACTGTTAGACGGGTACAGCATCTATCAAAATGCTACTGGCGGGACCTTGGGTCTGGTCGGTACTGCTTGGGAAATGGTTGTTGATGATAACAGCGCGCCTTTTTCCTTGGGTGACTTATGGTCCTCTGACGGCAGTCACCCAAGCCTTGTCGGCTCTTATTTAACCGCTAGTGTGCTCTTTGCTGCAGCGTTTCACGAATCACCTTTGGGTGCCGATTTCACCAGTTCTCTATCTACTGAAAATGCCACTTACCTGCAGCAAGTCGCTGCTGAGGTGATGGCAGGTGAAGTCAGCGATATAGACAACGATGGCGTTCTAACAAGTGGGAATGAAGAGGGTTTTGAGAGCGGTACGTTGACCGACACGAGCTGGGTGCATGCAGGCGATGCTGATTGGCAACTCGACATCAGTGACACTAGAACAGGCGAATTTTCACTAGGCTCTGGCATCATTGATGATGATCAGGTGTCAATATTAAGTTTGGACGTAGACCTTGCCGAAGTACCCCTCAGCTTTTGGTACAAAGTCGATTCTGAAGAAGATTATGATTTCCTGAGGTTTTATGTCGATGATGAATTGCTTCTAGAGAATTCAGATAAGCCCACTTGGACCAAATTTAGCACGATGCTTTCTGCCGGCTCTCATACCCTAACGTGGATTTACAGCAAAGATGAAAGTGAGAGTGAGGGCGAAGACCGCGCTTGGGTTGATGACATATCCATAGGTGGAGACAACTGCCCCTTACAGAGTAACCCAGGTCAGCTTGATTATGACGATGATGGATTAGGAGACGTTTGTGATCTCGATGACGATAATGACAACGTTCCGGATAGTGACGACGCCTTCGACTTTGACAGCACTGAAACGCTCGATACAGACGGTGATGGCATTGGCAACAATGCGGACTCAGACGATGACAATGACGGACTGCCAGACAATATTGAGATGCAATACGCTTTCTTGAATCCCTTAATAGCAAACGATGCTGAGCAAGATCAAGACTTCGATGGCTATAGTAATCTCACAGAATATCATGCACTGACTGACCTAAATGACGCTGCCGACCCTGCATACATTTTGGATGGATTTAATGGTTACTACAAGCTCGTTAAGACTCATGGCAGTGAGAGTGAGTTTTTCGGTCGCAGTGTGGCTATCGATGGGACAACAGCCTTGATCTGCGGTAGTAACAGCGAGACTGCGTATATTTATACCCAGTCGGGAAATGGAGATTGGGTACTAGAAAGTGAACTGAATCTGCCAAATGGAGAAACCACCCCTCTCGGAAATAGCCTAGCGATTCATAATGGAATCGCTGTCATCGGCGCAGTGCGAGATGAGGAAAAAGGCTACCAGGCCGGGGCAGCCTATGTATTTGAACAGGACTCAGAGGGGGCTTGGGTCTATCAACAAAAACTCACCCCCCCTTTGGCAAATGAAGCAAAGTCTCTATTTGGCAATAGTGTAGCAGTGCTTAATGACACCATTGTTGTCGGCGCATACGGTGACAAATTTGGCTCAGACCTAAACAATATCGGCTCCTCCTATATTTTTACTAAAGACGATGGGGGAACCTGGAATCAACAAAGCAAACTCATAGCGAGCAATGGTGGCCCAACCCATAGATTTGGTTCCACAGTGGCACTTCAATCCGACAGAATTGTTATCGGTTCAGTGGTTGGTGTTTATATTTTCACTCCTGACGAGAATGGAATTTGGGTAGAACAAACAATCATTAACCAAGACTTTGGCATGGGGCCAGTTATCTACCAAGACACGCTAGTCATGAGCTCCTCGCATGACAATGATCAAGCCTACAACAGTGGTGCCGTACTGGTATATAACTATAACGGAGCAGGAGATTGGAGTTTGTCCGAAAAATTATATGGCAGTAATTTTACCGAAGGTGGAAAGTTTGGCACCCAAATAGCAATTGATGGCAATACCTTATTGGTCAGTAATAGCCCCAGTGATAGTGATAGCGACAACTACAATAGCGTATACGTTTTTGAATATAACGGCACTAACTGGGTAGAGCAGAGCCGACTGAGTAATCCGGCCAGTTACAATGACGAGCTTGGCGCATCATTTGGTCTGGATCTGGCAATATCAGGCGACACAGCCATTATTGGCGCGATGCGTGATGATGATAATGGCAGCAATGCCGGTGCCGTTTATTTCTATAGAGGCTTGCTCCTTGACCGTTGATTAGGACCTTGATGGGATAAAAGGTGCTTTGGATAACTGCCCAATGGACCACAATCCTGATCAAGAAGATGAAGATTAGATAGTCACGGCGATGTCTGTGCCCCTTCCCCGAAGATGCTGACGAGCACTAGGTGGGATGCAATTGGCAATGGAGCATTAAGTGAAGATAAAATTAGCACGGACTCCGAAGCCGCCTATACAACAAAATGACCCGGTACCACTGGTTGTTATGCGAAAGGGCCTACCTTATGGTTATGACTACGTAATTGAGTAGTATTCAGGAAACAGGCAGATTTAACCGTATGCAGGTTCCTTTACTGCTTGACTCAATTTCCAAAAACCCTCCAATTTGGGCTGCACGGTATTTCATATTTTCAATACCTCTGCCAGAATAGAGAACGGAATTATTTAAAGAAATACCTTTTCCAAAGTCCGCAATCTCAACAAATATAATATCATCTATTGCCCCTGTTGAAATTTTCATACTGTCAGAGCAGGAGTACTTAACAATATTAGTGGTCGCCTCTTGAACGATACGCATAATGTGTAAACTTCGGCGAGGGCTTAATTGAGATAATTCAGGTAATTCTGTCACTGCCCATTCTAGACTAATATTTGCAGCTTCAAGTTGGTCGGCCAAGCGACTACGCATCATGCCAAGCAATGTCGGTAGATCATTCAAAACAGGGTCTAAAGAGTCAATCACAAAACGCAAGTCAACTAAACTCAGTTGAATTTTTTCACGTACCTGAACCATTACGCTGTCACTGTTGTTTTGCAGCATAACCACAACTGATACCAATTGCCCGCCAATGCCATCATGCATATCCCGCATTATACGTTCACGCTCTTCAGATAATACTTGTTGTTGCTCAAGTGTTTTAAGTTGTTCATATTTCAGAGCCAAAGCTTGTTGTTTCTTTTCTACTCTGCGTTCTAGCGTGGCAGCTAATTCTTCTGCCTGTGTGATCGAATCAGCAAAGCGACGTACCATAAACCATGAGAATAAAAAAATGGCAG
>ENA-OSET01001730-OSET01001730.1-sediment-metagenome-genome-assembly--contig:-NODE-1730-length-22188-cov-75.970332_pt1 | contig 22188 bp, 20 predicted proteins | sample MGYA00237882_ERZ534229 | MGnify/ENA primary metagenome ERZ534229 (study PRJEB26408, sample SAMN06266212) | sediment metagenome | isolation source: Hudson Canyon methane seep mesocosm | place... | reverse complement strand
TGATTCACGATAAACAAAGAACCGGGATTAGTAAAAATAGGAATGTGTAGGCGCGGCTCGGGATCTCGGTGCCAAGAGTTGCAGTTGTAGGGGTCTTTGCCCAACACCCGCATACGGCCGATAGGAAAGCGAGCAATGAGCTGCGTGTAAACCTCTGCTAAATAGGTGTCTGCAAACAGTGGGTTAAATTCACTGTAAGCCGATTCGTCCACCATCACATCGCGCGGGACTTCAGTGTAGCTATCATCTACCCGGGTCCAAAAACGGCCGCAGTTATCCTCTGGTGTAGCTTTCTCCACGCCCGGGCGACGAGTCAGCGCCATCACATGAAAACCCGAACCTAGGTCTTCTAGCTGGTGCTGCAGATCACGGTAACATTGTTGCAGCTTATCGATATCAAACTTAAGCTGTAGCTTTTGAATACCGGGACCGGCTTTAAAACTAGCCACCGACTCAGTGTCGTATGGGCTTTGGAGCCAAGTTTGCATTTGCTCGGCATCAATTTTAGTAGAGCCAATGGGCGACATAAAACCTCCTAAAACTGTCTATCTAAGACCATAAGTAAACTACCTCGCGCGATAATGATCCACTAATTAGCAAATTGCAATTAGCCTCCCATCAAACGGAAATTATTAATCACTTCGTAACAAGCCCCCATGGTGTGGTAGTCGGTTTTGCCAGCGGGGCTTTTGAGATCGTCATACTTAGCATTATTGCGATTGAGGATGCGATACCAGGCGCCGTATTGATGATCTACAAAGTGCTCCCATACGTAGGCCCAGAATTTTTCATACCAGTCCCAGTAGCGCTGTTCGCCGGTTTTTTCTGCCAACAGCGCGGCGGCGGCCATGGACTCCGCCTGTACCCAAAAATATTTATCGTCGTCGCAGATTTCACCGTCTGGCGCAAAGCCATAACAAATGCCACCTTGATCATGGTCCCATGCTTTTTCTAGGGCTTGATCAAACAGTGATTGAGCCGTTTCCACTAACCATATTTGTGGTTTATACCGGTCTAATATGAGCAATAATTTGGCCCACTCAGTGAAATGCCCAGGCTGGTAACCCCAAGGCCGAAACAGGTTTTTGGGGTCATCTTTGTTGTACTGCCAATCCACCTGCCAAGCAAGGTCGTAGTGCTCCCAAATTTGGCCTTGGGTGGTTTGAGTCTGGCGCACACAGATATTGTGGGCCAGCAATAATGCGCGCTCCAAGTAGCGTTTTTCTGCCGTGGCTTGATAAGCAGCGATAAGGGCTTCACAGCTGTGCATATTGGCGTTTTGCCCGCGATAAGGTGACACGGTTTTCCAATCGGCACTGGCCTCGTCGGCATACAGGCCATCTGACGCCGACCAAAAGTGTTGCTCCATTAACTCAAAGGTTTGCTGCAACCAAGGTAGCGCTTCGGTAATGCCGGCTTTTACGGCAGACGAGTAGGCCAATAAAACAAACGCTAAACCGTAGCAATGGTTGGTTTGATCAATCGGCTCACCTGCTTCGATTAACCAGGCATAGCCGCCGGTGGTTGGATTCAAATGGGTTGAGCGTAAATAATCTAAGCCATGGCGGGCGGCAGCAAGGTATTGTTCATTATCAAACTGACGAGAGGCTTCGCAATAGTTAAAAATAAACCGTGTACTACTCACCAAATGGCGAGTTTTGGCGTCATAGACAGTGCCATCATCACGATAAAAATGGAAAAACCCACCCTGCGGGTCGATAGCCTGCGGGTGGTAAAAATCCATGGTGGTTTGAATATGCTGGCTGAGAAAGCCAGCGTTTCTGAATTCTGGGGTCGGCGCCTCACTCATTAGATGACATCCTCTAATCGCGGCAGCGAAGTGATGGCGCCGCGCTGTTGCACCGCATGGGCACCGCAAGCACTGGCAAAGTGGATGCTGGTTTCCAGTTGGGCTGTATTAGTTATAAAGCTTTCAAAATCGGCTGGTGTAATCATTTGTTCAGCAAGGGGAAAAAGCAACCCGCCGACAAAGGCATCACCGGCCGCAGTGGCATCCACCATCTGTACCTGTGCAGGACTCATTTCACCCTTAGCCTGATTACTGAAATACCGCAAAGGCTTACCGCCATCGGTAATGATGATGAGTTTTACACCGGCTGCCATAATTTTATCTAACGTGTTGGCGTGAGTCTCACCACCGGCAACATAGTCTAATTCTTCTAAGCTCATTTTCACTAGATCGGTATGCTCAAAACACTGCCAAATGGCGGGCATGGCGTGATCAATATTAGCCCATAGATTAAGCCGCAAGTTAACATCAAAGCTGCACAACCATTGAGCCTCTTGAGCCCGCTTTAAACCGGCCAAGGTGGCGTCATGCAACCTGTCACAGGTGAGGGTGTTGGAACAAAAATGGAATACCCCTTGGCCGTCAAAACAGTGCTGTGGAAAATGGCTTGCGGTGAATAACATGTCGGCTGATGGGTGCCTATAAAATTCGAAACTCCGTTCTCGCTCGGCATCCAATGAAACGAAGGCCAAACCCGTTTTAGCCTTTGTTGTGCGGCTTAAAAAGTCCAGTTTGACGCCTTCTTGTTGGAGGCAGTTGGCAATAAAATCGCCAAACATGTCATCGCCCAACATACCCGCAAAATACGCGTCTCCACCTAAACGCGCTACTGCTGCCGCAACATTGGCAGGGGCACCGCCGGGAAACTTGGTAAACGACTCATCCTCATTATTGGAGTTGTTGGCCTGATCGTTGCTAATTTTATTGGACAATAAATCGACCAACGCTTCTCCAAACGAGATGACTTTAAACATAGGTTGTTCCTAACGGCAATTCGAGCTTAAACATTAACTTACCAAGGGTATAAAAAACAACTACTTAGCCCTAGCCTAGGTAATATTGGTCGTGTAAATAGGCTTATTCATGCTAAGGTTTAACGTCATCATTTGATCCTGTGTTCATTCGCTTCATTAAAGAGCCATGCATGTTAACGTTAATTGCTAATGCCAATGTTTTTGCCCCCGAACCTATGGGTTTGTGCCACTTACTCATTGCTGGGGAAAAAATTATTTATATAGGCGCAGAAGAGCCCAGCGTTGATGCCAAACTGAATTGCCAAATTGTGGACTTGAACGGTGCCTTATTGGTGCCTGGCTTTATTGATGGCCATGCCCATATTACCGGTGGTGGTGGTGAAACCGGCCCAGCTAGCCGTGTACCTCCAGTATTCCTGTCGCAGTTCACCCAGTCTGGCGTAACCAGCGTGGTGGGTGTTTTAGGCACCGATGATCTAACACGCAATACTCAAACCTTAGTCACTCAAGCTTATGGCTTGCGAGCAGAAGGCATGTCGGCTTGGTGCCACACCGGCGGCTACCATTTGCCACTTACCACCCTGACCGGCAGCGCCCGTGGCGACATTACTTTTATCGACCCAGTGATTGGTGTGGGCGAACTCGCTATCAGTGATCACCGCTCTAGCCAACCCAACTTGGACGAATTTTTAAGGGTAGCAAGCGAAGCTCATGTAGCGGGTTTGATGACGGGTAAAGCGGGCATTTTGCATATTCATATGGGCGACGGCAAACGCGGCTTACAACTCGTACGCGAGGCATTAGATCAATCTGAAATTCCGGCCCGAGTATTTAATCCCACCCATATCAACCGCAACAAAAGCCTGTTTGAAGAAGCCCTACCCTTAGCTAACCTCGGCGTCCGATTAGATGTAACAGCCTTTCCAGCAGGCCATAGCGAACCAGGCTACTCGGCAGCAGAGGCCTTTTTACGCTACCGCGAAGCGGGCTATCCTGCCGGTCGCTTAACCATTAGTTCTGACGGCGGCGGCTGCTTACCCCACTTTAACGACGAGGGTGAACCGGTACGTATGGGTGTGGGCTGCGCGTCTACTTTGCCAGAAACATTGCAAGACATCTTACAAGCGGGTGTACCTATGAATGAAGCTCTTGCGCCGTTGACGGCCAATGTGGCCGATTTACTCAAGTTTTCTCACAAAGGCCGCTTGCAAGAGGGCAAGGACGCAGACATGGTGGTGTTAGATAAACAGCACCAGGTCACCGACGTGATGGCCTTAGGTCGTTGGCACAAGCGCCACGGCACAACCCAAATCTACGGCACTTATGAGCAGCCCTAACCAGCGCTCGGATGGTCGCCCATGCAACACGGCTCGTTTAGTCTATAATTCAAGAAATTTGAAACAATGGGAAAAGGTATGAAAGCGATATTAAAACAATACTGTGTAGCTTTGTTAGCCTTAACAACGTGTTTATCACCTGCATGGGTCGCTGCGGAAGGCGGCCCGGATCTATTGGGTAATGACTTGATGAATACCGGTGACCAAGTTTCCATGGCACAGCATGGGGTGGATGATGTGTTTGCCCTAGGCCGCACCTTTGACCTCAACGCTGCCATCACCGGCAGCGCCCATGTTATTGCCTCTGATGTGACTATTAAGGCAAGCGTTGGTAACAGCCTCTATGCCGCAGGTGATCATGTAGCGGTTGCCGCAAGCGTTGGCACCGACGCATTAATTGTGGGGCAAACCATTGTTATAGACGCCGCCATCGGTGGCGATCTAAGGGGGGCAGCATCGGTGATTGATATTAATGGCCCGGTGGCTGGTGACATGCAATACGCTGGTGAACGTATCAACTTCAATGGTCCTGTTGCAGGCACCGTGGCATTGTCTGCAGAACATTTAACCTTTGGCCCTGATGCACGTATTGATGGCGACTTAATATTGTATGGCGCCCACAGCGCCAATATTGACATTCCTGCCAGCGTCATCAGCCCAGACCGCGTTATTTACCGCGCCAGCAGCCAACTTGTAGACCAAGAATTTGTGGAACCTGTGGGCGAACACATGGGCACCATGGGCTTAGGTATTTTTTACGAACTGCTTGTGGCGGTGGTACTGACTAGTTTAATTGTCATCATTGCCAAAAACTTCACGAGCAGTGCATACGCGCGTGCTTGGCAATCAGTACTGGCCTCTATCGGCTATGGCTTCTTTGGGTTATCACTATTGAGCGGCAGCGTTATTGTCACTGCCCTCACCTTTATTGGTATTCCTATGTCCATTTTATTGGTGGTGGTTACCATCGTAGTGGTGTTTTTGGGTTACTGGATGGGAAGTTATTTTATAGGCGCGCGTATTTGGTTGGCCGCCCGCGGTGAATTACCCGGCTCTTTGTTATCGGTACTGTTAGCCGTGACTTTAGGGGTGGTGTGTGCCGCATTAATGACCAGCGTGCCAATATTGGGTTGGTGGCTGGCAATGGCCATAACCTTGTTTGGTGTCGGTGCCATAAGCCCATGGCGCGGCCGTCGCGTAAACAGTTAGCCTATCACCAGCTAAGTTCCCGCGTGGCCATGCGGGAACTTAGCTAGCGGACACTTCTGGGTCTAGCTGCAGGGCCACTGGCACGCCCTCTTGCTGCCAATAACCAATCAATATGCCAACCTTGCCTGCAGCACCACTGGCACGGTGATTAAACGTCTCCTGACTCACGGTCACACGGTTCTTAAGGCCCGCACTCCAGTCCAACATTTGTTCAGTTAATTGCGACCTAACCGTGCCGTAACCTGCATCCCTGCCAAGATCTATATGTTCATTGGGGTCTTCTTGCAAATCAAATAACATGGGCTTAAAACCCAAACAATGAACGTATTTATAGCGCCCATCAAACAACATGGTCATACGTGCATTGTAACTAGTACGGCCTAAATCCTTAGCAAACCTCATCACCCCATAATCACATTCAGACACCACACAATCGCGGTCAAAATCGACCTTTTGGCCGTCTAATGAAGCGTGCAATACAGGCACTAACGAACGCCCCTCTAACCATTGCCACTGTGGCTTCCCGCCGGCCCACTCTACAAAGGTAGGGATCAAATCTATGGCACATACCAACTCATCGCACTGCGTGCCACGACTAGCATTGGCCGCCGGAGTAGGGTCCATAATGAGCAAGGGCACCCTTGTAACGACGTCATGGAACAAGTCTTTCTCTGCTAACCAATGATCACCAAAAAAGTCTCCGTGGTCGGTGGTAAAAACAATCATAGTGTTCTGGCTTTGCCGTTGTTGTTCAAGGCTTGCAAACAAACGGCCTAGGTTGTCGTCAATTTCTTTGACTAAGCCGTAATACGTGGGTAAAGCATGCTCGCGGTACTGATCGTTGCTATAGGTTTGGCTTTGAGGCAAGTCCATAAATGCCTGGTATATAGGGTGCGCATTTTGTTTTTGGGCGACGCATTTATTAGCCTTCAGTAACTCCACACCACGGTACATTTGATGATAAGGCGCAGGCGCCGCCAAGGGCCAGTGCGGTTTAATATAAGACAAACTTAAACACCAGTTTTGCGTCCCCATTTGCGTAATCATCTCAATCGCACGGTCTGTGGTATAGGCAGTTTCTGAATGGGCTTTATCGACGCGGGCTGGTAAATGGCCGTGCTTTAAGTACATACCATTGCGCAATTTGCCGTTTTCATCTTCCACGGCGTTAGCCCAGGTAGCCCAAGGGTTATTGGCGTTATAACCATTTTTTCGCAGATAGTCGAAATAAGCCGGATCTGCACCTCCGCCCTTGCCTCCATATCCGCCAGCCACACCCACGGTATGTAAACCGTCGTCATGCTCGCCTTGACTAAATCCGGCATTACTAACAAAGCGGCCTAACTCAGATTGCGGCTCCACTCCCAAACGCGCCATGCCGGCCACATCGGGTTTCATATGGGTTTTACCCATCAAGTAGGTATTCATGCCGCAGGGGTTTAAATGGTCGGCCAGCGTCAGCTCGTCTACTCGGTTAGGCCATCCGTTCCAACTCGCCCCATGGGAGCGCACATGACGGCCAGTGTAATAGGATGCACGGGAATTACCGCAACTAGTGCCTTGAATATAACACTGATTAAACTGCACACCGTCGCGGGCTAAGCGATCGATATTAGGCGTATCGACCACCGTATTGCCATAACAGGACAGAGCATCTGCTCGAAGCTGATCCAGCATGATAAAGAGTATGTTTTTCTGCGTCACAAGCAAGTCCTTAACAAGTTAATTATATCTAGATTAGCTTGGTTATTAGCCTATATCAAGCACACTAAGCTAACTTCGGCAAAGACCTAGGCCGGCCTTCACTATCAACGGCAACGAAAGTAAAGTTACCTTCGGTGACTTTAACAATGGTGTCGCTATGGTTACGTCTGACCCACGCCTCAACATGCACGGTGATAGAGGTATTACCGCGCCGCTCTTCACTGCAAAAACAGCTCACGTCATCACCCACATACACGGGTTTGTGAAAGGTCATGGCATCCACCGCCACGGTCACCACCCGTCCTTTAGCAACATGAGCCGCATACACACCGCTAGACATATCCATTTGAGACATGATCCAGCCACCAAAAATATCGCCGGCTGGGTTAGTATCAGCAGGCATGGCAATGGTGCGCAAGGAAGGCGTACCTTCTGGCATGGGTGAGAGTTGAGTTGGCTGGTTCATAAATGGCTACATTGGCTAAGGCTTGTTGGATATCAGCTATGATATCACTCTGATGCTCAATACCCATAAACATACCGACTAAATTTGTACTGCAGTAACGTGCACGCACTGATTCTTCAACAATTGGCCTGCTTTTCCACTGAGTTCGATGGCATATGATTATTCATTTATGGTGATGATAATTGACCTTGTGGTAAGCTGGCTAAATGTATCAAATTGTCATTAAAGCCTTGTGGCTACTATGGGCCTTCACCTTTGCGTTGCCATCTATGGCTAACGCTGTGTGTGCCCCGTGGTTAGATCATGAACTCAAACAGTTGCACAGTGGTAAGCCCCTAAACCTTTGTGAAGCCACCCATGGTAAACCTTTATTGTTGGTTAATACCGCGAGCCACTGTGGTTTTACTGATCAGTTTGAAGGCTTACAGGAGCTACACGAGGAATATGCCGATCAAGGTTTGGTCATCATCGGCTTCCCGTCGAACGCCTTTGACCAAGCCGCAGCCAATGAAGAAGAAGCGGCTAAGGTTTGCTTTTTTAATTTTGGTGTCACATTTTTGATGAGCGAAACCATCGAAGTGACGGGCGCCAACGCCCATCCCGTGTTCCAGCATTTAGCCCAACAACAAGGCGAACCCAGCTGGAATTTTAATAAATATTTGGTGGATAGACATGGCAGGGTCGTCGACCGTTACCGTCAATGGACATCACCTACCTCTTGGTTTTTAACACGTGCAATCGATAACTTGTTACTGTAAATCTGACTTATTATTTGCCAACTGTTGTCAGCCTTTCATCGAAGGCCGCCAAATGACAGCAACGGCAGAACAATTGATGCGTTCGCGGTACAGCGCCTTTTGTTTACACAACGAGCCCTACCTCAAACTCACTTGGCACCCCGCCACACGCCCAGACACGATCGATTTCGATGGGCAGCAACACTGGTTAGGGCTCAAAATAATCTCTAGTCACGATGGGAGTGTTGGGGACTCAGTGGGTCAAGTTGAGTTTGTTGCGCGTTATAAAATTCATGGCAGAGCATACCGGTTACATGAAAACAGCGACTTCGTAAAACAAAATGGGTGCTGGCAGTACACACAAGGCACGCTGCAGTAGACTCAATCAAGGAGGTGCTGATACGAGTTCAGCATGACGTGTTTCTGGGGGGGGGTAATGAATGCGCCTTTTATGACGTGCAACGTCATGCATGAAGAACGGCTAAAATCTGTGATTTTAGACCGGTTGGTCCATAGAAACGCTATTTTGGAAGAAAATGGCGCGCCCGAGAGGATTCATACTTTGATACCTGGTTAGCATGCCAGTAACTGCCTATATGCCCAGTGTGTTTGAGCTAGTATACCACATATCAATTTCCACCGAAATTGATAATGTGATAGCAATGTGATAGTATATACAGACATTAACACACTCAAACTGGTGCTCTATTTTGAAGTAGTCTGCTCGCCATAAGACCCCACACCCTGAATTACCCACGGGGGGAGGTGCAGAAGTCCGTCAGTATAGTGGTACCTGGGCAGATACATTAGAGGCGCTATTGAATACTGCACTCACCTAGCACTCTAGCCCACACCTAGAGCTACACCACATCTATTTTCAGCCCAACTGTTGTAACTGAAGACGCCATGCCAAGCAGACCTAACCACAAGGCACTAGGCATGCCTGCTGAGAACCTACCCACCTCTCCCGAAGAATACTAATTGCACTAGGATCTCCACCTATAAACCCGTGAATAAGCCGATTTCGAATAGGGTCTAGTTATACCCAGGAGCTAAGGTTACAGGCTCAAAAGACTACCCTGGAGCTAGAACAGGAACGTGAAAGGCTATTGCCTTTGGAAATGGTAATTGTAGGTTGGCAGAGTCAAGTAATTAATACCAAGGCTAAATTGTTGGCACTACCAGCCAAGGTGACCTCTCAAGTATTAGGTATGGTATGTAGAAAGGTATGTAGAAAGGTAATTACTGCTAACGTAACTTGTTTTCAGAATTATTCCTATTGATAGTCTGATATATATACTTACACGTGCGGCTAGCTAGCTCGATCAACAAACTGCGTAGTGATTAATAAATGATAATGAATTTTTTCCAAACCCTTAATAAAGCACTTTCCTTCCGTATTTGGATTTGGGCTTTGGCTTTAGTTCCTGGACTTGCCCAAGGTAGTGAAACATTAGAATGGCAACTAGACGGAAGCGTTGGTTATATACTGGGAACCGGTGGAAACAAGCTAGGCTATGCTGAAATTGTGATCACAATGAACGGGGCTAAGCAGGTTGTGTTCATTACCCAACCTATTCAGTGTTCTTATCTAGGCAGGAAGAACGGTGATGGCAGCTATATATCAAAGTCAGAATTATTTTTAAATGATTTAGTTATTCAAACGAAATTATTTACCAAGCAGTCTGCGAATGGTTGCACAAATAAACACTTTGGACTTACCTCAGCTGATAAAAATGCAATTGTAAAAGAGTTCAGAACTGCAGGTAGGGTAGTCGTGGAGTACGGTGATAGCAACGGCTTCGCCTCGAAATTCAGAGGACGCGGCGTACAATTGGCCGGTGGCACCGACCTTAATGGAGATCCAATATTATTGCAGGTATTGAATGATGCGTCTGGAAATGAAGTGACAAGACCTACTCTAGCTCCTAACTCCAGTCGATACTTCTTGTTAAATACAGAAAAGTTCAACGAAATATGGAAGGCGGTGAAATGAAACTGGACAACACTGAGCAACAAGTATGTCTATTGCATGGCGCACATAATCTAAAAACGAAAAATATATGAGGCATTCGCATGGATGGGAACACAGAACAGGCTAGCGTGTACTTTGACATTGACAGCGACATCAAACCGGCTGAACAATGGCGAATTGGCTCTTCAAAAGAATAGCAGTATTAGTAGGTGTAACCTGAACCATTGTCAGGTTTTTATACTATTTGAGAGATTTTCGATTCCAATATGGCAAGATTATACCCTGAAATTGATGTAATAAATCGATTACGAGTTAAGCCAACTGAAGGCGAGCTCCATATTTTGAGAATATTAGCATCTGAATTAGATGATGCCTATAAAATATATTTTAACCCATATTTAGATGGCGATCGGCCAGATGTTGTCATTGTTAAAGAAAATGTAGGAATATTCCTAATAGAAGTAAAAGACTGGGAACTTAAACACTATAGCCTATCCATCAAGAACGAGTGGACTGTTCAAGGAAAACAAGACCGGTCCACAATAAAATCTCCGCAAAAACAAGTGTTTTATTACAAGAAGAACTTGTTCGAAATGCATATAAGGGAACTCGGAATTCTCGAGGCGATAAACAAAAGATACTATGGAACGGTTAAGTGTTTCGTTTACTTACACAAAACAACAAAAAGCCAACTTAATAGTTTTTATGGCCATCCACTTTCATCAATAAAAGAAACCATATCCACTCTAAACTCCGATCGGAAATCACAACTTATTGATCACAAAAAGTATGAAAAAAGATCAGAATATTTAAAGAGATCCAAGTCAAATTTGGAACGAGACCTTAGAATGTCTTTTTCTCAAGATGATATAAAAAACTTAATTAATAAAATAGAAAAAGAAATTGATAATTCGCTATTTTCGGACACTTTATTTGATGAGGTTTGTAGAAGAATTTCACCTCCTGAGCATGTAATAGATCAAGGAAAACCCCTAAATCTTACAAAACAACAATTAAAGCTTGCAGTTAGTCTCGAAGGTAAAGCTAAAATAAAAGGTGTTGCAGGTTGTGGAAAAACTGAAATTATCGCAAACAGAGCAACTAATTCTCACATCAGGCATGATTCCGATGTATTAATACTTACTTTTAATATCACATTAAAACCCCTAATAAAGGATAGGATTAGTAGAATCCAAAACACCTCAAAGCCTGACGGCATAGAAGTAAATAACTATCACCAATTTTTCTTATCCATGTGCAATGAGCATAATATATTAATACACAATAAGGTTGATTCCTTAGTCGAAAACGGGATTCCAAAAGAGGATGCTATTGGAATTGTATTCAGTGATATAAATACATTTTCAGATATTAAAACAAAAAAATACAATACAATTCTAATAGACGAAATTCAAGATTACAAAACAGAATGGATAAATATTATTGAAAGCCACTTTTTATCCGGAAATGGTGAAATGGTACTTTTCGGCGATCAATCTCAAAACATTTATCATCGAAAGGAAGACAAAGGAGAGTTTTCCATATTTAAAGGCTATGGTCGATGGGTAAAAATGACTAAGTCTCTTCGGTCAAAGCTAGATACACCACTGGTTTATCTTTTTAAGAAATTTCAAGAAAAATATGTTTCTCCCTTGCACACTGATGCAGAATCTTTCGAGTCCACATTCACTCAAGGTCTTCTCAGCTATGATCTTCTGCAGTACAAAAGGGCTACACTTCCCCTCAAGCCTACAGAAACCTGTGAGTTTATTAGAAAAATTAACCGGAAGCACAATCTGATCCCAAACGATGTGGCTATTTTGTGCTCTGATAGAAATATTCTCAAACAAATTAATGACGAATTTATTAAAATTGAAAAATCAATAGCGATGGTTGAGACGACGGAAGAACTAAATTCTCTTAAAAAATTCTCTGGTCCTGAAACCGTTCACGAAGACATAAAAAAACTAAAACGCAGAAAGAAAACTTATTTTATGCAAAATTCAGGCTTAACTAAATTTTCTACAGTTCACAGTTTCAAAGGCATGGACTCTTCTACTGTGTTTTATATTTTGACTGAAGCGGATTCGCCAGAGTTAATCTATACAGGAATAACCAGAGCAAAAACAAACCTCATCATAATTGATTTAAGTAACTCTACTTATTCTGATTATCTAGAAAAAGAAATTGGAAACCTGTAAGTCAGAAAATAATAAAAAAATCACTAACTATATATGGGGTTATTTGAAATTTAATCGCCCCAAAATTTAGACCATTTTTGCTTGACCATTACATCCACACCCTGAATTACCCACGGGGAATGTGCAGCAATCCGTCAACATAGTGGTATCTGGGTAGATACATTACTTGCCCTTTCATAAATCAAGTCCAATAAGAAACTGCGCTTTCTAGTATACTCAAACAGAACAATCGAAGAATTCTTGTAACAGGTAATTACATGTTTCGAACTCGCATACTAGTGGTATTTGTAACTATTCTTCTGACACTTTCACTTAACTCTTGGTCCCATGGAGGAAAGTTAAACCCGTCACAATGCCATAATTACAGTAAAGAAAAAGAGTACCATTGCCACAAAACACCTACCAAAAATCAACAACCGCTGAAATATAGTCGTGCGAACTGGCAGTTCCGGTCTTCAGACTCTCAAGCATCATCGTCTCTTCTTGGCTGGTACACAGACACATACAGCAGCGCTACAGATGTTGATCACGTTGTTGCCCTGCATGACGCATACAACTCAGGCGGCCATGAGTGGAACACTGACGAAAAAAAAGCTTTTGCCAATGATCCACTTAACCATGTTACAGCGATACCATACGTAAATAGAGTACTTAAGAACTCCTATTCTCCATTGAAATTCATTTTCAATATCAGCGGTTCTAGTTACGCGTTCGCCCCTGGGAGGTGCCTAGAATACGTTCACCTTTATACAAGAATTAAACGAAGGTATGCCTTAGATTTTAAAAATAATCGTATAAATGAAGCCATTGAAGCCTGCAATTAAAAGTATTGGGGGCACTCAGCGTTCGGTATTAACGACTTGGTAACGATCCGTACGTCCAATTATTTAAAGGTGTCGGATACACATACCCTTCGATTAACCGTCGCTGCTTTTTATAATTTGCTTTGTTTGAAGTAAATACATCTACCAATCTGACCTGATATACGCACTCATTAACAACAGCGTGATCTCTAAGTCGAGAAAAACGCGCCTTAAACTGTTCATTCGTTAGGAATGTGGGTGCCTCTATCCGAGCTGAATAATGTAGGGAATTCCAGTCAGCCTCGTTCTTTGACACGTTATCAGGGTTATTAGTAACGAATACGCCATCGCTATACAAGGCAACATTGTAAATGAAATCTGGATTGCGCAAGCTTTCCCCCCAGCATGCTTTTGGCCCCCCGCCACAAGTCGCCAAGCATTGCTTACCCTCTTCGAATGTTAAATTATTCTTTGAAATAAACGGAGCAAGCTTTCGCGCTATTGTTATGCTCGAACTTTGATCTGGCTTAGCCAAAACCAACCGCTCAGCCAGCCACTCCACATCTTTCTTTTTATTCACAACACCCTGCTCCTGGTACTCTACCAACGCTTCCTTAATCGCTTCAACCGCCCGAAATTCTGGAGTGTCGTTTTGGTAGGAAGTAGCCAACGCCTCCGCTTGTCGATTAATCTTCGACCCTAGCAACAACAGTAATAAAAACAACAACACCAACATTATTTCAGCCATCGTAAAGCCTAACACCTGACCCTTTCGATATTGCTCTGTTTGGTTTTCGATTTCACCCCTACTCACGTTGTGACACCGTGCCTATCGAACCATCTACTACGGAAGCTGTATCAAATGATTTTTCTGTGGCCAATTCAATATCATGGCCACCATCGCCCTGTCTTGAAGAGCTAGGCACCTCCCCTTGAAGAGTACCAATACGATCCTCAACCGCTTTAATTTTCAGGTCTAGCTTTTCGTCAAATTGCTTTGCTGACTCCAGAACGGAGTCAGAACTCTTCTTAAGGGCAATACCATACGATGATTCTAACGAGATAAACTTATCATGAAGAGCTTCCACTTCATCTGCCGCAGTACCCATAGAAAACATCTGTTTTTCCAAAACGATTAGCTGCTTTTTAATTCCTTCCTGAGTAGCCTGAGCCACTCCGGACATACTTTCCGAGCTCGTTGCTATTGTTTCAGCATGCAAGGAAGCGGCAGTTGCTGACGCAGACAATTTACTGGAAATCGATTCTGTAAAATCTACGAGAGCTGCTTCTATATCATCCAACGATGATGTGTCGAAAGTTATAGATTCAAATTCAGATAAGGACTTTCGAACAAATGAAGCTGTATCAGCCAGTGCTTTTTGCTCGGCCTTAGCTCCATTAGTAAATGCTCGACCTGCAACTTCCATTTCGGCAACCATCTTATCAATTCTAGCTTCTATGGCAGCACTACTAGCCTCAACTTGCTTATCCAGAATAGCCATACGCTCGTCCATAATCATATGCAGACCATCTGCAAATTTCGTATGCGCAGCCGCAACAACATCCACAGATTCTTCCGTGATTTGCGCCATTTGTCGGTGAAGAGACCCAAAACTTTCAACACTAGAAAACATTTGGCTTCGCAATTGCATTGAGGCTTCTCTCAATGACGCATGCATATCCCGCTCAACTCCAGTAACATCTTTACGGAATTGACTAATGACACTTCTGATAAATATACCTACTACCGTCGATGCCAGAGCGGAACCAAAGTTTGAGATGATGTAATCATCATTAGCGTTTGCGCTGTATTGCACTAGCGTAATTGTTAGGCTTACTAATGTTAAAATGAAACCCAAGTAATAAGCATTATCCCCTATTTGATCCCTCCGAAGTTCGAGTCTAGGTAAATTCCAAGATACATATGTATAACCTACTAGCACTACAACTGGGACTATAACAACAACCAAGGTCGGGAAAGCCAACAATTTTGAAACGCCTATAAGGATACTTCCCACTACTGCAAACAGAATGAATGCGAAAGGAGCCAAATCCTTACTATCAATTTGAGACGTCTTGAAATCATTTCTACTCATAAGAGAGGCTCCATCGAAGAGCCGCTAGATGCACCCCTCTCTTGAAGGAAAGAAGACCAAAAACTCACAACATCTTCTCGGTTACCAGTATTAAAATCTCTTGCAACCACTAACATGTCAACCGTTATACCATCTAGCCTAAGTATACCTTTACCAGAGCGGTTGCTGATTTCGTCAAAGTGTTGATATGAAGGTTTCTCTCTATAAAATGAATACAGAGAAGTATTTTGAATCATATCAGAAACGATAATCAGTCTATCTAAACCCGTGTTAGGATTTGCTGAAAAGCTCTCTATTATGGCACTCTGCATTGACTCAACTAAAGGTGACGATGCGCTCGTTCTAGCCACAATAAGATTATGGACATGTGCTTTAAGCGGTTTAGAAAAGTTCTGCTCATACTGATCTATAGCAAAACGTTTGTTGCCAGTTAAATTACTCACATTGACGCCGTTTTGGGGTTTGCAAATGTGAGTTATCGGTTCAATATGAGACTCATTTCCTGACTTTATAGCGTATAAATTAATAAGGGAATTTTCAGGGGCAGACAATATAATATTTTCTATTTTGATCACGGCTTGCCTTGCAGCTCTTTCAGGAAGCGATTCGGTGGCATCTATTAGAATGGCAATTACATCCGTTGGCTTTTTACCTATTTGACATAGGCTACTTGGATCCAAAACCACTTTTTCTTTCGAAAGGTTCATATAAAACATTCCACCAATTACCACCATGACGAACACACCTACGATGACAGCACCCAACTTACCTAAAGCAGACTCACCGCGACGATTTCCTCGTCTTTTATTCTTAGAATTACGCGCCACCCTTAGCCTCCATTTCTGCCACTACGCTGTTCTCTATATCATCTAATTTTTTAAATGTTTCGATAGCATCGTTGTACTCTTGATAAAATTCGTCAAGTGAAATGTCTAATGAAGTTTTCCCTTTTTCAACTTGAGCTGACAGCGTCTCTAAATTTACAGATACTACGTCATCTGTGAGTGTCGAAATGGATAGTGTTATAGTCTTTGAAAAACTTACCGGACTGCTTGCCCTAAATGATATGTTTGTATTCCTGTAGCATTCCAATATTTGCATAAAGTATCGATTTGATTGGTCTGCAAACACTTCATATTCTTTTAACAATGCGCGGCGCAACCCAAACAAAGCATTTGCTTGACCATAGACATCAGACAGCTGGTTTCGTATATCTTTTACCTCGTCTTCACCGTCCAACCTACGGTTCTGTATATCCTCTATAATCGCCGCCTTAAGATCAGCGTAATCGTCGCGAGCATTACGTAGAGCCCTATCTATAACTCCATAACCTGGAATGTTGTCATCCATTGTATGTGCATCAATAACCGACACAACCCAAAGCAACCACCCGACTAAGAATAACACCCAACTTTGAAATTCGTTAAGAGCAAAAGGGCTCTCAACAAGCTGAACAATTGCCATACTTCCCGCGTCTCCAAACAGTCCCGCACCAGACATATCTCGATAATGCGCAACTGATAAGTTAAAAAAACCGAACAGCAATAAAAAGGCAACTAAAGCCACAAGCGCCAATAGGCTTAATGGGGGTTTTCTGCAAAATATATATGGCGTCACCCACCGCCCAATTAAGTATGCCGAGCCCACATTTAAAAAAGAGATAGCGAACGCTTCTGTATAAGCGCCCAATACACCCCCCAAATGGCCTGAGGATAGAAATATGGAGTTACCAATGGACTCTATTAAAAACAACAACGCCAAAAAAGCTCGTTGAATCCACATTCCTGTTGAAGTAGGATATGATGCAGACCGTCGAATTCCATGTTCTTCTTTAAAATAGCGCAAGTCATTGAATTTATCTTTTACAGTCTCCCGACCATTTTTTAGTTCATTCAAACCTGTTACGACTTCGGATCTAAAGTCAGATACTGAACTTCTCGTGGCGTCTCTGACGTTGTCCATAAGGCTAGACAAATCAAAAGATAAAATTCTTTGGTTGTAGGCCGCAAGCGCCTCATTTACGTCTTGAGCCGTTTTGTCACACATTTCTTGGAAAGTATTGAGTATTTTGAGCTCTACCTCGTCAGAAAGGATACTGTCGTCAGCAGGAATATTTTTCTCACCTCTTTCCTTACCTAGCTTAACAGGCTCCAAACTAGTATCCAGCTGCTTGTAATCCAATTTAGGAACAAGTGAAGAGCCAGACGTATATGAGGTGTTTTTAGCAAGCAACCCAGAAATTGAATCTTTTAAATCTGATATTTTGGACATAATTTATACTACTTACCTCAGAGCTAATGCGTGTGCTTTATTAGTTTTAGAGAAAATGACATTGAACATCGCTTAATGAATGGAATAGCCCAAATGATCCAGAGCCGTTTTATTGATATGATTCTATTTTGAAAACATACCCACTTGGTAAACTAACCAAATAAAGTACCATATGACTACAGAACCGCCACTCCATGCGACAAACTGCATCTACTGAATAGTTGATCTGTCATCACAAAGACTAATAATACATCGCCTAAGTGATTGATTGAAGGGTGGTTATCTTTAAAATCATGACTCATCCTTGACCTCTTCATACTCGATAAAGATTATACTAATTGCTGGCAAATACCTTACCATATTCTATCAGCTATACGCGCTATTTAAGCGATGCTTATTGTGCATCCTCGAAATTTAAAAGGGCCCCACCCCCTGCCAGATTCACACTATATCTACGCACAAAATTTTAGAACTTTGAATATATCGTGATTATAGAATATGAAAATACATAGGCTATAAACAACATCGCTCCAGAGGGGTCAGAACCAGTAATCCCTGAATAAGCAACAATTACGGGGCCAAGCCAAAAAGCTGACCATAAGGCTTTATCAATCCAAGCTCTGTCGCCCTTTTTTATCGATGCTGGAAGTTGAATCTTCTTTATTTCCAACAAACTGTCTTCTAAAGCTATAGCCTTTTGCGCCAGACTCCCCTCTGGTCGGTTCTTCTGATTTTCATTTTCCCTTCCTGGACTTTCAAGAGTTTCAACTAGCCCCTGAGCGGGCTTACCGTTCATCAACCCGTTCTCTATTTCGATTGAAGCTTGCTTTATCTCAGCATCAATAACCATGTTTTTCTTTGCAAGCTTCGTTTTAGCTTTCATCTCATTGCGAGCTTGCTTTTTTTTGCGTGCTTGCTCGTCTTTGGATGATTGCTTCACAATGACAGATTTCCTTGTATCAAGTCTTTTCAAGTATCTTTCATAACCATCCCCGACACTATCTAAGTCATCATCTTTTTGACTCATAGCTCCCTCCCTTTGAACAACGCTAATTCATTATTTTGTACAAAACCGTATATCCCTATTGGATCAAATCAAAGTCTGCTCCCTCAGCCTGCCCCAAGAACACTGAAGTTACGCCCTCCTCACTCAGCACAAATCTCTCAATGTTCCAGTTCTGGCAAGCATTACAACTGCCTACGGGTGTTCCTTTGGTTGTAAGTGTGTCGATTAAGAATTGTCCATCCTCTATATAGAACCCTTCGATTTTGGGCCAGTCATCTCCGTCTACTGGCAACTTAATAAGAGCGACTTGCCTCAATTCAGGCTCGGTTAAGTAAATGCGATACTCACGGTAAGTGTTAGAAGCGCCATAACTAGTATAAAGAATCCCTACATAGGGAAAGCCTTCAGGAGTCTCCGGAATCGACGTTTCGTGAAAGTACAGAGACTCTGAATCATCTCTGATGTCGCCATATTTGCCGAGCACCATCCCACTCTCACCGTCTCGCAATACTACGTAGGACGTATTATTTCTAACAAGCTTAGCGTCCTCAAGGCTAGAATCACCAGCGATGTCACCTTCTCAGCTTTATGAGTTAATACCCTAACCCTCAAAAAGGTGACTCATAGGGAGAACGAACTTCAGCAACAAGATCGAAAGTCTGAAGATAAAACAATCTACTAAGTATCGAATCTAACCGGGCCAAGCTAAGAAGTTTATCATTCCCAAACACTTCATAATCATCACTTATATAGAAAACTAATATTAGCTGACATTCCAGCTGCATCAATAATTTCAAATTTATAGGAGCCAGGCCCACTCAACCTAATATAAGGGTTTGTTTCAGCTACTACATAGCTGCTGACCTCATTAACCATCAACAATACAGGATAAGATACATTATCCATGACGATAGGCACTGGCACTCCGTCACCTCTAGCTTTAACTACACTCCCATTGCTAGGAAAACGAACAACCAGTTGAGAGTTCAGTTTATCAAACCTTGCCAAGGCTTCCGGCTCCTCGGGTATCGTTTGTCGCTCTAACTGTCCTGCAGGCAAGCCATCGAACACCCTATTCATCACAGGTACGGCTTCACTTAGCCCCGTGTTCTTCGCAACATGTTCACCTTTAGGAGACCCTATCCAAATACCCACAACATAATCGCCATTCGTGCCGATGGACCATGCATCACTACCACCCGGACCAGTGCCCGTTTTGTAGGCAATGGCTTGGCGCTTTATACGCCCATGTAAGCGCCCTACGCCAGATGTATTATTGCTGAGCAAGTGGTTGATTTGAGCAATTTCTGACGCACCAAACAAAGGCTCAGCCTCTGTTTTTGATGTCACGTCAATCACTGGAATAGAACTAATACGGGTGACTGTTCCTTCATTTCCGAGAGCAGTATATAAACTCACTAGCTCGTGCAACGTGAGCCCTGCGCCGCCTAGTGCAATAGGTAAGCCTTCACCTTGAAGTAAGGAAATATTGGCCTGAGCTAGTTTGCTTTTGAAGCGTTCAGGGCCGAGTTTGTGCAATACTTTGACAGCCGGAATATTGAGAGATCTCTGCAGTGCTTCGCCAATGGTAATGTCGCCGTAAAAACGACGATTAAGATTTTGTGGCTGGTAGCCTTGGATGTTAATCCGTTCGTCTTTGATGATGCCGTTAAGGTGGATAAGCTGCTCATTGGCAGCCTGGGCATAAATAAACGGCTTGAGGGTTGAGCCAGGTGAGCGAATTGCGTGGCTATAGTCCACCGCACCGTGCTTATTAAAATCGGTATAGTTTTGTGATCCTATATAGGCATGAATTTCACCCGTTTTCGCATTGGCCAATATCATGGCCATATTAGTATTAGGCTTGAGCTTAGTTTGAGTGGCAATGGCATTAAGGGTTGATTGGTATTCGGCACTAAGCGTGGTACTTGCCTGAAAATCACCTTGCGCCCTTAACTGATACGCCAAATGCGGCGCCATTTTAGGCATAGTTTTAATGCGCTGAGGTAATGGCGACAGCATGGCCGATGTTAAGTAGTCATTGTCAATAATACCCTTGTGAAGCGCTCTCTCTAATACGGTGTGGCGTGCCTCATCGGCCCGTTTTGGGAAGCGGTCTGGCCGCCTGCGCTCTGGCGATTGGGGTAAAGCTACTAACAATGCGGATTCGGCAGGGGTAAGTTCGCTAGCCCACTTACCAAACCAACTAAGACTGGCCATTTGTACACCTTCTATGTTGCTGCCATAGGGCGCAAGAGATAGATAAAGCGATATAATTTGATCTTTAGTGTGGCTGCGTTCTAACGCAATGGCTTTACGCATTTGATCGAGTTTATTCCAAACAGTGCGGGGCTTTGGCTCCATTAAGCGTATGGTTTGCATAGTGAGTGTAGAGCCGCCCGAAATGATGTGCCCGCGGCTCGCTAATTGCCACGAGGCCCTGAGCATGGCTAACCAATCCACGCCATGATGCTGGTAATAGCGCTGATCTTCGTATGCAATCAACAGATCGATAAAGGTGGGGTCTACGTCTTTTGGGTGTGTTTGTAACCGATAGCGTTCGTCGTTGGCCATGAGCACATGCAGTAGCTCGCCTTGGCTATCGGTAATGTAGCTGGCATAGGTTAAACGGCTTTGATCAATGGGCCCGCTGTAGCCAAATAGCCAGCCTAGGGCCAGTACGCCTAGGCCAGCTAAGGCGATAAACCACTGCCGCAAGGCCGTCATTAGTCTTGCGTCACAACAACGTGGCTTTCTGCCGTATTCGCTCGGTACCTGGGTTGGTACATGTCTTCAATAGCCACGGCAGGCACTAAGTAACTGCCGGGGGTTACCGCACGCATAACGTAAGCCACATAAAAAGAATTGTCTGTGACGCCGCGGCTGCGATAACCTCGGCTCAAAGACCATGCCGCTACGTAACGATCATCTCTGTACTCTTCGAAGCTAGGAGTGAGCCTTTTTACCTTAGTTAAGAGCGTACGACCGCTGCTTAACCTAGGGTTCTCCAGCTCAAAACCTGCAGGCACTGGCGCTTCTAGGGAAAGCTCCATGTCATATTTAAGGCTGTAAGCAATGTCTATTTTGTGGACCACCATCACATCAGTGCCCTGCTTGATTTGGCTAAGCTCCACTTCTTTGCCTGTGGCTAAGTTTTTGTACTGCGTAGTGACTACCATTTTATTGGCAAAGGCGTCCGTAAGCTCTTTGTTCACCCCAGAAGAGCTGATTTTGATGTACATGTCTTCATTGCTCATGTTTTTAGCACTGGTCCAGGCAGATTGATCGGCCAAATAGTCAGCCAGGCCTTTAAGCTGAAAATCCCTAAAATCCAAACTGATCGCAAGATCTTGAGACAGGGGTTTAGCTTTGTTGTTCAAACTAGCCAAGCGCAACAACCAGCCTTTTTCTTGGGTGCTGATATAGCCTAGTGTTTTGGCTTCGCTGTAAAGACCCTCTAACTGCTCTAACACCTTGGCCTTGAACGCAGGGGAAATAGACTCACTATTGAGTGCGTAGTAACTCATTAGGGCTTTATCGCGTATGCGACTGCGGTAATCGTAGCGGCTCCAAGATGACCAGTTTGAACCCTTAACTGC
>ENA-OSET01001729-OSET01001729.1-sediment-metagenome-genome-assembly--contig:-NODE-1729-length-22199-cov-48.636154_pt1 | contig 22199 bp, 24 predicted proteins | sample MGYA00237882_ERZ534229 | MGnify/ENA primary metagenome ERZ534229 (study PRJEB26408, sample SAMN06266212) | sediment metagenome | isolation source: Hudson Canyon methane seep mesocosm | place... | reverse complement strand
TGAATTCTATGATTGGGATCATGACAGCAATACCGGTGATGAATTTGAATATTTGAGTCAGCTTATTCATGACATGGATTTTGATATTTACATTTCTGATTATGAGCATTTAAATGTATATGCCTGCCGTATATTGGTGCCCGGCATGTCAGATATTTATCCCATTGATGAACTTGTTTGGGAAAACAATAATGAAGGCGGCCTATTTCGTGAAGATTTCCTAAGCCTTAAGCAAGGTGATGAGATGAAATGGCGAGATATCCTAGATCGTCTAGATGAAGGTGGTTATAACGACCAAACATTAGCCGCACCATTTATTGGTTTAGCCCCTGATCCCGATACCTTATGGTCTAGTGTTCGCCTAGGTGAGATTAAAGGGTTGTTATGCCTCGCCTTACAGGACGAAGAAGCCATTGATTGGATCGAATGGTGCTTATCGCTTGATCAAGCCAATGAGGCAGCAAGAAGGCATAATCTATGTTTAAAAGCCTTATTAGAAATCAAATGGGATGCTGATCGTAACTATGCTGATTATGAACAAGGCTTGGCTCTAATGTATGGTCAGCAGACAGTGAGCGATGGCATTAAAATAGTTGAAGGTGAAACTTTGTTTCATGATCTTCATTGCCCGGGATTAAGCTTAACAGGCTTTGAACGACACACAGCTTTGCTAGCAGGTTATGAAAAACTACAAAAAGCGAAGCAGACCAACTGGAAGTAAATTTCATAAAGGCTGTAGGTCGGGTTTCAACCCGACATGTTGGGCTAAAGCCCAACCTACAGAGTCAGAGAAACCGATCGAGCCTGACTCCATTGATTCCTGTGACGCTTTTTACGGTCAAGTGGATTTGATTGTTAGGCTTATTTACTTTCATTTAAACCACAACTTTCAAATAATTGAGTTATTTTAATGAAATCAATTAAATAACTCTCATCGATACTATTACCAACAGATTTTCGCATATTCTCAAGAAACGAATAAGTTACACCCCTCCATTGAAAATTACTACTGTTCAGGGCTTCTTGAATAAGTATAGTTGCAACCAAAATAGAATTTGAAAGAGCTATTGTGTGATCTGGAAAATCAGGTTTTGGTTCTAAATTGGTGATGCTATAAAAATCTTCTAATCCATCATTTGCCATTGGATGAACATGTGTTGAGCCATAGTCATACCCATATTTATAAAAGAACATTAAGTTCATTTCTTTTGCAACATCTTCTGAGTATGGTCTTTTCCATTTTGGAGGTAATTTTGATAATTCCTTATACCTTTCTTTTTGAGAGAGCGTTGGTTTTAAAAACCTCTCATCTGTCTGGTTTTTAAACTCTCTATCACTAGCGATTTTGTTATTAGCATTATACTGCTGGTAAAATGACCAGTTATCAAATTGTTCAAACTCATTGTTTTCGGAAATATGATGAAGGTGGAATAATCGCTCTAGCAGACAACGATGAATAATCCAGCAATCTTGAATATCGCCGGCCTCCCACAAACTGAATATTCCCTTTAACATTACATCTGTTCTAGCTATGAAATTACGTAATATTCTGTTTTTAGTATCACATTCATGCTTGGCAAATGAAAAAAGCAACATGCCACAATAACCATGAAATGAATCTATTAATATTTTATGTTGTTCATTACTCATGATGTGCAATTTCTATTTAGCCTAACGTTTTGCATCAGGGGCAAAGCGAAGCGATGTCCCTTGGATGCTTTGGTTATGTTTTATTTTGTGCAATTATATTGCCTCAACCATTTTCTTTATTTTTACAGCTTTTTCAAAGTGATCTAATTTGTGAGTCATAATCCACCATTCTGCCGCTTCCATTAACAGCTGAGGATTAGTGTTTTTATTTTCAAAAAAGGCATAGAATGAAAGGCCAACATTTGTACCTTTTACTTCTATTTTCTTATTACATACTTCGATGATTTTTTGCTTTAAATTATTATTCATATTTCCCTGTATTTATTGTGAACATAACTTGTTATTAACGGGAAGAAAGTTTCCCTGTAATTCTTATACATATACGGACTCAATTTCCTAGTAATACGATAACTAAGAGCAAGCTGGGAAATATTTATCCATAAATTCTTTCCGTTTGTGGGCTGTAGCCTAATCTACTTCTTAGCGATAAACAACTCGACAAAACAGCTAAGTCTTTGTAAGTTAGTGTATTAATGTGGTGTGTAAATTATTGTAGAAAATAACACTAACACCTTTGTTTGATTTGCTGTATTCTTCTCGCTTCTTCAAGTTTCCGGTTAGTTACTAACTTTACTTGAAGTGGTGTGGAGCGGTAGTTCAGCTGGTTAGAATGCTGGCCTGTCACGCCGGAGGTCGCGGGTTCGAGTCCCGTCCGCTCCGCCAATTTTCTTTTTGTATTTATTTTCTTAAATACTGATTACAAATCAATAAATTCTGAGAGATTAATCGTCGTTATTTCGACTTTTTGTTTCGCATCAATTTTATCTTGATCTGTATTGTATCCCCAATCTGCGAACAAACACTTCACATGGCTTAATCGGTCATCATTAATGACGTTATGCAGGGTTGGCAATCTATCTTCCACAAATAACACATCATCATCAGGGTGTTGCTCTGACAGGTCGCTAAGGACTTGTTGTTTGCTCAGCTGTCTATCTAGACCGAAAATGCGTTCAGCAGGGAATGAGATGCCATTAGCAGCAAAAATCTGGCTGACAAAACGTTCTTGTTTGGTGGTGATGATGGTGCATTGTTCGACGTCGATACTTTTAAGTTTGTTTGCTACGCCATCAAATAAAGGGTTCATCTCGATCCATTCATCAATGTTATCGACAATCCAATGATCTCGAGTTTCACCAAATTGTTTTTTCAGCTCTGTAGTACTTAATTTGTCTTGCTCAATAATCGTTTCAATTGATGCTGAGAAATCATTAAGTAAGGTTCGAGCAGGTATACCTTCAAACAATAGGCGCATGATGAGAATGGCTTCATAACCTGTTTCCATCACCGGCCTTACCTGACGAAATAAATCGATAACATCCTTAGGTGTTTGTTCTGGCATGCCTTGCCAAATTTGGCGAGCGACTTTCCAGCCCGTAGTTCCTGTCTCTATGGCGCTATCACAGATGACACCATCAAAATCGAGTGCATACAGCTTTGTTTTAGCCATCTTAATTTACAGTAAACAGTGTTTAGTAAAGTCACCAGCATCATTCATTGACCATTCGCCTTTTGGTGTTTCTTTCATCTTGCTACACCACTGTTCGCTACCAACTTCTGGTGAGCATGCTGTGATAGATATTAAAAAGGCTAGTGCAATTGTTCCGCTTACTACTTTATTTATGATGGTCATATGTCTTCCCGATAAATTGTTTATTGTGAAACTCTAGTTTCACCGTTTATTGTCATTAAGCGAACCCTATCACCAATATGAAACGGTTTTGCTGGATCATGTCCTTGGACTAGAGATATTATTTTATTGCTGTTATTCATGCGCACAACGAGTTCGACACCCTGTGATGTGGTGATAGCTTCTTCAGCTGCACTGCCTGCTAAGCCACCTGCAACGGCGCCTATAACCGCAGCAACGGCTGCACCTTTGCCATCACCAATGCTGCTGCCGGCAATGCCGCCTACGACTGCACCAGCTGCCGATCCAATGGGTGTTTTTGTACCTTCAATCACAACTAGTCGGACATCTTCGATGGTTCCATATTGAACCGTTTGAACTTGGCGAGCATCGTCGCGAGAGTATGTGTCACCTTGCAGGTTACTGGCACAGCTGACTAATAGTAAAGATAGAGGGGCGATAATTAAAATTGTTAATGCTTTTTTATTCATAATCGTTCTCCTAAGTGTTATCTAGCTTGGACATCACACTGAAACGTTTTATCCCTTTTGGTAAACAATTCTACCGTGGAATAAGGTTGTTTGAACTTCATTATTGAATAACCAGCCAGAAAAAGGACTATTTTTACCGGCACTGACAAAGTGCTCAGGTCTGCAATCATGGTGAGCATCAGTATTGATAATACAAATATCAGCTGGTGCCCCGACCTTTAATTGCCCTGCTTCAATGCCGAGTATTTCTGCTGGTTGAGAGCTTAGGCAGGCAATCGCTTGTTGTAGTGTTAGTTCATCATCATCGACCAGTTTCAGTGTCAAAGCTAATAAGGTTTCAAGACCTGAAATTCCTGGTGCTGTTTCTGCAAAAGGACCTAATTTGGCATCATTATCGAGAGGCTGGTGGTGAGAAGATATTGCTGTGATAACGCCTTCTCTGACCGCTTGTTGTAATTGTTCGCGATCTCGGGTGCTGCGAAGTGGTGGCAGGACATAACTTAAACTATCGTAGTTGCCAATATCATGTTCACTTAGATGGAGGTGATGGGCACTTACATCGGCAGTGACATCTAGACCATTATTTTTTGCTGCCCGAATCATCTCTACCGCTTTGCCTGTAGAAATATTATGGAAGTGAGCACGTACACCAGTTCTCTCAATTAATAGTAAGTCACGAGCAACCGCAGTTGTTTCTGCTTCTTCAGGAATGCCGCCTAGCCCTAACCTTGTGCTGACTAAACCTTCATGTGCACAGCCTTCAGATGCAAGCCATGGATCGGATGCATTGATGAACAGAGTAAGATCAAGTGTGGCGGCATACTCCATCGCTCTACGTTGAATGAGGGTATTTTTAATAGGGTTTAAACCATTACTGACGGCAACACAGCCTGCCTCTTTTAAGGCCAGCATCTCACTTAGATAGTTGCCTTCAAGGTTTTGCGTTAGAGCGCCAACAGTGAGAACCATTGTTCGCCCTGCTTTTTTAGCCCGATCTTCAATTAGCTCGATAACAGCTGGTGTATCAATAACGGGTGCTGTATCTGGTGGTACACATAATGTGGTAATACCACCTTTAACGGCGGCTTGAGTTTCACTTTCAATCGTCGCCGCTTGTTCTTGACCCGGCTCTCTTAGGCGAGCACTTAAATCAACTAGGCCGGGGCAGACAATATGATTTGTAGCATCAATAGTCTGGTCGGCAATAAAGTCATTAAGTTGTTCAGCAATAGCAACAATTTTGCCATTATCAATAAAGATATCGAGTTGTGCATCAAGCTGACTAGCAGGGTCAATTACTCGGCCATTAGTTATATGGAGTTTCATGATTGGCCCTCTTGTTCTGATTGCGATCCTAGTGTCATTGACATGACCGCCATGCGAACGGCGATGCCGTGGGTGACTTGCTCTAAGATGACGGATTGTGGGCCATCAGCAACTGTTGATGCAATCTCAACACCTCGGTTTATGGGGCCTGGATGCATGACAATGGCATCTGGTTTTGCAAAGCTTAGTTTTTCTTCTGTGAGGCCATAACTTTTATAATATTCGCGTGCACTGGGTAGTAAGGCGCCTTGCATGCGTTCATTTTGTAGGCGAAGCATAATCACAACATCGACATCTTGTAGGCCTTCTTCCATATCATGATAAACATGAACACCGAGTGACTGGCAGTCTGTCGGTAATAATGTCTTCGGTCCGATAACTCTAATTTCACCAACACCGAGGATGGACAAGGCTTGAATTTGCGAGCGAGCAACACGTGAGTGCAAAATATCGCCAACAATGGCAACACGTAAGTCAGGAAAGTGTTGTTTATGGCGGCGGATAGTAAACATATCCAGCATAGCTTGTGTTGGATGGGCATGACAGCCATCACCCGCATTGATAACACTGACATGAGGCGCTACATGTTGGGCAATAAATTCTGCTGCGCCACTTTGATTGTGGCGAACGACAAACATATCACTCTGCATAGACTCAAGGTTATGCAGGGTATCAAGTAGGCTCTCACCTTTTGATGTGGCAGAGGTGCTGATATTGAGGTTCATGACATCTGCTGAAAGTCGTTTTGCAGCGAGTTCAAAAGTAGTACGTGTTCGAGTACTGTTTTCAAAAAATAGGTTCACAATAGTTTTTCCGCGCAGCAGCGGGACTTTTTTAACTTGTTGATGGGAGATACTAGAAAACTGTTCTGCGCGGTCCATGATTTCAGTTAATAGTGGACGTTTGAGGCCTTCAATAGTTAGAAAGTGCCTTAAATTCCCATTTTCAGTGAGTTGATTGTTGGTCATTCGTCACTCCCACTGGTAATGATCTCAAGTTTTAGGCTGCCATTATTTGAAAGTTTAATTTGTTGATCGGCGGATAGACTAACAGATTCACCAATAATGTCAGCATGAATAGGCAGTTCATGGCCCTCTTCACGCTCAATGAGTGCTGCTAGCGTGACACTTGCAGGCCGACCATAATCAAATAACTCATTAAGGGCGGCACGCACGGTGCGGCCACTGTGCACAACATCATCGACCAACAAGAGATGACGGTCATCAACACTGAAGGGCAAATCTGATGGGGCAACCTGTGGATGCATGCCTATGCGAGTAAAGTCGTCACGGTAATAAGCAATGTTTAAGGTGCCTAATGGTGCATCAAAAAAATCATCGCCAAGTAACTCTGAAAGCGCCTCTGCAACCCATATTCCACCTGTATGGATGCCAACTAGGAGTGGTTTTTTATCGCTGAGCTGTTGGCGAATATCATCAGCCATGGAATTTAATAAGGCTTGAATGTCAGTTGCTGTTGTCATTGTTCGTTCAACCATGATTGAAGGATAAGTTGGGCGGAGATGCGATCAACATCGTCACGCTGCTTAGCTTGTAGTTTACTATGAATTCCTAAATGTTCTAGCGCTTCAAATGTTGTTAGGCGTTCATCTTGCCATTCAACAGCAATTTGGAAGCGACCATTGAGTCGATTGCCAAACTTTCGGGCAGCTTTGGTCATTGCTTGTTCGCTGCCATCCATATTAAGAGGCAGGCCAACAATCAACATTTGTGGTTTCCATTCATCTATTAACTTTTGTATGTCGTCCCAGTTTGGAATGCCATCTCGCGCTTTTACGACGCAAAGGGGATTGGCCGTTTTAGTAAGGTCTTGACCGGTAGCAACACCAATATTCTTCATGCCATGATCAAAACCTAGAAATGTGCGAGGTGAACTCATGCATGCCCTACAGTCTGAGACATTAAGTTGATATCGACACCTAATAATTGTGCAGCAGCATGCCAGCGCTTTTCAGCGGGCGTGTGGAATAAAATATCATCATTCGCCGCAACAGTTAGCCAGCTGTTTTCTGCTATTTCTTGCTCAAGTTGACCTGCATCCCAACCAGAATAGCCAAGCGTTACTAAAGAATCTTTTGGTCCTTTAGCTGAACCAATGGTCTCTAGAATGTCTGTTGAGGTTGTGAGGAAAAGTTCGTCTGAAAGCTGTAGTGATGTTTTCCATGGCTCATGACTGTTGTGAATGACCATGCCCTGCCCTTTTTGAACTGGCCCACCAAATAAGACGGGGCTGGTTCTTGGCTCTGCTTCGGTATTATCAATTTCTAAGTGGCTTAATAATTCAGTCAGCATCACATGTGTCGGACGGTTAATAATAAGCCCCATTGCCCCTTGTTCATCATGCTCACAAATATAGACAACAGAGCGATGAAAGAAAGAATCAGACAAAGCAGGCATTGCAATAAGGAAGTGATGTTGTAGTGATGATTCCATTTAGAAGAAGCTAAAATCAACTTGGAATAAGCGCTCGACCTCAGTGATATATTTTTTATGAATGAGGAAAAGTATGACGTGATCTTCTGCTTCAATCACAGTGTCGTGATGGGTAATGATAACCTCGTCACCGCGAACAATGGCACCAATGGTTGTGCCCGGCGGCAAGTCTATTTCATCAATACGGCGACCAACTACAAGTGAGGATTTTTTGTCACCATGGGCGATGGCTTCTAATGCCTCGGCAGCACCACGACGAAGTGAATGCACGGCAACGATGTCACCGCGGCGAATATGAGCTAATAGACTACCGATAGTGGCTTGTTGTGGTGACAAGGCAATATCAACGCTGCCACTTTCAATTAGATCTACATAAGCAGCGCGGTTGATCAGTGATAAAACTTTTCGAGCGCCTAAACGTTTGGCTAACATTGCTGACAAGATGTTAGCTTCATCATCATTAGTAAGCGCACAAAATAAGTCGATTTTGTCGATATCTTCTTCTTTTAAAAGCTCTTCATTAGCAACGTCGCCAAGTAATACGATACTGCTGGAAAGTTCTTCTGAAAGAAACTCTGCTCGTTTGGGATTAGCTTCTATTAACTTAATTTGATAATCATTTTCTAATGCTTTTGCGAGCCTTGAACCAATTTGACCACCACCTGCTAACATAATCCGTTTATAAGGTTTATCGAGGCGACGTAGTTCACTCATTACGGAAAGAATATCTTTAGCTGCCGCGATGAAGAATACTTCATCATCAGCCTCGATAATGGTTTCAGCTTTTGGAATGATTGGGTAACCATTTCTAAAAATGGCAGCAACACGTGTATCTGTTTTTGGGATGTGTTGGCGCAATTCTGATAAAGGGTTGCCGACTAAAGGGCCACCATGAAACGCCTTTACGGCAACCAATTGAACTTTACCCTCAGCAAAATCTAAAACTTGTAAGGCATTAGGGTGGTTGATTAATTGTTTTATATAGTCCGTCACGATTTGTTCAGGGCTAATGAACATGTCGATGATTGTTGCATCAGGCGTGTTAAATAGCTCAGGTTGAGTTAAATATGAATTGTTACGAATTCGAGCAATTTTAGTGGGTGTTTTATAGAGGTTGTGGCAAATTTGACAGGCAATAATATTGGTTTCATCGTTATTGGTAACGGCAAGAATAATATCGGCATCTTCAGCCCCTGCACGAGCTAAAACATCAGGATGAGAGCCACGTCCATGAACCGTTTGAATGTCGTAATGATCTTGTAACTTAACTAACAATTCATTTATTTCATCAACGACAGTGACATCATCATCTTCACGTGCAAGTGTTGCCGCAACAGATGAACCAACTTGACCCGCACCAATAATAAGTACTTTCATCTTATTGTCCCAAATTAAACATGTTTACTGTCGATACCTAAGGTTCGAAGTTTACGATATAAGTGTGTCCGTTCCATACCGGATAGTTTTGCTGCCTTGCCTACGTTGCCATCTGTTTCTTGTAGTTTTTGTAACAGGTAAAGGCGCTCAAACTGTTCTCTCGCCTCACGCAGCGGTAGATCATAGTTTATACCTGCTGTATCGCCAATCGCCCCCGCCTGTTCAGGCATGTTTTGTAAGGCGTCATCAACATCGGCAACATCAATCTCTTCAGATTCACTTAAAACGAGTAGTCGTTGAATAACATTTTTCAGTTCTAAAACATTGCCCGGCCATGAGTAATTACGAAGTCTATTTTGTGCTGCAACCGTAATATGTCGATATGGCAGGTCAGCACTAGAGGTTTGTTCATCAACAAAGTGCTGGACTAACTCAGGGATATCTTCAACGTGATTGCGAAGGGCAGGAATTGCCAATGTAATACTGTTTATTTGATAAAGAAGGCCTTCCAGAAATGAGCCTTGGCTTATTGCCGTCTCCAATGAATGTTGGGTAGCAAAAATAAGCTGACAATGGTTTAGTTTTTGATTGTCGAGTAGATGAGAAAGCAATGCCTGAGAGGATGCTGATAATAATGCGACATCATTAATAAATAAGCAGTTATTTTCAGCAAGAGCTATTAATTTAGAGCTATCTGAGGGAAAGCTTTCAGCGGTAAGCTCGATAAACTTCCCTGAAGAGTAATGACCAAGACTGTGCAAGTAATGTGCAAAGCAGTGTTTTCCGGAGCCATTTTCACCTTGTAATAGCGTCGGCATTTCATGTTGAGCGACGCGTTGTGATTGCTCACGCAGTAGTGTGATTTGACTGCTTTTACCAACAGGTTCTTGGCTATGTTTTTGTTGCAGTGCATCGTGTTTACTTTGACTTTCTAGCGCTAGCTCGATACCACGAAGTAACTTGGCCATAGACAGTGGTTTTTCGATAAAATCACTTGCACCTAGTCGTGTTGCTTCTACCGCTGTTTCAATGGTGCCATGACCTGACATCATAACGATGGGCGCATGGGAATCTTGTTCTTTAAATTCTTTTAATAGGCTGATTCCATCGACATCAGGCATCCAAATATCCAACAAGGTAAGACCTGGTTCTTGTGTTGAAAATGCGGTTCTCGCTTCTTCCCCATTTGCTGCAACAGAGACTTTATACCCTTCATCTACAAGAATATCTTGAATGAGTTCTCGGATATCAGGTTCATCATCAACAACTAGAATAAGGGGTTTGTCATTGTTCAAGGTATGGCATCCTCTAACGGTAGTCTAATAATTATACATGCACCGGAAGGTTCGGTGTTTTCTGCCCAGACTTGTCCATGATGTTCTTCTATTATCTTTTTGACAATGGCTAAACCTAAACCTGTTCCCTTTGTTTTGTTGGTAGCATAAGGTTCGAACAGCGTATTGACCATATCATCAGGAATGCCTGGGCCATGATCACTAAGCGTTATTTCTAAGTACTGATGTCCATCTAGGTCAAGAGTGTGATAACTGAGGATGATATCGACAGCTAATTGCGCCTCTTCACTGGCTTCGATAGCATTTTTAAATAAGTTGTGAAGGACTTGCCTAATACGAGTGCTATCAAGATTAAGTGTAATATCTTCAGTGCTATTTAACAGCGTGAATTGATGATTAGGGTTGCTCTGATAAAGGGCTAATACCTCTTTAATCAGCTGACCAATAGCTTGAGGCTGTAGCTGTAATCCAGGGTTACGCGCATAATCTGAAAAGTCATTGACCATTTCTTTCATCGCTTCAACTTGGCTAATAATGGTGCCAGTCAGCTTGGTGAGTGTATGAGTTTGATCTTCAGGTAATAAGGGTAAATATTTATGCTGCAGGCGATCAGCGGATAATTGAATAGGTGTTAATGGGTTTTTTATTTCGTGGGCTAAACGTTTCGCGACTTCACCCCATGCTGCATTTCGTTGAGCTTGTAATAGTGTCGTAACATCGTCAAAGACAATCACCCAACCAGCATTATTGGGTAATAATGTCCCTCTACACATCAGTGATTGCAAGCCTTTTTTGTGCTGTAGTTCAACTTGTTGATGCCAGTCATCACCATGCGTTAGATGATGCTCTATAAGCTGAGTTAGTGGGCGTACATGAGAGTGATTTTCTCCTAGTTTATCGATAACACTCTCTAATCTCTGCTGCAAATTGACATGTAATATCTTGCTACTAGCAAGGTTGGCAGTACGTAATTGGCGCTCATTATCAATAGTGATAACACCACTAGAAAGGCTGCTTAATACAGCAGAGAGATAGTTTGTTTGCTGTTCTAATTGTCGGTGACTATTTTGGGTTGCATGTCGTGCTTGTGTTAATCGCTGAGTCATTTGGTTAAATGAACGTACTAAGAAACCTATCTCATCATGACCTGAAGCGCTACGAAGTTTAGTATTGTAATTACCAGATGCAACTGCCTGAGTACCAGCTGCAAGCTCTTGTAATGGCTCAACAATTCGGCGAGAGATCCAGATTGCAAACCAGATCGATGCGAGTAAGGTTAATAATACAATTAAGCTTAGAGTGAGCGTGAAAACAGTGATTAAAGGCTTGCGGAGGTAACTGAGTTCTTTGTAATCAGTGTAGGCAGTTTGAACCGTTTTACCGAGTGAGCTTAGCTGAGCATTTACAGGGAATATAACTTGTAGAAACCGCTCCTCTTGATTAGCTTTCTTTATTGGCAAACGAACGGCAGCACGGAGCTGTAAATTGTCATGATCAGGGTCTAAACCAATATAGTCTTCCTGCTGTTCTAATTGATGAAAAATAGCTTCATTGGGGCGACTAGGAATGATCAGGTCAGGATTCTCAAAACTAGTGGTGATTAACTGACCACCCATTGTCCATAAGCTTAGCTCAATGGCACCACTTAATTGTGTTAGTTCCCGTATATTGTGATTCAGATCACTGCTTGGCAATTCACTTAATAGCCCGGTCATCATACGTGTCTGTCTTAGTAACGTTCGCATGCGAATACCAAATGCGGTACGACTTAGCTCGAGAGAATCATTAAGGGCTTGCTCAACTTTGACATCAAACCAGCTATTAATGCCTCGATGCAAAAAGTGAATTGAGAAGCTGTATACAATCGTAGTAGAAACAAGAATTAGTAATGCAAAGAGGCTCACTAAACGAAGGGTAAGGCGAGCCCCTTCTTTATTTGTTTTGAAGTCACGATAGAGTCGAAATAGGCTTCGGCCCAGAATTCCGATGAGAAGAGCAAGTATCGCTATACCTAGGCCAAAGATAAGTAAAAACAAATCATTCAGGCGCGAGCTATCTTGAGTGGCAGCGCTAAGTAAATAAGCTAAAGCCAGTAATGATATGCCTAGTAAGACGTAGGGAGTAACACCGGTGCGTAGATGTTTGATTAAGTCTAATCCCATTGTGCGTCCACCCATGGGCTTGTTAATTGCCATTTACTTGAAATTAGTGCACCTGGTCTCATTGGTGTAGGCAGTGCATATAAATCAATTCCACTACGTAGTTGCAGTGTTAAGTTCTCAGTGTCTTCCAAATATTCAGGAGGTAGGGTTAGGTCTTTAATTTGACCGAGAGCCTGAAGTGCTACGCTGAGTGTGGGGAAGTTACGTTGACTATTGGTATCAATAGCTTGTAAAACATATTGCTGTGAGAGGGCATGGTAGCGAAGTTCATGGCGAATATCGGCTGACCAGAGGGTTTCATTCCATTGCCAATAATTGCCTAATAAGTACGTTGATTTGACAAGCTCGAACTCTTGTTCAAAAATTATGGGAACGCCATTTACAATTGCTTCTAACACTCTTGGGGTTAGTGGGTACTTTATTTCTGCGTTGAGAACATAACCGTTACCTATTTTACTGATCTGGGCAGAAGCAACTTCAAATGTCTGGGCATGTACTGTAGAGCTAAACAGTAGCAGCCAGAAAATTATTTTTAGTCTAGCGATGACGAAGGCATGCATAATAAAAACCATCTAAGTCATCGTCACCGGGTAAGCGTTGATAGCCGAACGGGCGTCTTTGTGCTGGGGCTGGAGAGGCCTCTATTTCTTGTGCCTCAGGGTGTTGTTGTAAGAAATTGGCAACTTGCTGTTCATTTTCTTGTTTAAGTGCTGAGCAGGTTGTGTAGACCAATAGCCCTTCAGGCTTAAGTAGTGGCCACAGCGTATTGAGTAAATGTTCTTGCTGCTCTGCCAATGAATCAATATCATCAGCTCGTCGTAAAAGTTTGATATCTGGATGTCGGCGGATAACGCCTGTACCAGAACAAGGGGCATCAATTAATATACGGTCAAATAAAGTGCCATCCCACCATTTGTCAGTATCTGCAGCATCAGAGGCGATTAACGTTGCATTAAGCTCTAAGCGCTCGGTGTTTTGTTCTATTTGTTTTAAGCGGTTAGCTGCAATGTCGAGAGCGATGACTTCATTATCAGGGGCATGCTCTAGAATATGACAGGTTTTGCCACCGGGTGCGGCACAGGCATCAAGAATACGAAGCCCCGATTTTAAGTCTAATAAGCTTGCAACTTGTTGAGCGGCACCATCTTGTACTGAGACGTGACCATCTGTGAAGCCCGGTAGCAGGTATACATCGCAGGGTTTTTCCAGCAATATTCCTTCGGGACAGTCACTTATCTCATTTGCTGGAATGTCAGCCTCAATAAGTTGTGTCAGATAATCTTGTCGTGTCGTTTTTTGTTGATTGACTCGCAACATCATTGGTGGCTGCTGATTACTTGCATTTAGTATCGCTTGCCAACTATCAGGCCAGTCTTGTTTAAAGCTTTGGATCAGCCAGTCGGGGTGAGCATAAAGAGCTGTGTCAGACTGTTGCAGCTTATTGTTAATATCTTCAGATTGACGTTGATAGTTTCGCAAACTGGCATTGATAAGACCTTTTGCCCATTGTTTACCAAGCGTTTTTGTTGCATTAACTGTTTCTGAGATGGCCGCATGAGATGGAATGCGTAAGTCACGTAGTTGATATAGACCGCATAAGAGTAGTGCTGCTATATCGGCATCTTTTGCTTTTAATGCTTTAGAGAGAAGTTGCTGGCTAATGGCATCTAACTGTGGATGCCAGCGTAATACGCCGTAGCATAATTGTTGGCATAGACTGCGTTCGTTTTCAGGCAATAAAGGCAAAGCTGCCGTTAATACAGCATTTAAAGAATGTTTTTTTTGAACAACTTCTGCGATCACGCGGGCAGCGGTTGCACGTGCACTTTGCTTTTGTTGTTTAGCCAAGATATTCGCCTACATTTAAAGTATTGGCATTGAGGAAATCTGCTACTGCCATCGCCTTTTTTCCCGGAACTTGTATTTGCTTTAAGCGTAACATGCCTTGCCCTGTGGCAACATCAATTCCATCACGGCTAACAGCAACAACCTCTCCAGGGGCGGCCGTAGTTGATTGTTCGGCAACGGATGTGAGCCAAATACGAAATACCTTATCTTGCCAGTTTGTTTGAGCGACAGGCCAGGGATTAAAGGCATGTACCTGACGGTTAATCTCAGTCGCGGGTTGTTGCCAGTCGATATTGGCTTCTGCTTTAAGTAGTTTTTTAGCGTAGTTACTTAAACTACCATCTTGGACTTGAGCCTTAGATTGAAGTTCAGGAAGCTGAGTAAGTGTTGCTAATAAGGCCTCAGCACCTAAGACTGCTAGTCGGTCGTGTAAGATTTGTGCCGTGTCACTATCATGAATTGGGCATGTTGAGCGAGATAAAACAGGCCCAGTATCAAGTCCTGCCTCCATTTGCATAATGCACACGCCGGTTTCACTATCACCAGCAAGGATAGCTCTTTGAATTGGCGCTGCACCACGCCAGCGAGGCAATAAGGATGCATGAATGTTGATACAGCCAAGTTTAGGGGCGTCTAAGATATCTTGTGGTAATAGCAAACCATAAGCGACAACAATCATTAGATCCGCTTGGTAATCAAATAAGGCTTGTTTAGCCTCATCTTGTTTAAAGTTAACAGGCTGCTCTACTGGGATATTATGTTCTAAGGCGAGTTGTTTAACAGGGCTAGCCGTTAATTTTCGACCTCGACCTGATGGACGATCAGGTTGAGTATAGACCGCACAAATTTCATGGTCAGTTGTGAGTAGAGCCTGAAGTGTTTCAGCTGAAAACTCAGGTGTACCAGCAAAAATAATTCGCATCGTAGTGTTAGTTCTTTTGTTTTTGTTGTTTTTCTAGGCGCTTTTTGATGCGTTGACGTTTTAGGTTGCTGAGATAATCAACAAATAATTTGCCATCAAGATGATCTATTTCATGTTGAATGCAAGTTGCTAGCAGTTCGTCAGCATCCAATTCAAATGGTTCCCCATTACGATCAAGTGCTTTAACACGAACAGTATCTGCTCGCGTTACGACTTCATAAGCCTCGGGGACAGAAAGACAGCCCTCCTCGTGTTCACGCTCACCTTGCTTATTAATGATTTCAGGATTAATAAAAACTAGAGGCGTCGATTTGTCTTCTGATGTATCGATAACAACAAGTCGCTTTTGAACATTAATTTGAACTGCCGCAAGACCAACACCGGGTGCGTCATACATTGTTTCGAGCATATCGTCAGCGAGTTGACGAATTTTATCCGTCACTTCTTTTATAGGCATTGCCTTTTTACGTAGACGGGGATCTGGAAAGTGAAGAATATCGAGTAGCGCCATGGCGAAATAAACTCATCCTGAATGTTATTGAATAATTAAGCCTATTGTAATGCGCTAATAGACAGATGAGAAATTTTTTGACGAGATATAAAAAAGGCGACACATTGGTCGCCTTTTTTATAACTGAATTGTTAGCGTTTATTTTAAGCCGGCAAAGTGCGCTGCAACATTATTAATATCATCATCAGATAAGCTCGCTGCTTGCATTTGCATAATCGCTGCCATACCGCCACTACGTTGTTTGTCGCGATATGCTTTTAAAGAAGAAACAAGATAGGCTTCATTTTGACCAGCAAGATTTGGGTAAGCAGGCATCAGCGCTATACCATTAGCACCATGACAAGCGGCACAAACTGCAGCCTTTGCTTTCCCTGCTGCTGCATCACCAGCAAGTACGCTTTGAGCGCTGAATAAGGCTGCTAGGCCAAACATTGTATAAGCAAGATGTTTCATGGTTAATCCCCATTTAATTTATAAAGTTAGTCGTTAATAAACGCCACTTTATACTATTAGTTAAGCGAAGCCAAATGACTATTAGCTCACGGTTTTTTATCGAATTACTTGATTAGTAGACACGCTTATACCAAACTGTGGGTTATTCGTTGCTTAGACTTTGGAAGTTTAGGCAGTATTGCTTGGATGCCTGTGAGGATATTTTGATGATACGTCGTGTCTCTTTAAGCCTGTTGTTTTTATTATTTAGCCTGCCTTTATTTGCCGCAAATGTGGAGCTGAACCCCGATCACCCACAGCAATATGAGGTCGTTCGTGGTGATACTTTATGGGATATCTCAGGTCGCTTTTTGAAATATCCATGGCATTGGCCTGAATTATGGAGTGTGAACTCTTATATTGAAAACCCACACCTCATCTATCCAGGTGATTTGTTGACCTTAGTTTATCGTGATGGCAGACCCGTTTTAGAGTTAACTCGGGGCTCTACTGCATACAAAATGTCACCAAAGGTGCGCGAAATAGCATTGGAAAAAGCGATTCCGACTATTCCTCTTGATGAAATAAAAGCGTTTTTAACTAGACCGCAAGTGCTTGATGAAGACACTTTAGCTACAGCACCTTATATTGTTGCAGGTTCTGAAGAGCGTTTGATTTCTGGTGCGGGTGATAGAGTCTATGCTCGTGGTTTGACTCCGGACCAAGGCAAGCATTTTAGTGTGTTTTTGCAGGGAAGAGTTTATCAAGATCCTGAAACACAAGAAGTCTTAGGTTATGAAGCCATTTATAAAGGCAATGCCTTGATGTCTGCAATGGGTGATCCTGCAACATTAGCATTAAGAGAGACAAATCGTGAAGTACTAGTGGGAGATAGATTATTACCCGTTATAGATGACGATTATGGCATGAACTTTATCCCTCGCTCACCTGAGCAAGCTATAAATGGTCAAATTATCTCAGTCTTTAATGGTGTGTCTCAAGTTGGTCAGTATCAAATTGTTGTGTTAAACCGAGGCGAAAGAGAGGCATTGGAAGTCGGCCATGTGCTGTCAATTTATCAAGCTGGAAGCACGGTGATTGATCCTGTTCTTTCAGGAAGAGAGGATGAAACTTACTTCAATATTCGCAATAAGGATGCTGATCGTAATCAAACAGTGACACTACCAGATGAACATGCCGGTGTTGCAATGGTATTTAAAATCTTTGAGAAAGTCAGCTATGCCATTGTCATGAAAGCAACTCGAGCTATTCATGTAAATGATAGAGTGAGCTCTGCGGAATAAGAAGCCTTGAATAGGTTTGCCGGAGAGCAGCGCTCCCTTGCATGCTGGTTGGCTTTACATCATACGCCTGGTGTAGGGCCGAAAACATTTTCTCGTTTGTTATTGCAGTTTGATAACTTAGAGCTTTTATTTGCAAATCCTAAAGCTGCAAAAGGACTTTCTGAACGATCACGAACTGCATTATTAAATCCTGATTGGGATCGTGTTGAGCAAGAGTTAACTTGGTTTTCTGAGCCAAATCGTTACATTGTTACACTGAATGATTCACGTTACCCAGAGTTGCTCAAGCAAATTTCAGATCCACCAAGCATTTTATTTGTTCAGGGAGATGTGAGTTTATTATCTCAATGGCAAATAGCGATGGTGGGCAGTAGAAATCCTTCCGCTTCTGGACGTGATACTGCCTATGAGTTTTCCCGTTATATGGCGCAAGGTGGTTTAACTATTACCAGTGGTTTAGCGATGGGCATTGATGCTGCAGCGCATCAAGGGGCCTTAGCCACACAGGGAAAAACGGTGGCGGTGGTTGGCACAGGCTTAGATCGTGTCTATCCTGCCAAGCATAGAGAGCTGGCTCATGACATAGCCTTAACGGGTGTTTTAGTGTCAGAGTTCTCATTAGGAACAGCGCCACGAGCGGAGAACTTTCCAAGGCGTAACCGAATTATTAGTGGTTTATCGTTAGGTACGCTGGTGGTTGAAGCGGCAGTACGTAGTGGTTCACTCATTACTGCGCGGATGGCCTTGGAGCAAGGACGAGAAGTCTTTGCAATACCAGGCTCGATTCACAATCCATTGGCTCGAGGGTGTCACCAGTTGATTCGTGAAGGGGCAAAATTAGTTGAAAAAGCTGATGATATATTAGAAGAATTAGGCGCTTTAGCTGGATTTCAGTTAGATTCTGAACTCACTGAGGAGTTGCCAGAATTAGCGCAAGATGAAGATAGTGATTATCAGATTCTATTTGAGCACTTAGGCTATGACCCCATACAAATAGATAGTTTGATTGAACGTTGTGGATTGACGGCAGATATCGTTTCATCCATGCTGTTATTATTAGAGCTACAAGGTCAGATTGAATCGTTACCTGGTGGACGATATGTCCGAACAGGCAATCAAGGAACACAATGAAAGAAAATGTAATTGATGTATTGCTGTATTTATTTGAGAATTATATAGATACAGATGATACCAATAAGCCGGATAAAGACACTTTAGAGATAGAGCTCGAGCGTGTTGGTTTTCAGCAGCTAGAAATTGATAAAGCATTTGACTGGTTAGAAAGTATGACTGTTGTGTCAGAAGTGAGCCCAGAGAAAAATAAACAAGCAGGCCTTGCCTTACGTTTATATAGTATGCAAGAAATGGAACGACTCGATATGAGTTGCCGAGGCTATTTATTGTTTCTAGAACAGGTTGGCGTATTGGACCCAGAGACACGTGAGGTAGTTATTGAGCGTGTAATGGCTTTAGATACAGATGAAATTGATTTAGAGCAAATGAAGTGGGTTGTATTGATGGTATTGTTTTATCAGCCTGGTCGTGAAGTCGCTTATGCATGGATGGAAGATTTAGTTTTTGAAGATTTAGAAGCTGTTGTTCATTAGTATTTAACATTTGAATTGTTTGTTTTGGTAAAAGTTAATTAGAGATATCCTGAAGATATGGTAAAAAAATTAGTCATTGTAGAGTCTCCAGCTAAATCAAAGACCATTAAAAAGTACTTAGGTAAAGATGTTGAAGTGTTGGCATCTTATGGCCATGTCCGAGATCTTTTACCAAAAGAAGGTGCAGTTGATACTGCAAATGATTTTGCTATGAAGTATCAAGTCATTGACCGGAATAGTAAACATGTTGATGCTATTGCCAAGGCAATGAGAAAAGCTGATGTACTGTATCTCGCAACGGATCCGGATCGCGAGGGAGAAGCGATTTCGTGGCATTTATACGAGTTATTAAAAAAACGCGGCATACTTAAAAATAAAGAAACACATCGTGTTGTGTTTCATGAGATTACCAAGCAAGCCGTGAATGATGCTGTTGCCAACCCACGAGAATTATCGATGGACATGGTGAATGCACAACAAGCACGTCGTGCATTAGATTATCTGGTAGGTTTTACTTTATCGCCATTATTGTGGAAAAAAGTACGCCGAGGATTGTCAGCCGGTCGAGTGCAAAGTCCAGCATTACGTATGATCGTTGAACGAGAACTAGAAATTGAGGCTTTTGAGCCGAAAGAATATTGGACGATTGAAGCTGATGCCGCTGTAAAAAAAGCAGCCATCGAAGCAAAATTGACCCATTATGAAGGTAAGAAACTGTCACAGTTTACGGTGACTAGTGAAACTCAATCGGCAGACGTAGTTGCAACATTAAATAAAGCAGCGGATGGCAAGCTACTCGTTACGAAGGTTGACAAAAAACAACGCAAACGTAACCCCGTTGCACCTTTTACAACATCGACATTGCAACAAGAAGCCTCACGAAAATTAGGCTTTGGTGCTCAGCGCACGATGAGTGTTGCACAGCAACTTTATGAGGGTGCGGATACGGGTGAAGGCGCTGTTGGTTTGATTACTTATATGCGTACTGACTCCGTGACATTAGCTGCTGAAGCGGTTGAAGAGATCCGTGGTTATATTGCAGAAAAATATGGTGCAGACTCAGTTCCTGCTAAACCACAAGAATATAAAACGAAGTCTAAAAATGCTCAAGAGGCGCATGAAGCGGTACGACCAACATCAGTATTAAGGACGCCAGATTCTTTAAAAGCCTATTTGTCATCTGATCAATTAAAACTGTATACCTTGATTTGGCAGCGTACGGTTTCGTGTCAAATGATTCATGCAACAATGAATACTGTGGCAGTAGATTTAGGCTGTGGCACAGGAAACACGTTCCGAGCGAATGGTTCTACCGTGGTGAACCCTGGTTTTATGAGTGTGTATCTTGAAGGTAAAGATGACGCGGCTAAATCAGATAAAGATGAGCGCCTATTGCCGCCTATGGAAGTCGGTGATGTTCTCGATCTGAAAGTGATTCGCCCAGAGCAACATTTTACTGAGCCACCACCGAGGTTTAGTGAGGCCAGCCTAGTACGCTCTTTAGAAGAGCATGATATTGGTCGCCCTTCTACCTATGCCAGCATTATCTCAACCTTGTTACAGCGTGAGTATGTTGAATTGGAGAAGAAACGTTTCCATCCAACCGATGTAGGTCGTGTTGTAGGTAAGTTCTTGGCTCAGCATTTTACCAAATATGTTGATTATGACTTCACAGCAAAACTTGAAGATGATCTCGATGCTATCGCTCGGGGTGAAAAAGAGTGGGTACCATTATTACGTGAATTTTGGACACCATTTAAAGAGCAAGTTGAAACTAAAGATAAAGAAGTTCAGCGTAGTGATGTGACACAAGAAGATATTGGTGAGGACTGTCCTAAATGTGGCAAACCATTATCAAGTCGTCTTGGTCGAAGTGGCCGTTTTATTGGCTGTACTGCTTATCCTGAATGTGATTACACGCGAAATATTAACGGTGAAGAGACTTCAAATGAACCCGAAGTCGTTGCTGACCGTAAGTGTCCTAAATGTGAATCTGACTTATGGGTTCGTACTGGTAAATACGGTAAGTTCATTGGCTGTAGTAGTTATCCAAAATGTAAACATATTGAATCTTTGGAGCAACCAACTAATACTGGTGTCACTTGTCCGCAGTGTAATAAAGGCGAGATTCTGACTCGTAAATCACGTCGAGGAAAGATCTTCTTTTCATGTTCTGACTATCCAGATTGCGACTATGCATTATGGAATGAACCTGTGAAGGAAGAGTGCCCAGACTGTAAGTGGCCAATTTTGACAGTTAAAACGACTAAGAGTCGCGGCACAGAAAAAGTCTGTCCTCAGAAAGAATGTGGCTATACAGTGAAGGTCGAGTCTTAATAGCTCATGAATTAAAGGCCTTTGTATGGATGTTTATCCTGCAAAGGTCTTTAAATATTATTATTGTTTTGCGACAAACTCGACTAGTTTTTTATCGGCTTTAGCTTCTACTAAGGCTGCCTGAATCATCTCCTGATCATCATTCAACAATCCATTTTTTAAGCTAAGGCCAATATAGAGCAAGTTTTCAAAACGAAGAAAGGCAGGTTTGAGTGCTTTTCTTGTTATATAACTTCTATTTTTGTTCAATACGGCTTGGTAATAATCTTTTTTCTGAATAAATGCTGGCGTCCAATCACCGTTTCTAAACTTAGTAAAACCATAGCTATCTCCCGCTTTTTTGTAGCGATAAAATCCATCTAGAAGTTCTTTCTGTGTCTTTTCATAATCGTTAGCAAGAGCAAGGGTAAATTGTTTCACATTATCATCATTGAGCACAGGGATAGGTTTTTCTTTTTCGACTATTTTTTCACTCTTATCGCAAGAGACTAAAGTAATACTAAGGCAGAGGCTTAAGAAAATAGTAAGCAAGTGATTGGTTCGGAATGACATCATTTTGACAACCTTAAGTCTTAAATACGTTGATCAACATCATATCCCTAATAACTTGATGAGTGCACATTATTGTTTATAAAAAATTAATTTAATGTGAACGGTGGCCATTTCCTATTGATTAAGTTGCTAAATTTCCCTATTTTCAACAAATTAGCTAAAATAGTGCGTTGTTTTTAAGATAAGCAACGGATAAATCATGGATAAACCTGTAGTTGGCGTAGTGATGGGCAGTAATAGTG
>ENA-OSET01001728-OSET01001728.1-sediment-metagenome-genome-assembly--contig:-NODE-1728-length-22201-cov-12.445353_pt1 | contig 22201 bp, 21 predicted proteins | sample MGYA00237882_ERZ534229 | MGnify/ENA primary metagenome ERZ534229 (study PRJEB26408, sample SAMN06266212) | sediment metagenome | isolation source: Hudson Canyon methane seep mesocosm | place... | reverse complement strand
TTAGCGTTAAAAGGCATTGGCCCTTGGACGGTGGACTATGCGCAGTTACGAGGTTTAAGTGACCCTGATATTTATTTAGGGGGTGATCTAGGGGTAAAAAGGGTGATTGAGAAATCAGGGCAGACGTTTAACCCAGACTTAGCCGCCCCCTGGCGTAGTTATTTAACCTTGCAGTTGTGGAATCAGCTGTGATGCCATTAACCATCATAAGCGCCCTGGTTGAATTGTTCCTCTAACACCTGATAACGTCCACTCTCTTTCAGTTTCTTAAGGCCTCGGTTGAATTGTTGTAATAGCTCAACGTTACCTGGCACCTCTTTTGATAGTATTAAGTGGTATTCTTGGGGAGTGAATATCGTCGGAGAGAATGTGATCTGTTGGCGCATTTCTTCTGAGAATTGGGTTCGCAGATAATAATCACCCACACTCTTAATCAAGGGGAAAATATCTGTTCGTCCTCTCAGTAACATTTTGAAGTTAGATTCTATATCGCCTGTTTCTAATAGACGCAGTATGCCGTCTTTTGATGCCGCTTCAAAGGTAGGCGCAGATGACCCCAGCGCAACGCTCACTTTCATACCTCGTAAGTCTTCAATTTTTGACCACTCAATAGATGGTAGGCGAGTAGAATGGAACAACACGACCGTCTCAACAATAACCGGTTGAGAGTAATGTGCCCATTGCTCTCGTTCTTCACGGTAAGACCAAACCAGTGATCCATCTAGAACCCCTTTTTTAACAGTGTCTTCTGCTCTCTTCCAAGGTAAGAATTTATATTCAACTTTAATACCCACCATAGAGAACGCCTCAGAAATAATATGAGAGGCATAACCATAGTGTGGCAAATCTTTAGACATAAACGGTCGCCACTCGCCGCTTGCTAGCTGTATTGTTTTGGGACTTTGTTTCGGCGCTTGCAGGGTACTAGCGTAAACGCTTTGTAAAAATGGAAAGAAGATACACAGAAGGATTAAAAGCGGTCTATTTAACATAAATAATTATCAAAACAGGCAATGATTTTCAGGGGTTAATTTAAATACACTAACCCCTTTAGCGTAGACAATATCCAAGTAAATACAACAGCGGCACAGCGTTAGGGGCTGTGTGCATTAGCCATATTTCTTTACGACTTAGACCTCAACTATATCGCCTTTTAAACTTGAAACAAACGCAACTACATCGTCGCACTCTTGTTGAGGAATCTGTAAGGCCTGCATGGTCGCACCCGCATGCTCAAAGAAACGGTCCCAATCACTATTACTTATTTTCATTCCTATATGCGTTAGCTTCATGTCTCTACCGGTGTAATACACGGGACCTTCGGCATTTGAACATAAGTAATCAATCAACAACTGCTTCTCTCTTTCAATACCGTCATCACCACGGTTTGCCCAAAACCGACCTAGCTGGTCGTCGCCTTTAAGGCGAGGCAATAAATTATTAACAAAACCTGTAATTCCATCATATCCACCAAGGCGTTCATAAAGTGATTTTTCAGTCATGATACATTCCTCTGAGCTATTGGGTGTGCTTGGAGTATAGTTGATAGATTAAAAAAGAAGTGTTTTTGTATAACGAGAATACAGGGCCAAACCTTGCTTTTTGCACCTTAACATAACCCGGTGTACAAACAGCAAAAGCTGACCCCTTGTTTATCTATAAAGCGATAGTTAGCGAACCTAATTGGTTAAAGTAAGTCGCCATTCTGGTCTATAGCATTGAGTTGAAGTCCATCAATACCACTACTGTTTGTGTCTGGCACCCAACTAGATAAACATGCCCTGTTTTCTACACATGGGTCTGTTAAAGCGTTCAGAAAGCTTAACAAATCATCAACCTGTTGATCACCTAAAGAAATAGTTTGAAGTAGTGAATCGCCTGACGCCTGAAGCGCTGTTAGTTGAGCAAGTGCTAAACGGGTATTTTCTTCTGCGTTATCATGCTGCACGTTTTGTTGTTGCAAACCTGTTAATGTAAAATCGTAGCCGTCAATCGCCATTTCTGGGTTTAAGTGATGTCTAACAATACCTTCCAACGTGTCATAAGCTCCACTATGACCAAAAGGCCCCGTTACCGCTACATTTAACAGTGTGGGAGTACGGAAGGCATATTGGTCATTCGACATAGTGGTTTCACGCATTCTACCAAAGTCATCATTACCATTAATGCCATCGCCCTTGCCACGCCCAATCTGTGGAATAGCCACTACGTGACTCTTTTCATCAGTAAAAAAGTCATCTGAATGGCAACTAATGCACCCAGCGCCACCTTCGTCAACTGAGGTCAAGAAGAGTGTCGCGCCGCGCTTGGCTGACTCGGTTAATGCCCCATCATCACCCTCTAAGTAACTTTTCCAGGGAGTAGCAACAAATACTTGAGAGTCTTCATATATAGACATAGCCTTTGCTATATTAGCGTAAGTAATTAATGTAGCGGCATCATCTGTAGAGTTAAACGCTGCTTGAAATTCACTTAACCATGTATTTGGTATTGTTTGATCGACAAAGCGTGCGGCCAAACCATCACGCACGACTTGATTAGCACTGCCATCTAAAAAGATTGATCGCATTTCTTCAGGCGACGTTACCGGAAATAACGCTTGAGCCTGACTCAAGGTCTCAGCATTAGGGTCTGCAACACCAAAGCTACTATCTGGTGTTCTTATACCTGGAGTACCTTTTAGCTTTTCAACTCTGGAATCATGAAACAACCCATCCTTCCACAACACAATGTTGAAAGTTGTAGGCGCATTACGAGGAACCGTTGGGCCGCCATCATAGTCCATGCCAGCTGCATTGGCTTTAGCTTGGGAGTGTGTTCGACCAAACCCAAGATGGTCAACGTCTTCTGCCTGCACACCAACAGGCAGTGAGAGACCGTCGCCACCGCCTAAAGCAGGGTGATGACAAGTAACACAAGCTGCATCCTGGTCGCCCCCCAGCCCTTTGGAAAAGAATAGCTTCATTCCGAGTTGAGCAAGGGGGTCGGTAATCGCGGGTATCGTCTTGTCTTCTATCGCATCACCATCTAACCCAGCACTAGTCGCAAGTTGCCTAAGCTCTTGATTATCAACACTTGCGGTTCCCCCTCCATTACTATTACACCCCGATAAAACTACACTTCCAAATAATGTAAGCGCCCCAATTTTTAAATAGTTCATATACTCTGTTTCCCTACGATCTATTAATTATGATTTTTATTTAGTGTAATTAGTTTTTATCAGTAAGCCAGTTCTACTAACTCCAGTGAGCTTGAGCCCTTTTAATTTCACGGTAGTGTTTCCCATCCCAGCAACTATACTTGAGTAAGTACGGGTCAATGCCTTAACAAATTACTGATACGATCCAATAGCCCAATCAATAAGAGGTGTCTGTATGCGCGTTCAACTATTAGTCACCAAAACCGATTTTTGTATACCTAATTTAGAAAATGAATTAAGAGACGTTGGTATAGACTATGAAATCGACTACATTGAAGAGAACCCTGATCTAGTGGCCATCCACAATATCAGGCACTCTCCAAATATATTTGTAAATGGAGAACTCGTTTTTCGGCACCAGCCAACTGAACGAGAACTAAAGGCCTTTTTCCATATTCATTGATATCTGGCAAAGTATTTAAACTGGCAGCTATTCAACTTATGTGTTTAATGGCCGCTCTTGGGGGTTAGCTTTATTAGCTGACCTTGGGCGCTATCAGTTAAAAGGTACAGCATACCTTGGGGGCCCACTTTTACAGCCCTTATACGTTCATCCAGTGACTCTAAATATCGCTGCTCTCTCTTTGCCTGTTCTCCATTCATGACTAGATGGGCAAGCAACTTAAATTTGAGTGATCCAACCAGAAGATCTCCATTCCAGCTTTTAAATGCATTTCCATGGTAAACGGCTAAACCCGATGGTGCTATTGAAGGCACCCATTTCCAAATCGGTTGCTCCATTCCTTCCCTGTGTGTTTCATCAGTGATGGGCAGCCCGCTATATTCCCTTCCGTATGTGATTATAGGCCAGCCATAGTTTGCTCCCGGCTGTAATAGATTAACTTCATCCCCTCCCTTTGGCCCATGCTCGTGTAACCATAACCGCTGGGCATGACTATCAAAAGCCAAGCCTTGTGGGTTACGGTGCCCATAACTATATATCTCAGGCTGGGCGTTCATCGTGCTAAGAAATGGATTATCTCGCGGAATTTTACCATCATCATGAATGCGCAAAACCTTGCCTGCATGGGAGGCTAATCTCTGAGCTCTCGAACGATCACCTCTGTCTCCAACAGTAACATACAGCATGTCATTAGCATCGAAAGCTAACCGAGAACCAAAATGGCGACCACCAGTATTAATAGCATTAGTTATTAATATATCTTCAAGCTTAACGATTCTATTGGCTTCTAGCACGCCTCTAGCCACAGCCGTTGTAACACCGCGGTTCACTTTTTTACTATAGCTAAAATAAACTAGCTGGTTATCATCAAATCGAGGATGTTTTTCAATATCTAACAGACCTCCCTGCCCTACTTGGGTAACCTGAGGCCCCCCGCTTATATGCTTTATCGTTCCGTCTGACAGAGTGATTTGCTTAATGGAACCAGGCTTCTCTGTTACTAACACCTGATCATCATTAATAAAGGCCATTCCCCATGGGTAACTAAGCTGATCAGTAATGATGACTGTTTGTAAGGTGTTTGAGTGAGCAACGAAGGCTAACAACAATGGCCAGAGAGTGAAGAGTAGTCGAAAAGATAAGCCCATAATTGATTTCCGCCTTGGATTAATCGTTTATTACAGTCCCTTTGATTATAGCCACTTTACCCCTCTCCACTGCGGATTTACTTAGCTTGATTTACGAAACAAGTCACCACTGCCTGCACCACACGCAATAATGGTTCGCATCATGTCTTCAATTTTAATCTCAGGCTGTAGTTTCACTTGAGGTTCGTTTACATGGTACATATTCCCAGAGGTGGGGTTTGGGCCCGTAGGTACGAAAACCGTGAATCTGCCATCAGGGTGTCGAGATGTCACAATAGCAGTCACTTGAGTGGCTGTTTGCTCACCAAATATATTAACTAAAGCGACCTCACCGTTAGCGAAAGGGGACTTCGATTTATCACCTACAAATTGCCCGATTATGTCTTTAATCATTCGGTAACCTGGCGCAAATCTCGCCAAACGATCATCGAAACGAGCATGTAAATACGCGCCACCTTTGGTTGTAACCAGATACCCCATAACAAAACAGAGCCCCGCCATTGCGACTAATACAAATAGATCGCCCACTATTTCAGGAAAACCAATAAAGTTCACAACTAAATTAGTAAAAGGTTGAATGATGTCTGTTACTAACCTATACAACCAACGAAAGCCCATGGCGAGTATGGCAACCGGAAGCAATATAATGAGTCCACCAAGAATGGACTTTTTAAAGAATTCTTCCTTGCTTACGTTCTTCATTATTTAACTCCTGAGACCATTTTTAAGTTAGTTATATAGGCACGTATCCTAATACCATCATAGGGTTCTGCATAATTAAATATTAGAAACCTTACTCTTGCACGCTTTAACATGCTTAGTGTGTTTGATTGTTAAGCGGCCCTATTATTAGTCAATAATATTATTAATTTTCTTCTTGAATTCTTTTTACTAACAACCTATATACTTAAATAGAGGTAGTTATCAAGCACAAGTTAGCTACCATCTAAATGGCGATAAACTCTAAAAGACGTAAGTCGAGGAGGGTTAGTCATGGAACTTAAGAAATTTGATCCCAGAAACTGGGTTAAGCATGAAGAGCACTCTCTAGGACGAGACAGGTCTATGCCCACGTGGCATTCAACTGATCAAGAGGGTTTTTTAAATCCTGTAATGCAGTTGCAACGAGACCTTGAACGTCTATTTGATGATACCTTTCGAGGGTTTGGTTTACCCTCACTAAGAGAAAGATCATTTAGGTCCGTAAACGATGATTTTCTAAACCCCTGTGTTGATATTGCAGCAGATGATAAGGTCTATACCATTACTGTGGAAGTGCCGGGCGTTAATGAAAAAGACGTCGAACTGGATCTGTCCGATGATATGTTAATTATCAAAGGTACAAAAAAACAGGAGAAAGAAGATAAAGACAAAGGCAAAGAGTTCTATCGTGTGGAACGATCATATGGAGAATTCCAACGAACGCTTTCATTACCCGAAGATGCTCTGAGGGAAAATATTGACGCTTCATTCAAGGACGGCATTTTAACCGTCACAATTCCCCGCAAGGCATTACCTAAAGCAGAGGTAAGACACATTAATATTAAGAAAGCCAGTTAATGGTTTTGGACAAGAAAGGGGCTTAAAATACCCCTTTCTTTTTAGTTGAGATATGAACCTACTGCTCTTTATTCGTTAACCTTACACTGATGGAGTGTACTTTAATGATCAGATTAAAGCTGTTTGATCATGTTAAACATTTGCTTTATTAGCGTTTCAGTTAAGGCATTGTCATTGGAACGTTTGATGTAACTACGCAAACCAGTAAAGTGAATTTGAAAGTTACGTGCGTAATCTATGGGTTTCAAGTGCTTAGGTAGCTCCCCTTCTGCTTGAGCCTTAGAGAACACCTTGCTAAGGTGCTGTTCAAAATCAGCCAACAAAGATTGGCTTAATGCCTTTAACTCAGGGGCATCATTAGTAAATTCTGCATTAGCCTTCACCAGCATACAAACTTCACAAGCTTGCTTATCACGTTCTTCAATTAATATTTTATGTACAAAGTACTCTAAACCATCAAGTACTGAGCCCGACTCGTCTAAACAGCTGCTCATCTGCTGCTCCATTGAACTTACATAACTTCGAATAGCCTCTACATATAGCCCTTGTTTACTACCAAATGTGGCATAAATGCTTCCAGGGCGCATGTCTACAGCTTGCTGGATATCACGAGTAGAGGTGGCATTAAAGCCTTTCCTCCAAAATAATTGACTGGCTTTTTCTACAACTTTGCTTCGGTCAAACTTTACGGGGTTTACCATAATTATGCCTAAAATGAACAGTTGCTCAATATTAACTTGAACGATCGCTCAAAATCAAATAGAGTGTGTAAACACTTTAGAGAACATAATTGGAGAGCACTAAAATGACTGAGTTTACGTTATACAACCTAGAAACAGCTCCTGAAGCAGCCAAGCCTTTATTTGAAGAGTCAATAAAAGCGTTTGGAATGATTCCTAATTTACATGCAGTAATGGCTGAATCCCCTGAGCTATTAGAAAGTTATCAGGCCGCTCATACGCTTTTTCAACAAACCTCATTTAATGCCGATGAGTTAACAGTGGTATGGCAGAGTATTAATGTTGAGAACAACTGCCACTACTGTATTCCTGCTCATACGGCCATTGCAGAGATGATGGGGGTTGATGCTTCAATATGCGAGTCCATTAAAAGCGACACGCCTTTAACAAACAAAAAACTGGAAGCCTTACGTGTTACTACCCTAGCGATGATTCGTCAGCGTGGAGTAATTACTGATGAAGAGGTTCAACATTTTTTTGATTCGGGCTACAGCAATAAACAACTGCTGGAAATTGTGCTGGGAATATCACAGAAAATAATGAGCAATTACACCAACCATTTAGCTAAAACCCCAGTTGATGAGCCTTTTAAAAAGTATATTTAGTTTGCTACATGATAATAAATAGACAGCAAACAATACTTTCATTAAGCCTTAATGCAACGAATGAAATCATACAAGACCTATGAATTGACCTTACACAGGATGTACAAGTGTTTTTATTTTTATAATATATAATGCCAAACCGGAACCATTTAACAGAGTTTAAGTACACACTCGTACACAATATAAGTTATCATAAACCAACAAAGTTACTAAACAAGCCAATGGAGTATTCATGAATAACACAGCAAAGCCTGAATCGACGAGCACTACAAGTGAACCGTCTTTGCGTTTCTATCATTCAATATCTCTGCGAGACAAGACTGATTCAATTCTATCTGCGCTTGAGTCTAAACCCGAACATCCAAAGCACGGTGACGCAATAGCAGGCTTAGTCTCGGAACTTGTTGATGCGGGTTTGGAGTATTACTTTTTAACACCACTCAAACAGGCGGGTATCGGTTTTGTTGCGGAGAAGTCGGCACGGTTAGGTATTTCAAGTGCATCCAAACTCATCAGTTCTGTAAGCCGAAAGTATATTGTCCGCATGGATCATAGCCAGCTTTTGGTTGTATCTAATCATATTCAATCACTCACCGTATCGGCGTAAAGCAATGGGGGCAGACTCGATTGATTCCTCTACTACACATGGAGTCTGACCCACGGTTTTACCCAATATAAACCACGCACAGCCAAACCACTTTATTATATTAAAGAACTCAAATCCCTCTTTTTTTCCCTCTGTTTACTGCTAGACTTTTATTGACCAATAAAATAGTTACTCACCCAAATAACAAAGACTGTTAAGAGTCATATAATTACTAATGTTGAAAAAAATATTTGGCCCCGCCATCACCTTGATGAGTCGGTTATCCTACCCATTCAAGTTCGCTATGGTTTCTGCACTCTTTGCAGTCCCATTAACGATCACTAGTGTTCAAACCATTTTGGATCGGCATTATGAAATAAATACTATAGAACTAAAACAGGAAGGTATTACCGGAATAAAAGCATTTCAGCCAATCATTGGCACACTTGAAACACTTCGAGATTTAAGTATCACTTATAGAACTAGAACCAACCCCACTCTAGAGAAATTATTTGAAAGTAGCAGTCAAAAGGCTCACAGTGAACTCACTAACTTCATTGAAAGAGGAATATTGAAAAACAATAAGCTGCTCAGTTTAACCACTCAAAATCTCCTTAATTCATTGGAGCAGCTTAAAACCAGCACGGGCTCCGAAGCAGATATGGTTTATAGCATATTCGATTCAGTTAATTACCTGATCGATGATGCATATTCTTTTCAATCAAAAATCGCCAGCGAGTATGGACTACTCTCCGACCGAGACATTATTGCATCTCAAATAGCTTCCATGTTGACAGAGGATCTCCAAGCCCCCATGGAAGCATTGGGCCGAGCGAGGGCTTATGGCACCTACTTCATTACAGTTTCAACAATGAGTTCCAGTGGTATAACGCTACTTGAAGATACAATTCACCAATTGAATAGCTTTGAACATCGCTTGCTACAACGGTTTACACTTTTACTCTCTTCCCATGCAGAACTTTCTAACAACCTTAGTATTGACCCAACTAACCTGTATAGCTTAGGCAAAGTCTCCGAAGTTATTGAAGATAGCTTAATGCTAGATCCTGATTTAATAACCCCATGGGAGACCTATTTTAGCGAAACAAGCGAAGCAACAAATAAAATGCTCAAGCTTCAACTAGATATCGTTCACTTTTTATCATCTCGATATAAACAGAGAACCCAGGAACTAGAACGGCAAAGTATCGTTTACATTCTTAGTATCATTGCTCTAGTGTCCCTGTTTCTTTATCTATTTGTTGGATTTTATCTAACATTCAGGCATTCGATAAATAACTTATCAGAGGCGGCTATGCACGTCGCAGAAGGTTCGTTAGATGAACACGTTCCCGTTAATACTCACGATGAAATAGGAAAACTGGCTCAGCTTTTTGACGAAATGCGACTCCAACTCCGAGAACGTCAACAAGAGCTAGTTGAATTAACCATAACCGATGGTTTAACCGGCATTCGAAACCGAAAATACTTTAATGATACCTTGAATAGCCATATAAACTTATATCGCCGAACCGACAAACCAACCACATTATTGCTAACAGACATTGACCACTTTAAAAAAATCAATGATACCTATGGCCACTTGGCAGGGGATTACTGTTTAAAAGAGGTTGCCAATTGTTTAAAACAAAATCTTAATCGCCCCAATGACGAAGTAGCCCGCTATGGAGGTGAAGAGTTCGCAATTTTGTTACCTGCAACAGATATTGACGGGGGGAAAATACTCGCAGAAAAACTCTGCGATAAAATAAGAAAACTACAACTTTCTTTTCAATCACAAGAAATTGTAATTACTATCAGTATAGGCATAAGCTGTTCAGCACTCATTGAAAGCTGCAATGAGGACAGCCTGGTAAGTCAGGCCGATGATGCCCTTTATCAAGCAAAGGAAAGCGGGCGGGATCAATGGATCAGCGCTCATGAATGACCCTATTTTTCACCAAGACAATACACCTCTAGCCTGTAATCTAAATATCCAAATTAGCCTATTTAAACTTTTTGTAAGCCAACTTATTTTGATTGTAGTCAGTATCCCCTGCCTTGCAGCTGTTCCTATAGAACAATTGAGTCAACTTGATTCATTACTGACACCTCTAGGCGCTGAAAGAGAAGGAAATAATGAAGGCACAATACCTAAATGGGTCGGAAATAAGAAAGAAAGTGATCTCATTGCAAAAAAGCTAATCAATGAGCGGCCTTTATTTACAATAACGTCCTCCAATGTAGATCAATATAGCCAATACCTAAGTACTGGACAGAAAGCTCTATTCTCTTTGTATCCAGGTACATTCCAGATGCCAGTTTATCCATCTCACAGGTTACATAATGCACCTCAATGGCTTTATGATGCAACACGGAAAAACGGCCTGCAAACAAAACTGATAGATGAGGGAAACGGCATAACCAATGTTTGGCCTGGACACCCTTTTCCAATACCAAAAAGTGCTATTGAAGTACTTTGGAATCACCTTACAGCCTGGAGAGGCACCTATATAAAGGCCCAGTTTTCTGAAGCAACCGTCCAGCCAAACGGCGTGTTTTCAATAATAATAAACCAGGCCGAAGTCGCGATGCCGTATTATGATGCATCGAGAGATATAATTACGAACAACGTCGTGATGACATACTACCTGACACAAACACTTCAACCAGCCCGCCTTGCTGGAGGTGCACTATTAGTATACGACTCACTAAATCCACGGTTAACCCCTCGGAAAGCATGGATATACAACAGTGGTCAACGACGTGTTCGCCGACTTCCAGCCTTAGATCACGACATACCTAACATGAACTCTGAGCACATTCGAGTTGTTGATGAGGTTGACCTCTTCAATGGTGCACCAGACAGATATGATTGGAGTATTGTAGGTAAGCGTGAAATATTCATCCCCTACAATAGTGCTACTTTAGCCAAAAATACTGACAACTTTGAGCAATTATTAACCCCTTACCACCTATCCCCCAAGTCTACCCGTTACGAATTGCACAGAGTATGGGTACTAGAGGCCAAACTAAAGAGCGGGTCGCACCACATATATCCCCGCCGTATATTGTACCTTGATGAAGATAGTTGGATCGCAATCATCGCAGAGCAGTATGATCGCAACGATAATCTTTGGCGAGTTAGTTTATCCCATACGAAATACTATCCCGACATGCCTGGAGTTATGAAGGTAATGGATGCATTTCACGATTTACACAAGCAAACTCATTACGTTCAGTCAGTTGTCCACCATAAAGGCAAAGATATTAAGTTCTCCAATGAACTTCCCAATAAAAAATATTTTTCTCCCGCCTCTTTACGACGAAAGGCAAAGCGTTAAATATTCCCTCACTTATATAGAAAAGGTCAGCCAATAGACCAATTAGCTTACGGTGTGGTAGTTGAAAGAGAGTTTCATATCGGAACTGTTTACATGGTCAGTTGCAATGCGACTTTAATAATCAGACTAAAGCGGCTTGATCATATTGAACACTTGCTTAATCAGCGTTTAATGTAAACCTAAGTGCGCCAAAAGCAGCGGGTTTACTTCATCTGGTTTTTCAATATGTAAGAAGTGCCCAGCCTTTACAGATTTGACTGATACACCTTTTTTAAAGCTGGCTGTTTTAATAAGCGGCCAGGTACCTTTATAAATACAACCATCATCCTCCCCCCGCAATAACAACGAGGGCACATTGATGGTTCCATTCATTAATTGCTTGGCAGATGGAGCAAGAAGCGCACGATAATAACCGAGTGCAGCCGTTTTAATACGAGGCTCAGAGAATAGTTGCTTTACCTCTGTTAATTGTAACTCTGGTACAGACCAGTTTGGGCTCCAGTCACGATACAATTTATCAATTAGTTGGAAGTTATTGCGTTGCAACGCTAGCTCTGCAATACCTCGAAGCTGAAAAAAGGCGATATACCATGAATACGCAATCTGGCGTGGTGAACGAAACATTAGGGTATTGTGGATCATGTTGTAGGGTATGGTAAGTGCCGTTAGCGACCGAAATAGATCAGGAGATTTACCTACCGCAGCGTAGGCTGCAATGGCTCCCCAGTCATGTCCTATGACATGTACCTTTTCACTACTTATCACCTTTGCAAGCGCATTAATTTCATAAGCTAAATAATCCAAATCATAGTAATTATCTGGCTTCAGGGTCGTTAGCTCATAGCCAGGAAGATAAGGACAAACAACCCTGTAGCCATTGGCAGCCAGTGCGGGTATCTGGTGTCTGAAAGAATGATATGTATCAGGGAAACCATGAAGACACAGTACCGTCGGTCCTTTTCCTTCAACCACTGCAGAATAGGTACGCTCATTTACCTTAAAGGACGTTATAGTTCGCAATCCGCTCTTTCCAGTTCCCATCATTTTCCCGCTCGCAGTCTTCTTCTGTATCAAAGCGTATTTGCTTCTGTACATGCTTAAACTTCACGCCCACTTTTAATAAGTTACCCTGAATAAGTCTGCGGAAATACGTTTCCATTTCTTTTTCTCGTGCCTTATCGAGCGCTTCATTGGTATCAAAAACACAAACCACTAACAAACTTCCAGGAAAACAATCATAACTTGCCGTATGAGTCAGCCATTTAAAACCATCCACACTTTCTAAAGCTTTATCACAGGCAATAGTGAGTGCCTTTCTTACATTGTTATCTATTTTTTTATCCGTACGACGCATGGTTGTTAAGTGCCTTAATGAGTTTTTGAGTGATTTTTACGCTAATGAAAGCCTCATAATAAATGATGAACTTATGTATTTCGAGCGGTAAAACTAAGGAAGAGAAATAGATTAAACCACAACCACGTCACACCAAGTTTGTGACCTATGTGTAATATTTAAACATTTAGTTTAGATCCCGCTAAATCATTGGGCTGCAGAAAGTTTTAAATAAGTTATCAAGGAAGTTATCCACAGTTTCTGTGAGTAATTAAAGGAGATTAATTAAGCAATTCGAACAATAAAACAGCACTCATTACTTAATATTTATTTATTTCGCCACTAGAAATAAGTAACATTTTGCATAATACTTACTTGTACTAGTAAAATTAATAATGAAGCTCCCAGTATTTATGCGCACTAAATTAACCACAAACGTTTTAACCTGTCTCTGCTTTCTTTGTGCTCTTTTTAGCTATACACAAACCTCGTCCGCAAAAACACTTTCTACAGTCACAATAACAACGGGTGAATGGGCTCCCTTAATTTCAGAAAAACTATCAGACTATGGCCCTATTTCCATTATTGTTAAAGAGGCATTTTCACACAGTAGCATTGATGTTGAATTTCGATTTGTACCATGGAAACGAGCAATGCGCGAGGTAGATATTGGTAGTTCCGATGCAAGCTCGGCTTGGCGTATAACAGATGAGAGAAAAAAAACGTTCCTATTCAGTGACAATATATACGAAAATTCAAACGTATTTTTCTACCTAAAATCCAACCCATTCGACTGGGAAACATTTAATGACTTAAAAAAATACCAGATAGGTGCTGTAATAGGTTATGCATATAGCGAAAGATTTGAAAGTGCAGAAAAACGAGGTGATTTTGTAGTTTACCGACTTAATGATGAGAAATTATTAATAGAGATGTTACTTAAGGGACGAATTCAGGCATTTCCCGCAAATCGCGAAGTAGGCTTAAACCTAATCCGTTCAAAAGCCCCTGAGTTCTTCAATAGTTTTGCAATTCACCCTAAATCATTAACTAAAAAACCTCTCAGGCTTATAGTCAAAAAGAACGCTAAAGGCCAAGCACTTCTCAATAAATTCAATTTAGGACTAAAAAAGCTCAAAGCCTCAGGCCGCTTTGAGGAAATTTATGGAAAAGGACCTACGCCATAAGCGCCCTCCTTCAACTAGCCTGGATTATAAGCAGTTATGAACCAAGCACTCGAGGGCGCCCAAATAGTGCCATCGTCCCGAATAAATTTACTAATTACACCGCCAAGCTCCTCAATCACTTTACCTTTAAGGCGCTCACCGTCCTCTTCTGCCAAGCGAATAATTTCTCCAGCAGGCCCTATTTCCAGCGCAAACTGAATGGCTTCTTCTAAATTTCGACCAATACAAATGTCTGTATCAAAGCGCTCAAATTGAACACGTTCAAACCCTACTGCTTGCAACATATCACTAACCATATCTGGGCCAGACATTGAAAAAGGGCCTGGACCACAATGAACCGCATTAGTGTCTTCGTGTGAAACTACAGGAACAATGTCTCTAACACAAAGCTCTGCATCATGCAGCCATGGATTATCTTCCCGTTTTCGCCATACAACTTGGGTAAATTTCCCCCCAGGCTTTAAAGCCGTGCGAACATTCTTCATCGCTAACCCTGGCAGGTTAAAGAACATGGTGCCAAAGCGGGCAAAAGCCTGGTCATATGGTCCCCTGAGGTTATCTCTTTCAACATCAGCAACAAAAAACTTCGCATTGCCAACGCTTTCGTCAGTAGCCGCCTTATTGCATTCATCTATAAAGTTGCTTGCGCAATCAACCCCTGTAGCAACCCCATCTTTACCAAGAGATTTTGCTATTTGAATAGTGCAGTCCCCAAAACCACAACCCACATCAAGAACACTCGCACCTTCGGAAGGTTTATTTCGTTTTAGAGCCTCCTCACTAATAGAGGCATAGCCTTCTATAAACAGGTATTTGAAGCGAGTAAACTTTTCAAATAAAACCGTATTCCAAGCCTCGATAACAATATCATTATTCATTTTTTTCTCCCTAATCGAACGAATAGAGCATGAGTTTTACCCATGTTGATAAGTAAATCTTGATTTTGCCCACCTACTCCCCAATTATAGACTCTAGGTTAAAAGACACTAGGTCAATTATTTCGCACCGCCCTATAGGAATGCTATGCAGCCCGAAACAAAGAATACCAAACGACTTTCTATTCTATTTGAGTTAAGCCGCTTTATACGCCCTTATCTAGGTACTGTTGTTGCGGCAATGGTGGCGCTTATATTCACGGCAGCGGTGATGCTTTCCGTAGGCCAGGGAGTACGGGCCCTCATTGATGAAGGGTTTGCACAACAATCTCAAGAACAACTTCAACAAGCCATATTCTTCATTCTGGGTATTACTGTTTTAATCGCTATAGGCACCTACTCTCGTTTTTATTTAGTCTCATGGTTAGGCGAACGAGTAAGTGCTGATATTCGTTTAGCTGTTTTTAACCATGTAATCACACTTCATCCCAGTTACTTTGAGACAAACGGTAGTGGGGATATTATGTCCCGCATCACAACCGATACAACACTACTCCAAAGCATCATTGGCTCTTCTTTTTCAATGGCTATGCGTAGCACGTTCATGTTTCTGGGCGCGCTGGTTATGCTGTTCGCTACCAACGTTAAACTAACACTTATTGTAATGGCATCGGTTCCGTTTATTTTGGTTCCTCTTTTGATTTATGGTCGACGGGTAAGAGCATTATCACGTAAAAGCCAGGACTCAATGGCCGATGTAGGCAGCTATGCTGGAGAAGCTATAGAGCATATCAAAACCGTACAGAGCTATACCCGCGAGCCAGAAGAAAGACGTTCTTTTGCTAATGAAGTTGAAAAGTCCTTTCAGATAGGCCGAAACCGAATTAAACAACGTGCCATATTAATAGCTGGCGTGATTATTATTGTATTCAGTGCAATCACCGGCATGCTGTGGGTGGGCGGCAGTGATGTAATCGCAGGCAATATGTCTGGCGGTGATTTAGGTGCGTTTGTGTTCTATGCCATTTTAGTTGCAACTTCACTAGCGACTATATCTGAAGTATTTGGTCAGTTACAGCAAGCGGCGGGAGCCACTGAAAGACTCATAGAAATACTGCAGGAAGAAAGTCATATTTTGCCTCCCCTAGATTCAACAGGCAAGTGCAAGGCAGTAGATGCGAGCAATTTAACGCCAGAAGTTCAATTTGAAAAAGTTACATTTCACTACCCTTCTCGCCCTGACCAGCCTGCAACAGAAGGACTTTCCCTTACCGCAGAACAAGGCAAAGTCTTGGCGCTGGTAGGTCCCTCAGGAGCAGGTAAGACCACTCTATTTGAATTGATGCAACGATTTTATGACCCTCAATCAGGTTCAATCACACTGGGTGGTGTTGATATTCGCCAAATTAACCCTGATGATCTCCGACATAAAATGGCACTCGTCCCTCAACAACCGGCACTTTTTAGTCACGATGTATTTCATAATATTCGCTACGGGAACCCAAGCGCAAGTGACGATGAAGTTATTGCCGCTGCAAAAAAAGCCCATGCACATGAATTTATCATGAAGCTACCAGAAGGTTATAAAAGCTTTTTAGGAGAGCGTGGCGTAAGGCTATCAGGTGGTCAACGACAACGTATCGCGATTGCGCGAGCCATATTAAAAGACCCGGATATTTTATTACTCGACGAAGCAACAAGCGCCCTCGATAGTGAAAGTGAACATCATGTTCAACAAGCCCTGAAAGAGCTAATGAAAGGACGAACAACACTGATTATTGCTCACCGTTTATCCACTATTCAACATGCCGATAAAATTGCTGTGCTCGACCACGGGAAGCTTGAAGATGCGGGAACTCACCAGTCATTAATGGAAACCAGTGAGCTTTATCAAAGGCTTGTTGAGCTTCAGTTTAAACATCTTCAACAAGGGTAATAAGTTTCAACGGTGGCACACTTATGACTAAAGCCCGCAACACAATTCGGCAACTTATTATTCAAGAAACAACGTCTATTATTAAAGATGTTGTTCATGTGTATATCACACTACTGAAGATAATGGTGCCTGCACTATTGGTGGTTAAGGCTTTAGCACTCATGGGCGCCATTGAGTGGATCGCAGAGCTGCTTGGCCCAGTAATGAAGCTGGTAGGTTTACCGAGCAGTATGGGCATAGTATGGGCAACAACCCTGCTAACCAACATTTATGGTGGCATGGTGGTGTTCTTTGAGTTAGCGGCCTCCGAGGCTTTAACTGTCTCTCAGGTAACCGTGCTCGGATGTATGATGTTGATTGCCCACGCCCTTCCCGTGGAGGCCGCGATTGCTAAAAAGGCCGGAGTGAGGTGGCGTGCAACATTAACGATCCGTATTTTAGGCGCTCTGGTTTTTGGCGCCATTCTGAATATGCTGTACAAAACCGGAGGCTATCTTCAGCAAACAAATCAACTGATATGGCAACCCGAACTAGCTGACCTAAGCTTACTTGACTGGGGGCTAGAACAATTAAAAACACTGCTGATGGTTTTGGTAATCATAAGTGCATTGATAACCTTACTACGTCTGCTTAAATGGTTGCATATAGAAAGGCTAATGCACTGGCTGCTTAGCCCGTTACTTTCATTACTCGGACTAAGCAAACACGCCTCAAACACTACGATTATAGGCATAACACTAGGCCTTAGTTTTGGTGGCGGCCTTCTGATTAAAGAAGCAGAGTCTGGTTTACTCTCCAGTAAGGATATTTTTATTTCTATGGCGCTACTGGCTTTATGTCATAGTCTGATAGAAGACACGCTATTGATTATGGTTCTAGGGGCACATCTTTCTGGTATATTTTGGGGGAGGTTAGCATTTTCTCTGCTCTTAACCACAATGATGTCTCGGCTTTTAAACTGGGAAAAAGGAAGTGTAGTGCTACGGTTTGGTATGAATAACCCAACTAATACTTAATAGCTAAGAATTCTTTTGAATAACTAACAATCGATTGTTCGCGGGCATCGCAATATTATCTACCAAAGTTAGTTGTTCTAAAGCAGCCAACGATTTCAACAGTTCAAGGTCTTTAATTCCTGCCAGCGGGTTCACGCTACTTTTCAACCATGCATCTAATCGAACGTTACCTTCACTTGTGTATTCACCATTCTCATTAACCGGGCCATACGCGATAAACAAACCTTTCTTGGGTAAAATACTACTCACCCCCGCAAATAGATTTTTCACACTATCTAAGGAAATATAGTGAATGGTGTTAGCGGTAAAGACATAATCAGCTCTATGAATAGGCCAAAGCTGATCAACATCCAGCTCAATAGTGGGCAAAATATTCGCTAGCTCAGCATCGTCAACCCAGCGGTTAATACCTGCTAAATTCTGCTGCACATCTGAAGGCTGCCAGTTGATATGAGGTAACCTTTGGGCACAATACACCGCATGCTGCCCAGTGCCACTCCCCAACTCCAATAAATATCCTGCATTCGGTAACAGCTGTACCAACTTCTCAGCAATGGGCTGTTGATTACGTAAGCATGCTTCAGCAATGGGTTTATTCATATTGATAACCATAATTCATTGAATTAACCAGTTTCATATCAATTAATTTTTTATATCCCTTTTATAGTCCTTCTCTATCATATAGTGAAGTTTAATCTCGCATCTTCTTTAAAAGTTTTCCTCAAGAAATCTACTAATAATTTAATACGCTCAACTTGGCGAGAATCTGGATGAGTTAAAAGCCAAAGATGGCTATGTTTACCTGGTGAAAAGCTACACAAACGATTAAGCCCGAGTCTGTTTTGATCATCAGGTAAAAAAGCCAGACCATAACCCGACTCAGCCATGTAAGACATGGCTACCAAGTCACTGCAGCGCGCCACAATATTGTTGCTTTGGTGCTTATCCAGCCAGCGAAATGCTGGCAATGAGTTCATAGCAGCCGTGGCACCAATAAGTCGGTGGCCTTCAAGTGAATCAGAGCTACCTGGCAACGCTTTATCTGATATATAGCAGTCACTTGCATAAATACCCCACGGAATATTGCTAATTTTGCGCCCCACAAGGTGTTCAGGTGGATTAACTGTGGTACGTATAGCTATGTCCGCCTCTCTCCTGCTCAAGTTAAAATCAACGTTGCTGACTAATAAATCTACATTGATATCTGGGTAAATCGCTCTAAATGCCGCCAAATAGTCAGGCAAGAAGCGATAAGCAATATTATCGGGCGCAGTCACTGTCACGAGCCCTTTAGGTTTAAAGTCTCCACCAGCAATATGGCGCTCCAAATTATCAAATGCATTTGAAATATTTTCGCCACGAGCCAACATATCTTCGCCAGCTTGGGTTAACTGATAACCCTCAGGTAAACGATCGAACAAACGGTTACCTATTTGTTCTTCAAAAGCATTTATTCGTCTAAAAATTGTGGAATGATTAACATCGAGCTCTCTGGCAGCACCCGCCAAAGAATGATGACGAGCAATCGCGAGAAAGGTTCTTAAGGCATTCCAATCCATCACTTAGCCACCTGGATAATCAGTTATAAAAATAGAATATCATATTTGCATTAGTGCAAATATGGCTTTCATAATATGCTAATTTATATGCATAAAATCAATAAGTATAGTGTACTTATCCTAAACACGAACAACGGAGTTACTTGATCATGTCAATTCATAACAAGTTTAAACTTATCAGTCATAAACTATGCCCCTACGTGCAGCGTTCGGTAATTACACTTAAAGAAAAAGGCATAGACTTTGAAAGAGTAGATATCAATTTAGCAAACAAACCGGAGTGGTTTCTAAAACTATCACCATTGGGAAAAGTACCCATATTGGTGATTAATGATGAAGACGTTCTCTTTGAATCTAATGTCATTACTGAATACTTAAATGAAGTCACACAGGGCAACCTTCACTCATCCAACCCAATAACTAAAGCAACACATCGCGCCTGGATTGAGTTTGGCTCAAGCATTCTGAACAACATTGCAGGTTTATACAACGCCCCCGACTCAAGTTCATTTCATACATCTATCGATACGATAAGATCAAAATTTGAGAGCATAGAACAGTACTTAGCATTAGAAAAATCGGATAGCACTGGGGGTTATTTCGCGGGTGAACAATTTCGTCTTATCGATGCGGTTTATGGCCCTATATTCCGGTACTTCGATGTATTTGAAAAGTACGCGCCGCTAAATCTGTTTGAAAACTTAGAAAATATCAAGCGATGGAGGCAGGCACTCAATCAACGCTTATCAGTTAAACAAGCGGTTAATGACGAGTACCCAGAATTACTTAGAGCCTTTGTACTTAAACGCCATAGTTACTTAGCGTCGCTCATGCACTAAACCTCGGCCAGATCCCCCTTCTCTTCTAACCAGCTCTTACGGTCTGATGCTCTTTTTTTACCAAGTAACATATCCATAAGTTCGTCTGTGCCATCTTCATCTTCAATACCTAACTGCACTAAACGGCGAGTATCACGTGCCATGGTTGTTTCACGAAGCTGAAGCGGGTTCATTTCACCCAAGCCTTTAAATCGGGTGACCTGAATTTTACCTCGTTTCTTTTCTGCTGCAATTCGGTCAAGTATGCCTTGTCTTTCGCCTTCGTCTAGTGCGTAAAAAACCTCTTTACCAATATCGATTCGATACAGTGGAGGCATAGCGACGTAGACATGCCCTGCTGCTACCAAGGGTCTGAAGTGTTTTAGGAATAATGCACATAACAAGGTAGCAATGTGTAATCCATCCGAATCTGCATCTGCGAGTATGCATATTTTGCCGTAACGAAGTGACTCTAAATTAACCGCTCCAGGGTCTACGCCAATAGCGACAGAAATATCGTGCACTTCCTGAGACGCTAGAATTTGGTCTGAATCTACTTCCCATGTATTCAGGATTTTACCTCGTAAAGGCATAATGGCCTGATCTTGACGGTCTCTTGCCTGCTTGGCTGAACCGCCAGCAGAGTCTCCTTCCACTAAAAAAAGCTCTGAGCGCATGGCATCCGAACCAGAACAATCTGCCAGTTTACCCGGCAATGCAGGGCCACTGGTTACTTTCTTACGAGCTACTTTTTTACTGGCTTTTAAACGACGCTGAGCATTAGATATGCAAACTTCGGCAAGCCGCTCGGCTTCATCAGTATGTTGGTTTAACCATAAACTGAAAGAGTCTTTTGCCACACCAGAGATAAACGCGGCGGCTTCACGTGAAGACAAACGCTCTTTGGTTTGACCTGAGAACTGAGGGTCTTGTAACTTGGCCGAAAGAACATAGCAGCATTTGTCCCATATATCTTCAGGGCTTAATTTAATACCTCGAGGAAGTAAGTTACGGAATTCACAGAACTCCCGCATGGCGTCCAAAAGCCCAGTACGCAGTCCGTTTACGTGTGTGCCGCCTTGAGCAGTTGGTATCAGGTTTACATAGCTTTCCTGTATTTGTTCACCGCCTTCAGGTAACCATTGTACGGCCCAGTCTGCGGCTTCAGTATTCCCCTTCATAGAACCTGTAAAAGGTTCAACCGGGCAGGTTTCATATTCGTTGGTTGCGAGCTTAAGATAGTCATTCAAACCATCTTCGTAATACCACTCATCTTTGTCACCTGTAACCTTATTCACAAACGTTACGTTCAAACCTGGACACAATACAGCTTTAGCTCGCAACACATGGCGGAGACGACTTAATGAGAATTTTGAAGAGTCAAAGTATTTTGGGTCTGGATGAAAGGTAACAATGGTTCCGGTGTTCCGTTTACCTACGGTATCAATTACTTCCAAGTCAGAGGTTTTTTCTCCATCAGCAAAGGTGATTCGGTGTAATTTAGCGTCTCGCTTAATCAACACTTCCAGCTGAGTGGACAACGCATTAACAACCGACACCCCGACTCCGTGAAGCCCACCGGAAAAGGCATAATTATCATTAGAAAACTTACCTCCCGCATGTAAACGAGTGAGAATCAACTCTACGCCAGGAACTCCTTCTTCTGAATGTATATCAACAGGCATCCCACGCCCATCATCAGACACTGATAACGAACCATCGGCATAAAGAACCACATCTATTTTAGTAGAGTGCCCAGCCAAAGCTTCATCAACACTGTTATCGATAACCTCTTGGGCAAGATGATTAGGCCGGGTGGTATCGGTATACATGCCAGGGCGCTTACGCACCGGATCAAGGCCACTTAATACTTCGATGGAGTCTGCGTTGTA
>ENA-OSET01001727-OSET01001727.1-sediment-metagenome-genome-assembly--contig:-NODE-1727-length-22212-cov-6.094466_pt1 | contig 22212 bp, 24 predicted proteins | sample MGYA00237882_ERZ534229 | MGnify/ENA primary metagenome ERZ534229 (study PRJEB26408, sample SAMN06266212) | sediment metagenome | isolation source: Hudson Canyon methane seep mesocosm | place... | reverse complement strand
TTATTGGCGCCTAAATTTTGTAGACGCTGTTTATCATCATGGCTTTGCGCGGCAATTACAGCAAAAGTATTTAATATCTGTTTGGTAAAGCGAGCATAGCGTGCATAGCCTTTTTCCGAACGCGCAGACATTCTTGCATTGGCCAAGAAAAGTGGAATATGACGTTGCTCACTGATTGATAATAAATTTGGCCATATTTCAGTTTCCATAATGATGCCAAACTGGGGGTGGTTACTATTCAAAAAGCGCTTAATCGCAAATGGAACATCATAAGGTAAATAACAATGTTCAACGCTATCTGCAAAGACTGACTTTACGCGTGCACTGCCAGTAGGGGTCATTGTTGTTATCAGGATCTGATGCTGAGGAAATTCATCACGAAGTATTCTAATAACTGGGCGGCAAGCTTCTACTTCGCCCACGGATACGGCATGGATCCAGATAACGGACTTTGATGCTGATAATTGGCTGCACGAACCAAAACGTTCTGACCAACGATGCCAGTAAGCTGGGGCACGAAATCCTCTCCAAATAAGGCGAATGATAAGTAGAGGTAAACTTAGCGTGAATAAAGTTGTATAGAGTAGTTTCAAATCAAGCTCATAAATGGATAGTGTAGGTTGAAGCGATAATCAACCAGAATAATATCACAGCCTAGAAACAAAAAAGGCCATCCATATAAATGGATAGCCTTTTTGCAAGTATGGCCAGAAGGCCATACTTGAATTCTGTAAAACGATTAACGTTTTGAGAATTGTGGGCGTTTACGCGCTTTGTGTAAACCGATTTTCTTACGTTCAACCGCACGCGCATCACGAGTGATGAAGCCTGCTTTACGTAAACCAGTTTTTAATTCGCTATCAAATTCAACTAATGCGCGGCTAATACCGTGACGAATTGCACCAGCTTGACCGTTATTACCACCACCACGAACTGTAATGTTTAGATCAACTTTATCTAGCATCTCAACAAGTTCAAGTGGTTGGCGAACAACCATACGTGAAGTTTCACGACCGAAGTAATCTTCGATAGAACGAGTATTGATAGTTAGGTTACCAGTGCCTAGCTTCATGAAAACACGAGCTGTAGAGCTTTTGCGACGACCTGTAGCGTAATATGTATCCGCCATAATTAAATCTCCAACGCTTTAGGTTGTTGTGCTGTATGTGGGTGCTCTTCGCCAGCGTATACTTTTAACTTGCTGAACATTGTGCGGCCCAAAGAATTCTTTGGCAACATGCCTTTTACAGCTGATCTGATAACGCGGTCAGGTGCTTTTTCAAGTTGCTTTTCTAATGTGATAGATTTGATACCACCGATGTAACCTGTATGGTGATAATAAATCTTATCTTTTAATTTATTACCCGTTACACGCAATTTTTCAGCATTGATAACAACGATGTAGTCACCAGTATCAACGTGAGGCGTGTAAATAGTTTTATGTTTACCACGCAAACGACGCGCGATTTCTGTAGCCATACGGCCTAATGTCTTGCCGTTTGCATCGACGACGAACCAGTCACGACGAACTTCTGCTGGCTTTGCACTTACTGTAGTTGTTTTCATTCCGCGGGTTGCTCCTGATAAATTTACGCAGGCGGTCTAATAAAGAGGGGAAATTTTACGCACTCAGATAAAGGCTGTCAACTGCATATTGCTAGATAAATAAGCCGATAAGTATAACACCTAATAGCAGACGATAGATAACAAATGGCCACATGCCTATTTTTTCTAGTAATTTCAGGAATAAGTGAATGCAAATATAAGCACTGATCGCTGACAATGCAGCGCCTGCTATAATGGCGAACCAATCGGTTTCAAGGTTTGATTGTATAAGTTCAATTGTTTTTAAGCCGCCGGCAAGAAAAATGACTGGAATCGACAATAAAAAAGAGAAATGCGCGGCGGCTCGCCTATTAAGTCCTAAAATCAAGCCCGCTGTCATGGTGATTCCTGAGCGTGATGTACCCGGAATTAATGCGACAGCTTGTGCAATGCCAACGATCAATACATCTTTCCAGGTTAATTGATGTTCTGTGCGCATTTGTTTGCCATGCCAGTCAGCCCAGCCAAGTAATAAACCAAAAATTATTGTCGTAGCAGCGATGACAAGAGGGGAGCGTAAAGCAGTCTCAATAAAATCGCCTAGCAGAAAGCCTGCGAGCCCCACTGGAATAGTGCCGAATAGAACGGCCCACGCAAGCTTGCTTTCACCAACTGTTTGTTTTTGTGCTACAGATTTAAACCAGTCTTGCGAAATTGTGCGTAAGGTTTTACGGAAATAGAATATTACCGCAGACAAGGTACCTACATGGACAGCAACATCAAAAGCGAGTCCTTGATCCTGCCATCCTAAAATTATGGGCAGGAGAATTAAGTGGGCCGAACTCGAGATCGGTAAAAACTCGGTAAGGCCTTGCAGTAAGGCCAGTGCAACGATTTGTATGATGTCCATTAATTGAGTAGCCAACGCTTAATGTGAAATTTTATTGTTTGAAGTTTACTAGAATTAATGTGATTTAGCAGGGGTTTATATTCTTCTTATCCCATCTAAATAAACAGCCTGTAAACTTGTATGTATAATCAAGGTTTTAATTATTTGCAGTATTACACTGCAATCTCACTTACAAATGAAAATGAGCGTGGATCGTGGCTGAATATTCAAATCAATCAATTATTAAACAACTCCAATCTATTGTAGGTAAAGCTTACACATTTACCGACTCGTCTAAAAAACAACCTTATACTACAGGATATCGTTTTGGTTCTGGTGATGCCTTGGTGGTAGTTAAACCAAGTTCCTTGCTTGAAATTTGGCAAGTCCTACAGATTTGTACTGATGCTAATTTAGCCATCATTATGCAAGCCGCTAATACAGGTCTAACAGGCGGGTCGACGCCTGACGGTAATGAGTACGATCGTCCTATTGTTATTGTTAATACGATGCGTGTAGACCATATTCAGCTCATTGATAATGCAAAACAAATTATAGGACTGCCAGGCAGTACTTTATTTGGTTTGGAAGAAAGGTTATCGCCTTATGGTAGGGAACCGCATTCAGTCATCGGTTCGTCGTGTATTGGGGCTTCGATTGTCGGTGGGGTGTGTAATAACTCGGGTGGTTCACTCGTTCAGCGTGGTCCTGCCTATACTGAATTATCATTATTTGCCCAGATCACTGAAAGTGGCAAACTAGAGTTAGTTAATAATCTAGGGATAGAGTTAGGGGATACACCTGAAACTATTCTAACTAATTTACAGAATGAAAAATACACGGCTGAAAATATTCAATATTCGGAAAAACTCGCCTCTGATAATGAATATCATCAACGAGTGCGTGATACTGACGCTGATACGCCGGCACGTTTCAATAATGATGGCCGTCGTTTACACGAGTCGGCAGGGTGTGCTGGTAAGTTAGCGGTCTTTGCCGTTCGCGTTGATACGTATCCTGTCGAAAAACAACAGGTGTTTTATGTCGGTACGAATGATGCCACAATCTTCGCAACTATTCGCCGTGATGTACTATCAAGTTTTAAAACCTTACCTATCTCAGGTGAGTACTTACATCATGATTGCTATGCGGTTAGCAAAAAATACGGTAAAGATACTTTTTTAGTAATTGAGAACTTGGGTTCGAAATATATTCCTAAAATGTTCGGTTTAAAAAGAGCCGTCGATCGCATTGCCGATAAATTAACATTCTTACCTAACAATATCTCTGATCGCATTATGCAAGCGATGAGTTACTTATGGCCAAATCATTTACCCAAGCGAATGGAGGATTATCACCAGCAATATCAACATCATTGGATTTTGGAAATGAGTGGTGAGGGGATTGATGAAGCACGTACTTATCTTAAAGCGTTCTTCGAACAAAACGAGGGTGACTATTTTGACTGTAGCGAAGAAGAAGCTAAGAAAGCGATTCTGCATCGTTTTGTAGCGGGCGGTGCCATTGGTCGTTATCACATGATGAAACGTAATGAAGTTGGCGCTATGATGACGGTTGATGTTGCCTTACGTCGTAACGAAGCCCAATGGTTTGAACAATTGCCAGCAGAAATTGATGACTTAATTGCAGATAAGTTTTATTACGGTCATTTATTTTGCCATGTTATGCATCAGAATTACGTGTTGAAAAAAGGTGTGGATGCTAAAAAGCTAAAACAGAAAATTTTGGACTCGTTTGATGCCCGAGGTGCAGAATACCCCGCTGAACATAATGTCGGTCATGAATATATGGCTAAGCCGACATTAAAGAATTTTTATCGTAAATTGGATCCGACAAACTCATTCAACCCAGGTATTGGTAAAACCTCTAAATTAAAGAATTGGGTTGAAAATAAATAAGCCCAATAAAGAGTACTTACAAAGAAGCCGCTTATTCATTATTGAATAAGCGGCTTCTTTGTTTAAGTGTTGAACTAAAAGAGTCAATAAAGAACGCGTAGCCTTATTGTGCCTTCGACGCCATTTAATTGCTCTAGTGCTAATTTAGAATCGAGCTCTGCGACATCTAAGATTAAGAAACCAATCTCATCACGAGTCATCATGCTTTGCGCTAAGATATTAATATTATGCTCAGCAAAGAGAGTATTAATTTCTGATAAAACACCGGGTTTATTGTGATGAATGTGCAATAGTCGATGCGTATTCGCTTGCTGTGGAACAGCAATGCCAGGGAAGTTAACCGCAGAAACAGTGTTACCTTTATCTGCAAACTGGACGAATTTTTCACTAACTTCTAAACCAATATTTTCCTGTGCTTCAACGGTAGAACCGCCAACATGAGGCGTTAAAATAACATTTGGGTAACCACGAATAGGAGAATCTAAAGGTTCATCGTTTGATTTGGGCTCTGTAGGGAATACATCAATTGCAGCGCCCGCTAGTTTTTTAGATTCAATTGCTTGAGCTAAATCTTCAATTTTAACGCAGCATCCTCTGGCTGCATTGATGAAAATAGCGCCTTGCTTCATTTGAGCAAACTCTGTTTCAGTCATAATGTTATGCGTAGAAGGTAATTCTGGTACATGCAAAGACACGACATCAGAGTGGTTTAACAAGTCCTTCATTGTTGCAACTTGATTAGCATTACCTAGTGGTAACTTAGTGATTACATCGAAGTAAATCACGTTCATACCTAAGCTTTCAGCTAATACTGACAACTGTGAGCCAATGCTACCATAGCCAACAATCCCCAGTGTTTTACCACGAGCTTCATATGATGCAACCGCACTTTTAGGCCATAAACCATTATGTACCTGGTGGTTTCTTTCGGGCACGCCACGTAATAATAAAATAAGTTGACCAATCACTAACTCAGCAACAGAACGAGTGTTTGAATAAGGTGCGTTGAAAACAGGGATACCTTTCATTTTCGCGGCGTGTAGATCAACTTGGTTTGTACCAATGCAGAAACAACCAATGCCAGCAAGGCGATCGGCAGCATCAATTACTTTTTTAGTTAATTGTGTGCGAGAACGAATACCAATAAAACGGACACCTTGAATTTTTTCAATTAAAGCGTCTTCATCAAGGGCATGAGTAAGATATTCAATATTCGAATACCCTGCAATTTCAAGTGTTTTGACGGCATTTTTGTGTACACCCTCTAATAAAAGAATACGAGTGTCAGACTTTTTGGTAGGTACTAATTCCATGATTTATATGTCTATAGTTAGGATTTACGTGGGAATAAAGGAGCGAATTATAGCAGAATTGCTTACCTCAAGCGGCAAAATAAACCTTGTTTAATCGCGCTGTAAAAAGCAAAGGATTACTTTTCAAGCAGTGATGCACTTTCAAAGTGAATGCCATCCCAACCTGATGTAAGAAAATTACGGATATTTTGATGATCGCCATTTTCAGGATGTTCCAGAACATCGTTACGATAATAATCACCAAAACATGCCAATGTTTCTTGCTTAGACAGGCTGTTAATTAAGCCAAACGCAAAAATTTTACACGATCCATTATTTTCATTTGCATCGTTAACGGTATCGCCATTAGTAAATTTAGCAGGCTCAAAGTCATAAGTAGCATCAATAACAGCCATGGTGTCACTGAACTCAATTTGCTCAGGTGTTTGGGAAAGTTTTTGTAAAAATTCGTTTAATAACATGATGATTTGTCGAGTTCAAAATTTAAAGTCATTATTATACTCATGATTGGATTTATAAGATGCTGATTTGCATTTCTACGATCAACCGTTTTATTTTTGTTATAGGTATTTATGATCGCTGCCAATATAGAAGAGCTTCGTTTGAGCCGGAAACTAAATAATGACGTTTAATATGCCGAGACGGTGACCAGCATTACACGCTTATATACAACTAAACGCTTGCGGTTTTCTAGCCATGGCGCCGTCATTAATTTTTTATTGTCGCTACAATTATTACCGCTACTATTAGCATCAGCGAGCAGTATATTTTTAGTCGAAATTGATCTGCTGAAACCAGCCTTACATTCTTTGAAAACACCACAAAATCAACGAACACATTATTAGCACTATCAAAATATTGGAAAAATTACCTTTTCCTGCAGCGCTAAGAAATGTGCCTCGCTATACCTCAATCCATCATGAAATAATGAGAGGCACAGGCTATCCGTGTAAGTTACCGTCAGGTGATTTATCGATACCAGAACGTATTATGGTCGTTGCCGATATTGTTAAGGCCTTATAAGAAGACAAAACCGATCAGTCAGGCCTTGAGTATTCTGTATAAAATGGCGCAAAGAGAACATGTCGGTATTGATGTATTTGAACTGTTATTAAGCAGTGGTATGTCTTTAGACTGTGCTAAACGCCTCCTGCCTGCTGATCAGTTGGATGAAGTTGACATCAATAATTATTAGCGATCAGCGACTGAACAGGCTTAGTTGAAAAAGCGACTAAATACTGACGGGGCTTCACGCGCTGTTCTATAACTATTCACTGCAGCATCTTTATCTTCATAACCTAAAGCCATGCCGCCGAGTAAAGTTACATCATCGCCATAAGCTAATAAGGTTTTAACCTGTTTAGGATAATCAGCGAATGCCGCTTGTGGACATGTTGCTAAGCCTTGTTCTTGTGCTACTAACATTAGTGACTGTAAGAACATGCCGTAGTCTAAAAATGAACCAGCTTCCATGATCTTATCAATAAAAAATAGTAGCACAACAGGTGCATCAAAAGCGCGATAGTTTGCAGCCCATTGGGCTTTACGGCCTTCGGAATCAGCCTTATCAATGCCAAGACTATCATAAAGCTGTAAGCCACAGGCTCTACGATGATTTTTATAGGGCGCTTTCCATGTCAAAGGATAATAGTTGTACTCAGGTGTTGGTTTTTCATTGGCATAAAAAGCCTGCTCAAGTAACTGAGTTAAGTGTTGTTTGGTCTTAGCTGTAACAACAGCGACTTGCCAAGGTTGGGTATTGGCACCAGAAGGCGAATAACTTGCAGCTGTTAGTAATATTTGTATTTGCTCGTGGCTAACAGCTTGATTGGTAAATGCACGCGTTGAATGGCGTTGCTTTAAGGCATTAATGACATGCACAGTACTGACTCCATATTAAATCCAAGTTAAAAAGAAGACTAAAACGCTATGGTTATTAGCCGGTCTACTCAAAATGACGCATCTCTTGGTAGAGAACATAACAGAATCATTGTAATTACGACTCTTTAGTTTCAGTGGATTAGTTTAAAAAAGTATTGCAAATGTTAATGAGAATGATTATTATTTGTACTTTATTAGGTTTAAGGCTTAGAGCTTCAATCCTTATTTGTATTATTTTGATCCAGAATTGGATATCTGAAGGAGGCTCGCAATGAGTACTAAAGTAGAAAATGAATGGCGGCTATTAGCAAATTTCGAACAATGGCTGGTGGAATATCGGCCTGACTCGCGAGTTATTCGTTTAAAAATTAATGATAAAATAATGTATTTAGAGCGTGAGGCCTATCAATTGTTATGGGGAATGATGACACAAGGCTTAGATGAGCTGGAGCGCGAAGAGGATAAAGCAGCTCGATTGCTAGGTAGAGAGCCTTCTATGACAACATTAAGCCCACAACTCCAACCACATAATTTCAAGTTAGTCTACAATAAATACAATTAATAGGACAAAGTAATGTCAATTCAGATAGGCGCACGATTAAAGAAAATGAGAGCATTAGGTATCGATTTACCGGGCTTATCACGTAAAAGCATTGAAAGTCGACCTACTCGACCGGGTCAGCATGGTAATAGTAATGTAAGGCGTCGCAAGTCAGGTTATGGTCTTGCTTTAATTGAAAAACAAAAACTACGGTTTAACTATGGTGTGAGCGAGAAGCAACTTCGCACCATGATGAAAGAGGCACGCCGAAGAGCAGGGCCTTCAGGTGATTTTCTATTAGAAATGCTGGAATCAAGGTTAGATAATTTTGTTTTTAGAGCGGGGTGGGCGCCAACAATTCCGGCAGCAAGGCAGTTGGTAAGTCATTGTCATTTCTTATTAAACGGTAAGCGTGTCAATATTGCCTCCATTCGCCTAAAAGTAGGTGATGAAGTAACCGTTCGTGCACGATCGCAAGCTATGCCAATAATTGTGAGCTCAGTTGCAGCACCCTCATTAGAACGGCCTGAATGGCTATCTTTTGATCAAGCCAATTTCACAGCAAAAGTAACACGTTTACCTGAACCTGATGAAGTACCATTTCCTGTAGAAGTACATTTAGTGGTTGAACACTATGCGAAACATATGTAGCTAACATTAGCTTAACCCTTTTCTTAAGGGTGTGCATAGGCGAGAGGAGGCAATAATTCTCTGTAAGTAAATAATTGAGAATAAGAATGAGAATTTGAAAAACTTAGTGTTAATAGCGTAAAGTTTCTCGGCCTCCACTAATCGCCAAATTGAAATGCCGAAGGTGGCTATAGCCTAATTGGAGCTGTTATGTTGCGCATAGCTTAATCATGGAAGAACAATGAAATAATGATTTACCTGAAAATGAGGTCTAACACTCAGTCATTTGACTCACTTTACGACTTATAACCTTAGTGTTTGATATATAAGGTCTCCTATAAACTTACCTATTCTAAGTGAGTCTATTTGGGTGTATTGCTTTAATATGAAATTGCATACCTGAAGGAAGTTATCAATGAGTATTAAAACAGAAAATGAATGGCGGCTATTAGCCAATTATGAACAATGGCGAGTGGACTATCAGCCTGATTCACGGGATATTCGTTTAACAGTTAATGATAAAACTATGTGTTTAAAGCCCGATTGCTATCAGCTGTTATGGGGAATGCTAACTCAAGGGCTGGATGAACTGGGGCGGGTAGAAGACGATTCGGCTCGGTTGCTTGGTAGGCAGCATTCAATAACAGCAACATCAAGCCCACAACTTCAAACACATAACTTCAAGTTAGTCTTTAATGAAGCCTGCTAATAGGAAAAAGTAATGTTAACTCAGAGGAGTGTATCATTAAAGAAAATGAGAGCACCAGATCGCAATTTACAGGGCTTATTGCAAAAAGCATCGAAAGAAGACCTAAGTTTCTAGTTACTGAATAGTAATTGGCGTAGGATGGCAGGGACTGTTATTAACAGTCACGTATTCCTTATAAAAAAGGGCATTTGAAAAACCTAGTGTTAATAGCTTAAGATTTTTCTGCTTCTGTCAAGCGCCAAACAAATGCCAAAACAATCAGACATAAACACACTAACATCAATTGTAATTCAATTCGCCCTGATAATACCCAAATTGAAATACTGAAGGTGGCAATAATTAATGCTATTGCCTTATGTTTCACTTTACGTTGAATGGTATGTTTGGCTTCCCATTGCGCTAGGGTGGGGCCTAACCACTTATTGCGTAATAGCATGGCGTGAAAGCGAGGTGAGCTTTTAGAAAAACAAGCGAGTGCGAGTATAAGAAATGGTGTGGTGGGTAATAAAGGTAACACAGCACCAATGGCAGCTAGGGTGATACATAGCCAACCTAATCCCATTAATAAATGACGTTTAATCTGGGCAAGCATAAGCGTGAATCTCTAGTTTATGCACGAGACATAAATTTGCCAGAAACAGTATTCACTTTAATCATTTCGCCTAGTTCAATATATTCGGGTACTTGAATTTCTAAGCCGGTAGCAAACATAGCGGGCTTAGTACGCGCTGTAGCTGAAGCCCCTTTAATGCCCGGTGCTGTGTCGGTAATTTCCATTGCTACTGCAGCAGGCAATTCGATAGCCACTAGAGTGCCTTCGAGTAAGATGGCGACTACGCCCTCAAGACCTTCAACAAGATACAGCTTTTCATCTTCAATATCTTCAGCATTAATGGTGTATTGTTCGTAATCTTCTAGGCTCATGAAGGTATAACCATCATCATCTTGAAAAGAAAACTGTAGTACTTTCTTTTCACAATCGACGTCTTTTAAAAAATCATCACCCTTCAATGTTTCATCTAATTTTTGTTTGGTTTTAAGATGATTAAAGCGAATTTTATATAAGGTTGATGCGCCACGAGATGAAGGGTTACGCACTTCGATTTCTTTTACTGAATACGGCTGATTATTTACTTCGACAACCATTCCACGTTTCAAGTCACTGGCTTTAGGCATATTTATTCTCTGATTTATTTGAGTAAGTGACGATAATTATACCCGAGTCTGGACGGTGTTTTGGATGTTGTTGATGGCTTATAAAACAAGGCAATTAGAATCATTAGTATCGACAGTGAACGAATACGGTAAAATCTACATTAATCAACAACCTTATATCGAGACACTTATGGCTGAACTTGGCAAATTAAATACCTTAACAATCCTAAAAAAATTAGATTTTGGTATCTATTTAGATGGCGGTGACGGCGAAGAAATCCTATTACCGCGGCGCTATGTACCAGAAGGCTGCGCTCTAGGTGATACTTTAGAGGTGTTTGTTTATTTAGACTCAGAAGATCTCGTGATCGCTACGACTGAAACGCCGAAAGCGCGGGTCGGCGAATGTGCTTATCTTAATGTGATTGAAGTTAATCGTATCGGCGCCTTTCTTGATTGGGGTTTACCGAAAGATTTATTAGTACCGTTTGGCGAGCAGCAAGTACCGATGCAAGTAGGTCAATCGTATGTGGTTTATCCTTATATTGACCCCGCATCAGAACGTATTGCTGCCAGTAGTAAATTAGATAAATTTCTAGCAGAAACGTCTGCGTATTATAAAGAGCAGCAACAGGTTGAATTATTGATTTGTGGTCGTACTGATTTAGGTTATAAAGCGGTGGTTGATGGCGCGACAATTGGCTTAATCTTCAATAGTGATGTGTTTAAGCCCATCCGCATTGGTCAAACAATGAAAGGTTATATCAAGCATATTCGTGAAGATAAGAAGCTCGACTTGTGTTTACAGCTGGTTACCCGTGAAGCTTTGGATAATCTATCTGAAAAGATTCTATCTTTCCTCAAAGCAGAAGGTGGCCGGACAACTATGACTGAAAAAAGCCCTGCGGATGTTATTTCAAAACAGTTTGGTGTGAGTAAATCGAGTTATAAAAAAGCACTAGGCAAGCTTTATAAAAAACGTCTAATCCTTATTGAAAAAACACATATAGAGTTGGTTAAATAATGGCTGCTATTAATTGGTATCCTGGCCATATGCATAAGGCCAGTAAAGAGATGCGGAACATCGTACCTCAGGTTGACCTTATTATCGAAGTGTTGGATGCTCGCATTCCGTTCAGCAGTGAAAACCCTATGATTGGGGATATCCGTGGTGATAAACCCTGTATCAAGGTATTAAGTAAGAGTGATTTGGCTGATCCTGCAATGACGGAACAATGGCAAGACTATTTAGAGCAAGATAAAGGTGTTAAAACCATCGCTTTGACCACAGAAGAACCCGAAAAAATGCGTGAGCTTCTAAGTTTGTGCCACAAGATGGTACCAGGAAAGTCGAGTGGCGAGCGCCGTGTTGAAGCGATGATTATGGGTATACCTAATGTCGGTAAATCGACTTTAATTAACAATCTTGCTGGTCGAATGATTGCTAAAACAGGTAATGAACCTGCGGTGACTAAAAACCAGCAACGTATCAAATTAGACGAAGGTATTTTGTTATTAGATACTCCGGGTGTGCTGTGGCCGAAATTAGAAAATCAACATGGTGGCTACCGCTTAGCGATTACCGGCGCCATTAAAGAAACCGCTGTCAGTAATGATGATGTTGCCATGTATGCCGTTGGGTATTTCAGACAAGCCTACCCAGAGTTATTAAAGCAACGCTATAACTTAGATGTATTGCCTGAAGATGAAATTAGATTATTGGAAGCGATTGGTGCTAAACGAGGCTGTTTACGTGCTGGTGGAATAGTTGATTTAGATCGTGCCGCTAAAATTGTATTAACAGAATTCCGTGATATCACAATTGGCCGCATTACCTTAGAAACACCTGAAATGATGGAACGAGAATTAATTGAAATGGTCGAAATTCGAGCTGCAAAAGAAGCCAAGCTGGCAGCTAAGAAGAAAAAGAAACAACCGCAACGTGGTTAAAGGCACGTCGTGACTATATAAATTCAATCTAAATAAGAATGATTTGCATTTAATTTGGGCTTATAGGTATAATCTCTATGATAATTATAATGATGAGGTTAGTGATGACATTTAATAAGACAATTTTAGCAGTCAGTTTGATGGCAGCAGCTTCTGCACAAGCGGCTCCAAGTAATGAAGAAATCTGGCAAAAGCTGTTAAAGATGCAGGAGCAAATGGCTGATGTTCAACAGCAAAATCAGCAGTTAAAAGTTGAAAATGAGACTTTAAAAACAAAAGTCGAAGCGACTGAGCAAGTTGCTATTGAAGCAAATGAGGCAGCAGAAGCCTTAGTTGAAGCTACGGAAGGAGCGGTACAAGCTGCAAGTCTGAATAAAACGTCAATAGGTGGTTATGGTGAGCTTCACTATAACAATCTAGAAGATGAAGATGGCAAGGATAAAAAGGCAATAGATTTCCATCGTTTTGTTTTGTATTTCGGTCATGAGTTTACTAATAATTTACGTTTCTTTTCTGAATTAGAGCTTGAGCATAGTCTTGCAGGTGAGGGTAAACCCGGTGAAGTTGAGCTAGAACAAGCTTATATTGAATACGATATTAATGAGCAACATCGTGTTAAAGGTGGGTTATTCTTAACACCTGTTGGCATTATCAATGAAACACATGAGCCCAATACTTTTTATGGAACAGAGCGTAACCCTGTAGAGAAAAATATTATTCCTGCTACGTGGTGGGCCGCTGGGACGATGTTTAGTGGTGAGCTTGCTCAAGGCTTCAGTTATGATGTGGCTGTTACTTCGGGTCTAAAAAGCTATAAAAAAACCACCAAGGATGATGGGACGGACGTAATCACTTACAAAATAAGAGATGGTCGCCAAAAAGTAGCCAAAGCGATTGCTGAAGATTTAGCCTACACAGGACGCTTAAAATGGACTGCAATGCCTGGTGTTGAATTAGCTGTGACGGCGCAATATCAAGAGAATATGAGTCAAAGCACTGATGCAACAGCTGGAAGTGGAACCTTAATAGAAACGCATGCCGTTGTTCAGCGTGGTGATTTTGGATTACGTGCTCTATATGCAACCTGGGATCTGGATGGTACCGGCCCTAAAGCGACAGGTTATGATGAACAAACAGGTTGGTATATTGAACCTTCATACCGCATCAGTGATTACTTCGGTGTTTTCGCTCGATATAATGAGTGGGATAATCAAGCGGGTAATAATGCTGATACTGAATATGACCAAATTGATTTGGGTGTAAATTGGTGGCCGCATAAAGATGTGGTTGTGAAGCTTGATTACCAAGCCCAAGATAAACCGAAGGGTGGCGAATCAGACGGCTTTAATATTGGACTTGGTTACCAATTCTAATTACGGCTTAGGTTAAAATATGAATATGGCGAGATTGTATAAAATAAATAGCATAAACTTAGTGACTAAGTTACTCGGCATTATTTTATTCATGATCGCCTTTTCTGTTGATGCCCGGGGTGTTTATCAAACTGATAAAGACTTTCTAAGCGAAGCGTTTAATAACGAAATTCCTAAAAGCAAAGTCGTTTGGAATAAAGGACAAATACGCGAAAATATTAGCTCTATTCTAGGTCATGACTATGCAAGTTTGAGAATCCGTTATTGGCAAGACTCTAGTCAAAGTAGCTGGATATTAGAAGAAGTAGGCAAAGAAAAACCCATTACTTTTGGTGTGACTATCGCTAATGGAAAAGTAGAATATGTTAAGGTGTTGACCTACCGAGAAAGCCGTGGCGAGGAAATTCGATATCCCGCATTTACAGGGCAGTTTCAACAGGCTGAGATAAATGATAACCGGCTGAATCGTCAGATTGACGGTATCTCAGGTGCCACCATGTCAGTCAGGGCTATGACTGCAGTAGTAACACTGGCATTATATCTTACTGAGACTACTGTTATAGAGTAAAAAGATTGATGAACCGTAAAATACGAACTTTACACCGAACTATCGGCGCAATTATTGCCATATTCGTTTTGATGTTTGCTATCACGGGTATATTTCTCAATCACACATCAGATTTTGAGTTAGATAAGCGTTATTTAACATGGAATTGGTTATTAGAACATTATGGCGTGGCTCATGTCGAAGCGGATGTGGTTTATTTATTAGGGCAGCGTGCCATTTCTCAATTTGGCCCTCAAGTATTTATCGATTCAACTCCAGTGGTTAATTCTCAAAGTCTCATTCTCGGTGGTGTGATTATTGATGATTTGATGGTACTTGCCACTCAAAATGAACTCATTTTATTCAGCCATGAAGGCGAATTCATTGAAAAAATGTCAGAAAGTGCAGGTATTCCTCCTTTAATACGAAACATTGGTTTATTTCATGGTGAACCTGTCTTGCAAACTCGCAATGGCATGTGGCGAAGTGATTTTATGCTAGATCAATGGGAAGCTATATCACTGCAAGGAATTGGTTGGAGCCAACCTCAAGCTATGCCAGATAATGTTGAGCTAGAGTTGGCTGAATATTTTCACGGAAAAGGTATCAGTATTGAACGCTTCATACTAGATTTACATAATGGACGCATTTTGGGCAATATCGGCGTTTGGTTTGTTGATATTATCGGCGGCTTATTGATACTTATTTCATTAACTGGCCTGTGGATGTGGGTACGGGGCATTGCCTAGCAGTAGAACAGCTTTGAAAAGAGATACCTCTTAATAATGAGACATGCTGATTTCCCATATCTACCCAAAGACTTTATTCAAACAGCTGAAGGCCTTATTTTTGCAGTTGTTAGTTACCAACAACATAATAAAAAAGTGGGCTGTTTTTTACGCTATATAAAAACTGACCAGGGCTGGAAAAAGGTTGATACTGAGCAAGCTAATCAGTTATTACGACAATCTTACCCACATTATTTATATCAATCATCTCAGTTTGATGCCTCATTTCATGCTGTCAGAGTGACTGATATTCATCATCATCATCGCCCTGAAGATCGTCTACCCGCTATTTTACAAGGCAAAGAAAATGATGATATTGAGCGAAAACTACACAGCTTAGAGGCCATTTTGGCGGAATATGGTGTTGATTGCAGCTGTTTAGGGATTACAGGATCGCTGCTTATTAATCAGCAGCGAGAAACATCGGATATTGATTTGGTTGTTTATGGGCGTGATAACTTTCATAATACCCGTCGTGCTGTACAACTGGCAGTATCTGCTGGTGCTCTAGATGCCTTGGATGACAGCTTAATGGCTGAGAACTTTCAGCGTCGTGCTGGTGAGCTAAGTTATGAAGAATTTTCATGGCATGAGTATCGAAAGTGGAATAAAGCGTCTATTCAAGGTACCAAATTTGATATTGGTATGGTGGGTTTGCCAGATGAGATTGAACTTGATGAGCAGCAATACCAAAAACATGGGAAACGAACGTTTATTACAACAGTGATGGATGACTACCGTGCTTTTGATTTCCCAGCTGTGTATATCGTCGATGATGAGCAGACAAGTGAAATTGTTTCCTACACGCACACTTATGTTGGGCAAGCTAGAACCGGTGAAACTATTGAAGTATCGGGTGCCATCGAGCAAGACTCCGAGACGGGTAAATACCGTATCATTGTTGGATCAAATCGTGAAGCATCAGGTGAGTTTATAAGAGTGTGTCGTTGAGATTTTAAATCGAACAGCTTTATCAATAATGGGTATAACTATCGTAATAACAAGGTTTGCATTATAAGCAGGTATTATTTAAGTAAATATTTATAAAATAAAGGGGAAGGCAATGAATTCAGTGAAGGCAGATATAGGCTTAGTTGGTTTGGCCGTGATGGGGCAAAACCTAGTACTAAATATGAATGATAATGGTTTTACTGTGGCGGTATATAACCGTACAAGCAGCAAAGTGGATGAGTTCATGGATGGCCCAGCGAAGGGCACTAATATTATCGGTTGTCACGATCTAAAAGGGTTTGTCGAAAGTCTTAAAATACCACGCCGAGTGATGTTAATGGTTAAAGCAGGCCCTGTCGTTGATAAGTTTATTGAGCAACTGGTGCCTTATTTAGACAAAGGTGACATCATTATTGATGGTGGTAACTCGCTATATAATGATAGCGATCGCCGCACTCATGAGTTACATAGAAAAGGAATCTTATTTGTAGGAACTGGTGTATCTGGTGGTGAAGAAGGGGCACGATTTGGACCTTCTATTATGCCCGGTGGTAACCACGCTGCATGGCCTGCTGTTAAGCCTATTTTCCAATCTATTGCAGCGAAAGTTGATGGTGAAGCGTGTTGTGATTGGGTGGGGAATGATGGTGCTGGTCACTATGTGAAGATGGTTCACAATGGTATCGAATATGGCGATATGCAATTAATCTGTGAAGCCTACCAATTAATGCGAGAAGGCTTGGGTATGTCGGGTAATGAAATTCAGGCCGTATTTGCTGAATGGAATGAAGGTGTACTAGACTCATACTTAATCGAAATTACTCGTGATATTTTGGCTGTTAAGAATGATGATGGCAGCTTATTAATCGATGATATTCTTGATACTGCTGGTCAAAAAGGCACGGGTAAATGGACTGGAATGAATGCCTTAGATTTAGGTATTCCATTAACATTGATTGGTGAGGCAGTGTTTGCTCGCTGTCTCTCTGCTCGAAAAAATGAACGTGTTATTGCATCAAAGCTATTACCTAAATTAGCTGCTGAATTTAATGGCGATAAAAAAGAAATGATCGATGCGATTCGTGATGCATTATATGCTTCAAAGATCATCTCATATGCTCAGGGCTATATGTTGATGCGTGAGGCTGCCGTTACCTATGGTTGGGAATTAAACTACGGTGGAATTGCATTAATGTGGCGTGGAGGTTGTATTATTCGCAGTCAATTCTTAGCTAATATTCGTGATGCATTTACTGAACAACCTGAACTCGAAAACTTATTATTAGACCAGTTCTTTATTGATGCTATCACTGAAGCATTACCCGGCTGGCGTAAAGCGGTGGGCTTGGCGATTTCTGTGGGTGTACCTGCTCCAACGTTTAGTAGTGCGCTCTCATTCTATGATGGTTACCGAAGTGAACGATTACCTGCAAACTTATTACAAGCACAACGTGATTACTTTGGTGCTCATACTTATGAGCGTACAGATAAGCCTCGTGGTGAATTTTTCCATACCAACTGGACGGGTCGAGGTGGCGATATCTCAGCTAGCAACTATGGCGTCTAATTAAGCCAGAACCGGCCACTCAAAAAGGGCAGTAAAAACTGCCCTTTTTTCTAGTTATAAAAACCCAATATTTGTAATTTTTTATTACTAGCTTGTTGTTATATATTGCTTTCTCAGTGCGAGATAGCAGTGATTCATTACCGGTCAGTCACGAAAATAGATCACTATTATGTAATGCTTGTTTCAACAAATTAGTAAACTTGATTAAGGCTTTAGCACTTACATTATGACCATGCCAGTCGTAAAATTTCTTATTCCAAAAGGATAGTACGCTGTGCATAAAGTGTATTCTTCTTCGATGTCCTCCACATCTTCTTGACCTGATATACAGCGCGAATATGAGATCAATAGATACCTGTATCGAGGGTTGCAGGTAATAGAAATAGAATAATATGAGTCATGACAGTGGAGCACTGTCTACGCCTAGTAGGCCAAGATCAACTAACCACCTAATGAGAATGGCAAACAAAGCGAATGCTAGACTTAAGTTAAGTGTGCTAAGAGATCCTAAGATTACTCGTATATATACACTGTCCAGGCTATAGCTGAAATAGTAAAAGGAGGTGCAATAGCGGAGGCTTAAGCTAATAGGCTATCTTTTTACCCAATGCTAAAATCTATAGCCACTTGGATTATAACTAACCAAGACCAGAAGGAATGCGAAAGGTAGTCTGATAGAAAAACTTCGCCAGTTGAACTGGAGTTAGCCATGACTAATCCCTTGAGCTAGTTGAGGTGTAGAAGTACTGTTATAAGCGAAATAATTTTTTATTATCTGTTTGAACAACTATTACATCATGCTCATATTGTTCAGATCACAGGTGAGCGTTATCGCCTAAAAGATAAACGTGAGATAGGGATCGCACCTAGCGCTTCCTAAGCTTATTTTTTGTGCCCAGAGGGGGCAATTTTAAAGTGATGGTTTAACGGCTAAAGGGGGTAGTTTTCAGATGCTGTTGACATAATGTCATCAAAATAATGGAAAGAGCATGGTAAAAAATGTCTTTCATTCTCTTCAAACAACTGGAAAGATGCCTGTGTCGATCAATAATAATCCAAATCATGACATACACATCCGATTATTGCAGGATTATAGTCTTTTATACATTCCTTTACTGTATCTTTCACATCACCTAAAACTATTTGACTGTTTAACAGTTTCGGGGCCAAGGACTGTTGATCCATTTTAAAGAATCCGCCACGCCAATGGTAAGGTATATCTTTGTAGTCCTGAGGTTCTGGCAGCCCTTTTCCGCTGTCAAAGCCATATATTTCAATCTCAACTCCGGTACGCTCAAAAACATTTGAGCAAATTTTTCCTAAAGCGATTAAACCTGTGCCACCAGCACATCCAAATTTAATCACATTCATTTTGCAGTGACCTAATTTTGATGCAAGTTTTGCTGCATGAAAGCAGCACTAAACATAGTGGCTTCGGTTAAATTCGCTTGTTAGTATCTTCGATTTATATGAAGGCCCGTACGTGCCGGTTTTCCTGATCTTCGCAACTGTCTGTTTAATGCCATGGCAGCGCAAGTGTCATTTTACAGAATATTAGTGAAGTTGATGTTGCTGCATATGGGGGGTGGATTGATGATTATCGTGCCAAACACTGTATTAAAAGATGTTGCAGACTTAGTAGAAACACGACGGATTTTAGTAAGTAAACTAGATGTTAAGTTGAGCATAATACCTGCATGTCGTTTTGGTGTGGAGCAATATAGTGTAGGAGAAGCGTCTAAGTATTTCATCATTAGTCCCGATGGAGCCTTGTATGAGGCTCCGCCGGCTAGAAATTTAGTTGCGATAGCAAACTAGATAATCTTGAACGTTATATTAAGCAACTGAATGACGTTCAGTGTCTTTTTTAAGCGCTAAAAAAGTTCAACATCTCCTTCACGTTCAACTTGTTCCTCAATGGCACCTTTAGAAAGCAACTCTTCAAAAAAATAAAGTTTGTTCCGACCATGAGATTTAGCATGATATAAAGCTTGATCTGCTCTGCCAACGATGTCACTTGATATCATATACTGACCTTTAATTTCAGTTGCTCCCATACTTACCGTAACCTGACCCACTTGCGGGAATACGAATTTTTCCATCGTTTCTCTAAATCTTTCAAATATACTTTTAGCTTCAATTTTATTGCTTGTTTTAGCTACCACAATGAATTCTTCACCACCATAACGAAATAACAAATCATTAGGCCTAAATGTTTTTTTCATGATTTGGGAAAGCATTAACAGCACCTCATCACCGTAGATATGGCCAAATGAATCGTTAATTTTTTTGAAGTGATCTATATCAATAAGCGATAGCCAATATTGATCGCTACCTTTATTTTTCCTGTTTTCAGCTCCTGAATAAGCTTTAGTACTAGGTGAGAAGCTTATTAAATCGCGAATTTTATATATGCTTTCATCAAACGTTTTCCTGTTTAATAAACCTGTGAGCTTATCTTTTTGATTTTCCTCCAATAAGGAATGAAAGTTTTCAGAAATATTCAGTAAGCTCTTAATGATTAAGTTTTCCGATTCTGATCGTTCATGTAATAGGCTTACGGCTAAGTAACCTATTGTTGTATCATTAGGCCCTGTAATAGGATAGATAGTAAGAAATTTATGGTCAGTTTGTGATGAGTAAACTTTGCCTGTGGATTTAATCCATTCTATAGCACTATTTAATGCATCAGGTATGTCGATATTCTCAAGATAAAGTTCTCTAACCTCATTTATTTTTGTTCCAGCAGTTATTTCAGTACCTGAAGAATACTTAATCATCCTACTTGGTTCGTTAGTATTATTGAATTTATACATTGAAATTTCATTTACATCTAGCATATTAGCTAATGTCTTCAGGAAGCTAAATTCAAATATTCCTATATCTCTGATAGTCGTCAGTGAGGCAATCTTGTCTAGGATTAGTGGTGCTCTATTTTTGATTTCTACTTGCATCGCTATTTGACTCCTGATCTTCTGGTTTAAACTATACCATAAGAATTATGTAGTGGGTCTAATGTCTGGATCCTAACTTATCGCTCAAGTTTGTAAAGTGTCTAAATGGGGATAAGAAAAAGTCTTAGATATACAAGGGCTTGATTTTTTTCTGCTTAAGTGTTATTCCCACTCAATAGTTCCACACTTGTAACCAATTGATATTTACATGATTAATTTTAGGTATGTAAGCAGCCTGTAAGAAATTCAATTCAGTGAGATAAAAATCTATTAAATTTCAATAGAAACGTTAAAAATGGTTACATACTTTGTAACCATCCTAAACATTAATTTTAGCTTTATATAACTGTTAATCAGTGCATATGAACTACTTCCAAGATAAATCTATTAAGTTTGGCAATTTTAAAAATCTAATAGGTATAAACCACCGCTGATATATTCATTTTTGTTTTTACGGAGAGGTTGGATTTCAAAGTGGCGCAATTTATAGTCAAATTTTTCACATAAACTTTCAATATATTTTTTTGAATGCGAATACCGTCCAGATTGTTCAAGAAAAAAATCATCTCCATCATAATCTTCTGTCGAAAAAGCTAACTTTCCACCTGTTTTATTACGAGATTTTATTAATCGAAATACATCAGATAAATCTCCAATGTAAACGAAGACGTCTGTTGAGATAAAGTAATCAAAATTCAAACTCGCATTTGATAGGTGGTCTACAATATCTTGCTTGATTAATTTATTGTAAACATTTTTTTCCTTTGCGTTATCAAGCATTTTTTCTGATAAATCGATACCCTCAAGATGCTCACAAAATTGCTTGATTTCCATACCAAGCAAGCCAGTGCCGCATCCTAAGTCCATTACTGAACCCAATAAATCGAAGTTACTATTTTTGATAATCATTTCTGTGATGAGTTTTGGAATTTTATATTCAAGATCTTTAACTAAAGAATTTTCAAACTTAGCAGCATAAGCATCAAATAGGTTTTCAACGTAGTCTTGAGGTGCCGTTGCAGTTGTTTTTCCAGTTAAAGCAGCAAGTAGATGTTTAGCTGTTGAATAGTCAGGTTTCAAGGCTATTGCTTGCGTATAGCTTGCTTCAGCCTCGTCTAATCTTCCCAGATCTTTTAGTGTGCCACCCAAGTTGTAGTGAGCATCGGCAAAGTCAGGTTTCAAGGCTATTGCTTGTTTATAGCTTGCTTCAGCTGCGTCTAATCTTCCCAGCTCTTTCAGCGTGTTACCCAAGTTGCTGTGGGCTCCGGCATAGTCAGGTTTCAGGGCTATCGCTTGTGTATAGCTTGCTTCAGCTTCGTCTAATCTTCCCAGTTCTTTCAGCGTGTTACCCAAGTTGCTGTGGGCTTCGGCATAGTCAGGTTTTAATGCTATCGCTTGCCTATAGCTTGCTTCTGCTTCGTCTAATCTTCCCAGTTTTCTCAGCGCAACACCCAAGTCCTTGTGAGCTGCGGCATAGTTAGGTTTTAATGCTATTGCTTG
>ENA-OSET01001718-OSET01001718.1-sediment-metagenome-genome-assembly--contig:-NODE-1718-length-22293-cov-58.371444_pt1 | contig 22293 bp, 19 predicted proteins | sample MGYA00237882_ERZ534229 | MGnify/ENA primary metagenome ERZ534229 (study PRJEB26408, sample SAMN06266212) | sediment metagenome | isolation source: Hudson Canyon methane seep mesocosm | place... | reverse complement strand
GTTCGGGATTTCCCTTCATATTAACTTTTGTTTTCCCAAAAAATTCTTTTTCTTTAGTTGAATAAACCCCGACTATTATGGATCCCATTTCTTCTTCTGAGTGAATATTGACAATAAGATTATCAGCCTTAACAGACGTTAAAAGAAAAATAATAAAAAAAGACATTACTAAAACTCAGTTAAAAGGATGTGATGAGATAATATTAGTTGGATCGGGCAAAGGGGTAGTTAATATAGAAAATATCCCACAAATTTATTGGCATAAAAACAGCTTCCTTGCCGATGCTCATGGTTAGGGTTATCAATATTATTAAAAATACTATTATCTACAACGGGAATACGAAGAATCGGCATTAAAGTATTTTCTGGTACGAAATCAGTTGAATATGCAAACAAGAGTTCTGAATCATCGAAACTCTCCTCACCACCAATATGACCCGGGCTATTGAGTAGCCAGCGAACTACATTGGGGAGTTGCAAAGGGTTACCAGAAACAATCTCAGGGTACACAATAATAGGGGATAAATTTGAATGCCGATGCCTAAGAATGTCACTCTCTCTTAGCAATGGCGTCCTTAACTTTAAGCTTTCTTTTGTTGCACCGACTAAATAGGCCTCTTCACCTAGCAGGTTCAATGCATGACAGAGATGGTGCAATGCTTTAATGCCAGAAAATTTTGTTTCATAATCACTACAACTAATATAATAAGGGCGACGTGATACAGCCTCAAAAAAACTTCTCTCTCTCATTGTTACCTCACCATATTTGAGTACACTAAAAACATACATTATTAACCTGTTTAATTCAATCACTCTTACTGCTATAAGAATCTTAAAAACTAGAGATGTACGATGATTTAGTCTATCTTATCTAAATTCAAAGCTTTCTTTAATAAAATTTATCTCATTCAGTTTTAGACGGACAATGATATTCTTTGTATTTTATAATTTAGCCTTCCATGCATAATTTGTATTGTTAACTAGAGGTGTTTGAATTTATGTCTACCCATGACCCGCTCCTTTCTATCTGTATTCCAACGCTTAATAGAGGTGAATTACTGAAAGTTCTATTAGAAAATTTGGAACAAGAAATATCAGCTTATTTAGATAAGATTGAAATCGTGGTTGCAGACAATGCATCCAGTGATCACACCGCCGACGTAGTGAAGGGCTCACCATTACCCATTAAGTATGGTCGCCAAGAAAACACTGTTGGATTTGCTCGCAATGTACTTTTTGCAACAACACAGCTTGCTTCAGGTAAATTTGTATGGGTTATTGGTGATGATGATCTGATTCTTCCTAATGGCATCAGCAGGGTCATAGATTCATTATTAGAATTCCCTGAGCTTAACTATCATTATTTAAATTTCGGGTGGATCGATATAGAACAGCGTAAAAATATTGTCCGAGAAAATCAAGGGCAAGTAGACGCTTCCTATTTAAAGCGACTCCAATGCGATCAAAAACAGTCACTGCAACTAGATAAAATTGAAGATCTCGCAACGCTCCCATCAAACAATATTTCAGCACTATTCAGTGGAATATTTTGCTTTGTTACACTACGTACCTACTTTATAGAAGGTCAATCTCTTTTAAACCCTAGCAATAGCCTCGATGGCTCATCAACATTAATTGCTGACTGTTTCCCTCATGCCATTATTTCAATTCCTAACCTCATAGGGAAACCAATTGCATACATTGGCGAGCCCTGTCTAATGCAGGGTATTAATGGCTGGGAATGGGGAAGCTATGCTTATAAAAACATGATTTTTGGAACATATCAGTTTTTTGAATGGCTCGAAAAAACGGCATTTTGCAATGAATCAATGAAGCTTTTATGGCAAAGTTATTTTAATATGACAGGCAAACTACTCTTTCGAATGTTCTATTTACCTGATGAACATAAAGGGTTAGATATTGTTTTAGATGAGGCGATTCCTTTCTCCTCCAAAAACTTAGTTTTTTGGAATTCATTCATGCAAGAATCCCAAACTTTTTACTCTATTGCATTCGATGCAAACATATTAAGATCTCGACTTTTATCTGTACTTAAAAACAAACCAAATGCTCGAATTGGTCTTTGGGGAATCGAAGGGCGAGGTCATAGAGTTATAAAGGTCTCTCCGGAACTTCATTCTAATTTAGTCTGGGTTACCGACAAAAATAGGGTGCATCATGGTTTGATATTTTATAATGGCATCGATTTACTTATCTCAGCCCCAGAAACAATTGTAAGTGCCAATATTGATATTTTAATTATTGGAACACGAGCAGAGTTTGTTACTGACGTAACTAGTTTTGTATCAACGACTTTAAATACGGAAGTTATTTTTATAAGTCTTGCGTAAGTCCACCCAAATAGCATCATACTTAATTTAGTGCAATTTTATGTCTTAATTAAGCATTCATTATTTTCCAAGGCAGAGGGTAAAGATATAGGAATAGTCAACTTTCATTAAACCATCGTTTAAGGGGGCTACTTTCCGGTAAAGTAGTCATTTTATCAAGAATAGGTGCTACTAGCTGGGTTCCTACTTCATATCGCGCATGCTGAATATTTGGAAATTCCTGTTCTTGTTGCTTCAAAATCTCCATCAATTGTGCACTAGCTTCAAGTAAGTGGCTTCCGTATTGGCGAGCAGTAAGATTAAAGCGTTCAAGCGCAACCTGATATAACTGCATATCAAACTCAAGGAAAGACTCACATAACAGTCTCGCATCATCTATTTTGAGTAATGGGTCATCCTGAGCAACATTCATTTTCTGTGGAATTGCAAATTTCCAACCTATTTTCTTTGCCATGATCAATAATGACTGTTCACTATATTCTGTAATTCCGACGAATTTTGCTTTCCAAACGTGATCAATCGCTCTGTGAAAATCACTAAGATTTAGCTCTGCTGAAAAAAACACACCACTCAGATAATGAGTCATATTATTTCGATAATAGATAATCTCTGAAGCCAGCTGCACACGTTGCACCAGATGAAGATCTGGTTGTCCTAATATAGAGTGAAAACCATGAGTACTGTATCTGACACTATGCTGAATATCAGATACGGTTCTTGCTACAGGTTCACGAAGAAAAAAGTAATAATTAGGCTTTTCAACTCCAAGGTAATTATGGATACCATAAGGTATATGACCTTGAGTTAAAGCTGGGGAAAAAGACTTCCGCCGAGCCTGAAGACAACTCTGAAATATCTCAGGTTGCTCCCCATACAAGCTCAAAATCTGATCTGGCTGATAATTAATCGTCATTAAAGTTCTAAGCGAACTTCCACCTGTTTTGGGAATATGAAGAAAAAAATCACTGGTGCTTTGTTGTTGCATTTGAATTCCTAACAATTTTACAGCCCGTACTTACTAAAGTTAAGCTTATGTTTTACATTAATTACGGATAATCAATTATTTTTAATTATTGTTTGCCCGTGTTTCTTTATTGCATCACTCAATTCCGTCCATATATTAAGACCAAGCTCTTCATGTGCCTTATAAACATCTGGAACATAAATATTTCTCTTACCTAAGCAGTCATCAAATGTATTTTCAACAATTACCCGTTTCTCTGGGGTAAGGTTTTTTATCACCCTATCAGGATGTTCCGCAAGCGAGTACCCACAATCAGAACCAACGTTATAAGTTGAAAGACTGTTGCCTCGGACAAGTATAGCCAATAACCAAACTGCTAAATCTGTAGCATAGAGATAGCTTCGATTAGGCAAGCCATGGCCCTTAATGGACATGCCATTGTCATTAAAGTTTAAAGGCCATTAGCGACTTCATTATTATGAACTGAAAATATTACTACAATCAAATTGCAGTAATATTTATGTCCAGACATACATCTGGGCGCTTACCATTACGAACAGGATGGTCCAGCATGTGTAATCCATAGATATGATCATGCCAGCCTGCTGGACTATGATTTTGACGAACACGCAACTCTTCCATCTTGCGAAGTTCATGTTCCTCATTCCATTCACGAATAGCTAACAATTCGCCGCACCATGCATTGTTTGTTAATAAATCATTAATATCATCAAAGTACATAATGGTAACGGGTAAATAAAATTCAGGATTATCTCGCTTAAACATCTCAAAAACAGACAGCGTTGAAGAATACAAGTCCACATCAACGGCAACAAAACCAATAGGAGCATCAACACTTAAATACTCATCACAAAAATCATTAATTGTATTAGCAATATCACCTGAAATTAAGTGAGCATTAGAAGGTAGTTGTTCTCTGATTTTGTCGTGGTTCACCAAAAATTGGCCTTGATGCCATAGCTCTGGATGGTCTTTATATCCCTGCGATAATGGCGGCATCCCCACATCAGAATCAAAACCATATATTTCGTACTTCATCCCTGTTGATTTCGTCATCTTGGCACAAATATCACATAAATTAATTAAGCCAACCCCTGTCGCCACACCAAATTCAAATACCTTTAAAGTATCAATTCCAATTCTTGCTGCCTGCAATGTTGCTAACCATAAACCAAATGCATAAGCTGGTCGGCCGATTTTATCCTCGTAAATCATTCCACCAATGTCGTCACTATCTTTAAAATCACTCATTCTATTTATCCCTACCTTAAAATAACTAAATAACCTTTAAAAACAAAGGCATTATCTCTTTCTCACTATCGAACTAATATTACGGCTTAGTGATTTATACGTTTCAATAGACTCATTTAATGAAGACCATATTTTCAAATCTAACTCATTTATCGCTTTGTTTATGTCTGGCACATAAACTGTCCGAGCCTGTTTTTTTTTCTGCAAATTTGCTTCAATTTTAATCTCTTTATCTGGCGCTAAAACAGCTTTCACCAATTGAGCATGCTCAGCTATCGTCATCCCAACATCAGATCCGACATTATAAGCTGATGCCTTTTGTCCCCGCGCTAAAATAGTCAGCAACCAAACGGCTAAATCTGCAGCATAGAGATAGCTTCGAACAGGCATACCATCGCCCTTTACTGTTATTTCATCCGCATAAAGCGCATCATTTATTAACTGAGCAATCGCCAAATGTTTCGGCAGACCATATCCAATAAAGGCAAAACATCGCGCCGTAATAATTTCAATATCATGTGCATCGGCATAACACGCACTTAACATTTCCATTGCTCGTTTACCTTCGCAATACAGGTTTTTCACGTCAAGCGAACTTCCAACAAAACATTGATCCTCAGAGATTTTATCTATATCCCAAGGCTGTTCTCCATATACCGCACCTGAACTAACGATTAAAACACGCTGGGCTTTGGCGGATAACGCATGTTCTAAAACATGTTTTGTGCCATTCAACATACTTTGAAATAACAGCAGTGGTAAAGCGATAGCATCAGGGGATGTGTCCGTAGCACCATGGATAAACAAATCAAAATCACCTTCAGGAGGCAAATAATCACTTACTTCCCCCTGACAAAAAGATAGCCATTGGCATTGGCGAAAAAAAGGATGGCGCGTTAAAAAGCGTTGCGGGTTTCTTGATAAGGCCACCACCTTAATGTTGGCACCTGATTCATTCAAATAGTGTATAGCCATTAATAACCAAAAGCCGAAAAAACCCGTACACCCCGTCATAAATAAGCGTTTATCATTTAATTCAGTGATCGGAAACTGACTGAATATACGATCAAAATCGCCCATTGCGAGTTGTTCAGGTGTTAATTCATTAGCGCTGTTAGTCATTATTACTCAAAACACGTGTCACTAAATCGGCAGGAGCTAACAGTGTTGCATGATCATCACGATCCCAATCACCATATCCCCATGAGGCGGCCAAGAAGCCTAAATTATTTGCTTTTGCAGCCACGGCATCATCTTGTTTATCCCCAATATACAGAGCAGTTTCAGGATCAATGTGATGTTCAACAAGCATATCACTTAACAGTGTTGATTTACTTTGTCTGCCTAAGGCTAATTGATCGATAGCACGTATTGAAATAAAAAAATCGTGCCAATCGAGGTGCTTAATGATTTTCATCGTTGGAGAAATACGTTTATTAGTGGCTATATAAAGTTTAATGTCGGTATTTTTTAAGCTTGCCAATAATGATGCAACATCACCGTATGGCAATGTTTCAACGGCAACTCGTTCATCGTAGTAATATTTAAATCGTTCTACCATCAACGCAATGTCGTCGTATTCCTCTACTCCTGTCAACAGCGTTAATGTCGCGGTCAAAGGCGGCCCAATAATTTGCTCATTAATGGTTATTCTAGGGGCTATATTAAGCTCTTCTAGTACCCGTTCGTAACAATTTAGGATGCAAGGTGCCGAATCTACCAAGGTGCCATCAAAATCAAAGATAATGTTTTCAATTTTCATAATTTAATACAACAATAATAATGGGTTAGAATACTGTACATCTAATACTTGGGCGATACTCTGCTGAGAGCGGAAGGACGAAATTATAACCGTCGCCTTTGGATAAAGGGCCAGTTCTTCGGGGGATTTAATAATCAATCCACCCATCATTTTACCTTGTAAGTTTATATTCGCATCAACCAGGAACAATAGCTTTTCGCCGTATCCCGCAGCCACTAATTCAGGTATTAATCGTGCAGTGTGACTGCCCGCACCATAGACAATAAATTGTTCACTTCCACACTTAAATACACGCTGCATAGCAAAATATAGTCTATCTTTCGAACGATTCAAATAGTTATTTATATTTTCCATTTCGTATACAATCGACTGTGGTTCAATCTGCCTGCCAAATAAACACAATAAACTATCTGTACTGCCATGCGGCAGGGATAAATAAGAAATATCTAGCGCTGCAAAACCTAAACTTAGCATTAATTTTGTGAGTGTCTTTGCAGAAAAATAGTGAATATGTTCCAAGGAAAACTCACCATAGGGTTCGAAATCCTGGCACTCAAACCGTTCTAGGGCAGGTACCTCAATCATGATCATCGTATCATGGGCTAACTGTGATATCAGATTATCAAGGTTTTCTCTCAACAGAGGTAAATGCTCTAATACCCCCATTAAACACACCAAATCGATCGTTGATAATGGTAACTTTTCTGCTGCCTGCTCCAACGTTCCCGTCATCACTCCTGCTAATGAAAATAATTCTTGTGCTTTGTTATGAGCATTTGGCGCAGGATCTAGACCATATAACCTATGCCATCCAGCTTGATGAAAGGCATTTAATAATACGCCTGAGCCACATCCTAAATCAGCAATAACAGCATCTGGACTTAGGTAGGCCTGACAAAAACATATCGCACTCTGAGCACGAAACTGATCTACTTCAGGAATAGTTGAGGCTGTGGAAATAACATCATACTTAGACAGTTGTCGGTAATAAGCATCATATTGTGACGGCTCAGGCAATCTATTGGCATATACAAATTGACAGGATTGACATGACGTAACCATATAACTCATGTCAAAATCATCAATAACAGCGAGTTTATTGTGGTATATCATCTCGTCACTTTGATGGTTACATACAGGGCATGGACGATGCCAAATAGGAACATCAATATGACTCATCATAACCCCTTCATCAATATATCACTTAAATAAATCAACTGATGCTCCGCAACACCCGACCTGAGCAAGAATTGTTTTATTTCACCTTGAAAACGAATACTGGCAATTAAAATTGGCTTGCCTAAATTTATATTGATATCAAATGGACTGACACTATAGCGCCCAAAGACCTTACCATGCTGTTGTTGATGACTGTCATATAGTGTATCTACCGCAAGCTCTTCCAGCACAGGTAAAATATAATTGCCAAAATCTCCCCCCACACCATACACATCAAAATTCTGATCAATAACTGCTAGTAGTTGCTGTAACTGTTGTTGTTTTTCTTCATCACTCAGGCTATTTCTCGCCACCAGCCTTATACTGTCAAAATAAGAAGGAGATTCAAAACAGTCAGTTAGAACATTTATCACATTAAAATTGGCACGTCGCATTAACGAAGAAATGGACGATACGCAAAAGTGGTGAATATGTTCTGGATTTTGATCAAAAATGATATAGGGGTGACCCGACTCATTGGGCACCTCAACTACGATCCTTCCGTCCCATTTCAACATTCGCTTCCAATTCGCAAGCTCCACTAATGGCTCGACAATATGCTCTAACACATGAAAACATATAATGAGATCAAACTGCTGTTCATCTAAAAAAGCGTTCGGCTCTCTAGATACACTATCAAGAACACCCTCGGCAACTATAGCATCACCAGAAAGCTCTACGCCAGCATAATAAATAGTTGCGTATTCTTTCAGGGATCGGCCTAAATCACCTTCAGCACAACCCACCTCTAAAACACGCATACCATCATGCAACATCGGCAATATAAAGTTAACTCGTTCCTGTAGCTTTATATCTAAATACTTGACTGGCATCGCATTACGCCCTGACAGTTCAGCATAATGTTGCAGGATATTACGCGTATTAGCAGGCAACCATTGGTGTCCACAATAATCGCAGCCAAAAAATTGTGTTATATCATCTCTCTCGCTGCGAGGGTTTCCGCAACAAGCACAGTTTCCAACACGTTCCGTCTTCATTAATAAAGCCTCATTGCCACACTTTTCACCCCAATTATCTTTTTGCCGCCAACGATGCTGGATCGAGCTCACCTGACATTTCGTGCCGTAATTGTACTAATGGCAATAGAGGTGACATATCTTCTAGAGGCATCGATAACATCGAGCCATTTTCTTGTGGAATTGCAGCCACTTTGGGCCACAATGCTTCATCACTGATCAATCTAACATCGCAGATTAACGGACCGGGGTGATTGAGTGCTTGTTCAATTTTCTCATCTAACTGACTAGCATCATCAATAGTCAACGTATCAAGACCTATAGCGCTCGCTACAGCAACAATGTCAGGCATATGTAGACCAGAATTTTCACCTGTTGCCACATAACGACCGTCAAAATAATTACGTTGAGTATTTCTAATGGAGGCATAGCCGCTGTTGTTCATCACGAACATTCTGATAGGTAAGTTAAGCGCTTTTAAAGTGCTCAATTCTTGCAGGTTTAATTGCAAACTACCATCACCTTCCACTGATACAACAGGCTTTCCACCAGCCGCTAAACAGCCACCAATAGCTGCCGGTAAACCATACCCCATCGAGCCTAGGCCTGAAGTCAAAAATACGCGTTGCTCTGGTTTATTGATAAAGCTCATGTAAAAGGCTTCAACAGACAAGCCTGAACTGCCAGTAATAACTAACTCACCTTCCTGAGTATGTTCCGATAATCTATCCATAAAATGATAGATACTAATTTCACCACTTTCAGGGAATGCTTGACCATCACAGACGGGATATTTCTTTTTCCATGTTTGGCATTGATAGTGCCATTCTGAATAATCAGATTCAGTGTCAACAGCTGTCGTTAACAAGGCATCAATAAAATTAGTAGCATTAGCACATATTTTCTGGTCGATATGCATCGCGTGTTTATTGAGTTCATTCTGATCAATATCTACCACAACTTTCTTGGCATGTTTCGCAAATCCTTGAGGATTGTGGGCTGTTACTACATTATCTAGACGAGCACCAATGCTGATTAATAAATCACAATTTTGAATAGCAAAATTGGGGGCGCGCAATGCAACCGAACCGGGGCGCCCAACACATAAGTCATGATCATACGGAATAAGATCCAACGAGTTCCATGTTGTTACAACAGGGATTTGTAGCGTGTTATATAAGTTTGCAAACTGCTGAGCAGCTCCAGAAAGGCGTACGCCATGTCCCGCTAAAATAAGCGGTCTTTTTGCCTGCTTAATTAAACTTAAAATTGACTCGATTTGGGCCTTATCAATCTCAGTATCATCAGGCTGACAGTCTGATTCTAATAATTCAGGATCAATCATTGACGCTTGGATATCTAAGGGAATATCTAACCATACAGGTCCTTGTCGGCCTGATGTAGCCAAACCAATCGCGGCATCAAGATGCTGTTTAATATCATTTGCATTCTCAATAGTAACGGCATATTTAGTAATTGGTTTAACCATAGATACAATATCGACTTCTTGCGGCCCCATTTGACGCACACCACTATCCGCCTTCATATCAGAACGTTTGACTTGGCCTGAAATAATTAATAAAGGTACCGATTCAATCCATGCACCAGCCACAGCTGTCAATGTATTCGTTGCACCTGGGCCAGTTGTCACCAACGCCACACCAAGCGTTTCATTAACACGAGAATATGCTTCTGCCGCAATAGCCGCAGCTTGTTCATGATGACTCGGTATAAAATTAAGATCTTTATTTTGCCCTAGTGCATCAACCAGATGCATCGCACCGCCACCTGGCAATAAAAACACATCTTTAACACCTAGCTTGGCAATCGAAGTAAAAATATAATCCGCTACACGCTGCTTCATTACCACTCTACCTCTAACCAGTCTGAACGGAATAATAAGGGTGTTTTCCGATTATTATTGTTATTAATTCGATCGTCATCGTAATACGAATCCCCTTCATGGTCAGTGGTCGATATCTCATCAAACACCACACCTTTTTGGGTACTAAAGCTATGTTTAACACTACGATCTACCGTGACCATGTCACCTGGTGATAATGTACTCACCTCACCATTTAGGTTTAGCTCAAGTTCACCATTTAAAATATTGAATGTTTCTTCTTTTTTACTATGGTAATGCAATGGGTGGCTTTGTCCCGGCAACATAACAATGATTTTTTTACAATATTCTCTATTAATGATCTCAATCAGGGTTGCCCCAGTTTCAGCAAACTTATCAATGCCATAGTGATGTGAAATTTGGCATTGTGCACCATCAGCGATGGTAACTTTTGCAGCTCTTAATAATGCACTCACATCGCGGAGGATCGATTGGACTGCTGGCCGGATATCTGAGCTATCTAATGCTGAGAATAAAACAGCTTCATTTTTAGCGATCGTTTTATTGACGATAAATTGACTGTATTTTGATAAATCATTGGCTAATAATTGCCCTTTTTGACTCGGGATAGCTAAAAAATAATCATCCGGCTGTAAAATTTCACCCGCCACTAAATCACGGTTAGCAAAGACACTACGACGTAATGAGTTTAGTGTTGTCACTTCTTTCGCAGTTACTTCAACGCGTTCATTGCTTAAGCCTAATAACTCAAACCCTTCTTGTGCTGATGTTAGCCATTCACGTACTTGCTCAGGGTTAGCTGAGTAACCATTCAACTCACCTATACCCACATGCTTTTCAAATAGCTGTGCACCTAGTGCAATTGCCATCTTCACCGCTTCGGTTTCAGAAGGCTCTTCATGCGTTGAATAACCAATTGGGATAGCAGGGAAAGTTTGTTTTAGTAAAGCTATTTGACCTAGTTGCAGACGCTCTCTCGGTGTCGGGTATTCACCAACGCAATGCATGACCGCTAATGATTTATTTCGGTGTTGGAAAAATTGCACTACTTTTTCAATTTCATCTAATGTCGCACCTGCTGTTGATGCCACTAATGGTAATGATGACTGTGCTATACGCTCTAATAACGGCCAATCTGTTAATGAGCAGGATGCAATTTTTAATACTTGAAAACCATGTTCCTCAATCCATGTCACCGATGCTTCATCAAACGGTGTACACATTGAAATAAAGCCAGCGTCATCAATAGCCTGTTTAAGTGAAAGCAATTGCTGTTCATTCAATTCCGTGTCACGAAATCGTTTTACATATTTAATATCTTCACGATCTTTAAAGTCAGGATGGATAAAAGTATTTAGGTTTCGATACTGTAATTTAAAGGCAAACTGGAATGGAAAATCATCACAGACGGCCTTCATTTTCTGAACCACTGCAATACCATGTTCAACTGAGCCTTGGTGATTGTTGGCCATTTCCAACACAAACAAATTATTATATAGATCGTTGTTTTTCATCACATTAGCATTTCAAATAGTCGGTTATTGATTGAATCATATAATCAATCATTTCATTATTTAGACCAGGATAGACTCCCAGCCAAAGTGTGTTATTCATTACTTGATCGGTATTCTCCAACGTGCCGGCCACACGGAAGTTCTGCTCCAGCATATATGGCTGCTTGGTCAAGTTACCACCAAACAATAACCTGCTGGCAATTTTTTTCGACTCCAAGAATTGTATAAATTCATGCCGAGCATGCTTTTTCAAGGTAACCGGAAAGCCAAACCAAGAAGGATTTGAATACGACTCCGCCTCGGGCAAGGTTAAATATTCTTGTAAGTCAGATAAGCCTTCGTACAAACGGCTAAAGTTGTCTCGCCTTGTTTGAATAAATCCCGGTAGGTGCTCCATTTGTGCCACTGCTACTGCGGCTTGCATATCCGTTATTTTTAAATTGTAACCAATGTGAGAATAAGTATATTTATGGTCATAACTACATGGTAATTCACCTAATTGATAATTAAAGCGTTTTTTACAGGTATTATCATGTCCCGGTTGGCAAAAGCAATCACGCCCCCAATCTCTAAATGATTCAATAAGCAACTTCAGTTTGCCATTATTAGTATAAACAGCACCGCCTTCACCCATTGTAATATGGTGCGCAGGATAAAAGCTCAAGGTAGCAATATCACCAAATGTTCCTACATGGCGGGCAATATTCGCCGGAATTATTTCACCTCGATAATCCAGCATATCTGTTGGTGGAGTATAAGTTGTCCCTAATGCATCACAACAGTCTTCTATCACCCAAAGATCGTGCTTTCTGGCAATACGAATAATCTCATCAAGATTAAAGGCATTACCCAATGTATGCGCCAACATAATGGCTTTAGTCTTGCCCGAAATAGCCGATTCAATCAATGAAGCATCAATATTGTAGCTAGGAATCGTTATATCAATAAATACAGGTACCAAGCCATTTTGGATTATCGGATTCAATGTAGTTGGAAATCCGGCCGCCACGGTAATGACTTCATCACCTTTTTGTAAGGCTCTATCACCTAGTTTTGGCGAAGTCAGCGCCGTTAAAGCGAGTAAGTTGGCTGATGAGCCTGAATTGGTTGTTAATACGTGTTTTATATCTAAGAATTCAGCCAACTGTGTTTCAAACAGTGTGTTAAATCGACCTGTTGTTAACCAACCATCTAAAGAGGCATGGACTAAGTGATTCAGCTCACTAGCGCCAATAACTTTACCTGAAACAGGGACGTTACTTTGTCCTTCAATAAATGATGCATTAGACTTAAATTTTTCTGAGCTGTACAAATTAACACTTTTAACCACATTCTCACGTAAAACACGTTCTATTGCATCGACATTCAATTTGGTGATATGTTTTATCAACACTGTTTGGGGTAACTTGTACTGCTTGGCTAAGTTTAAATACGCCCCATTTTTTAATCTCTTATCAATAAACTCATTCGCTGAGAGCGTCATTTCAGTGGGCTTATTATCAGCTTGTTCCGATAACAACACAAAATCAACCTCATCATCTTCATCTACTTTTGACAGAGCTAATGCTAGTTGCTCTGAGGACTTATCGTTGTTATTTCCCCACGAAATATGATAAACATCACCTATTTCCAACTCATATCTCACGTTATTATTTCTCTCTTCATTTTACTCTGCTCTATGAGTCTAATCATGCCGCACTCTATGTTCATCTAGACTTAAGTGCCAAGTCATTGCTAAATAATTCTATTTGTTCAAGACAAACCTGTTTCATATTATAGTTGTTATTAAAATCGTTATACCACTTATCAATCTGTTCCAGTGTTTGTTCTATCGACCAGTTAGGCGACCATGCTAATTGTGTCTGAGCTTTCCTACAATCTAGTTTTAATATACTAGCTTCGTGTGGTTGCTGCTCACCATTGCTTTCCCATGAAAAATCTGGCCAACATTGAACAAAATAATCGGCAATCCACCTGACGGATTTTTCTCCTTCATTCAAAGGGCCAAAGTTCCATGCTTGAGCATAAGAATGTCCATGCATAAACAACTGTTCCGCTAGCATTAAATAACCATTCAAAGGCTCTAAAACATGTTGCCATGGACGTATCGCTTGTGGATACCTAATCGTTAATGCTTGTTTGGATTTAGCCGCAGCAACGATATCAGGAATCAATCGTTCTACTGACCAATCTCCACCGCCAATCACATTACCCGCTCGTACAGAAGCAATCGCCGTTGATTGTTGGTCGGAGAAAAAGGAACATCGATAAGAATCAATGAGTAATTCAGCACACGCTTTACTGCTGCTATAAGGATCATGCCCACCTAATGGATCTGTTTCTTGATAAGGCCGATGCTGCTCTTTATTGTCATAACACTTATCTGTTGTCACCATAATAGCGGCTTTAACACCATCACATAGTCGCAAAGCTTCCAGAATGTTCAGTGTCCCCATCACATTTGTTTGATAGGTTTCAACGGGATCGTCGTAGGATGCACGGACCAATGCTTGTGCAGCAAGATGGATGACAATATCGGGTTGATACTGTGTAAAGACGTCTTTTACTAAGCTTAAATCACGAATATCACCCACAATCGATGTCATATCATCTGCAACATGAGCAGCGTCGAATAAGTTAGGGTTAGTTATCGGCGCTAATGATAATCCAGTCACCTGAGCACCAAGGTTTTGCAACCACAACGATAACCAGCTACCTTTAAAACCAGTATGACCCGTAAGTAGTACTTTTTTACCTTGCCAAAATTTAGGTGAGATCACCAATTTTTCCATGGTGCATTACCTGTCGACCAAAGGCGTTCTAAATATTGTTTGTCGCGAAGTGTATCCATAGGCTGCCAAAAACCTTCATGTCTAAACACAGACAATTGACCTTCATTAGCTAATCGTTCAAGCGGACGATGCTCCCAACTTGTTGCATCATCTTCAATATAATCCAGTACTTTAGGAGATAAAACAAAAAAACCACCGCTCACTATTCCACCATCACCAGTCGGTTTTTCTTGAAAGGAAACCACTTTATCCCCTTCAACCTCTAATGCACCAAATTTAGCTTGAGGATGTGCAGCGGTAACAGTCGCCAATGTATTTTGTTTTCGATGGAAATCTATACTCGCAGTGATATCTACATCACCTACACCATCGCCATAAGTCATACAGAATATTTCTTCATCTTTAATATAGTCTGTAATTCGCTTTAATCGGCCACCCGTCATACTATCCTCGCCAGTATTGACTAGGGTCACCTTCCATGGTTCAGCCTTATTATCATGGACATGCATCTCATTATTTTCCATATCCAACGTCACATCTGACATGTGTAAAAAATAATTAGAAAAATACTCTTTTATAAGATAGCCTTTGTAACCACAACAAATGATAAATTCATTAACACCATGACTAGAATACAGCTTAAGGATATGCCATAGAATTGGCATGCCACCAATTTCAATCATAGGTTTAGGTTTTACGATTGTTTCTTCACTTATACGAGTGCCTAATCCACCAGCGAGAATGACTGCTTTCATTTTTTGAACCTTGCTTAAAATTTACCATGAAAGTGTGTCATAGAAAGTTAAACAATGATAGGTTCTGCACTCTAGCAAATGATTGCTGAGCTGCCTGTAGGCCTGTAGATTGTTGTGTCAATCTTGATATTGCTTCAGCGTAATCCAAGTCTTGAATGGATGAAATTGTTTTTTCCATATTAAAAGAGATACCTTCATTAACCTGACGTTGCTGATCAATCCCATTCATTCGAGCACCCAATTCAGCTCTAGCACCCACTATTGTTTCCATTGCTGTTGAAATATTGGTTAAAAACTCTCCGTTATTAGGGGAATCATTTGAACCAACAGAATTAGTTGATAACGCCGTAGCAAAATCATTAATGGTTCGAAATAGAGTTTGAGCAGGTGTGACCTGCGTATCGATAGTATAAGAATCACCATCGGCTAACGTCCCATCCAATTGAACAGTCAAATCTGGGAAGTCAACATCCAGTTGATTTAACTCTATTGATTGCCCAGCAATATAAGGGTTAACCGTTGCGGTGTTTGCAGGTACTGCCGCATCCGTAATTGTTAATTCACCCGCGACACTGTCATAAGTTAATGTGATTGGAAAATCGATGGGACCTTGCTGAGCTGTCGCCGTAATATTAATTTGCGATGAACTTACGGGGCCTACCGCTGGTGGTGCATTATTATCAGCAACTCGTGTTTGTATATGCTGAGCTTCAAAAACCTCATTACCAGGATCATTAGTCTCAACTAACACACCTACACCTACTTGCATATTCCGTTGGCCACTATCACCATCGTATGCGGCACTGATTGATGCATAAGGTTGAACATCATTTTTAAAACCTGAAAAAATGTAATTCCCACTTGAATCTCGCGTATTAGCTAAGCCTAGTAACTGTTCATTAAGTTGGTTCATTTCTTGGGCTATGGCACTTCGCTCACTTAGACTATTCGTATCGTTTAGACCTTGAATAGCTAACTCACGTACACGTTGCAAAATATTGGTCGAGCTTTCTAATACACCTTCTTCAATAACGAGTTTATTTTCCGCCTTGTCAGCATTTGCTAAATTTTGTTCCATCAAATTAAATTCACGTTGTAAATTCAATATTTCTACTGATCCAGCAGGATCATCAGAAGGATTTAAAATGCGCTTCCCTGTAGAAAGCTGTTGCTGCGTTCTACTTAACTCTGCCTGCTGGTTAAGCATTGAAGTCAGGTTCTGATTAAAGATATGTGAAGTAGAAATACGCATGTTTTGTCCTTTACACTACTCTAAGGAGGGTATCGAATATAGTATTAGCAGTCTTAATTATCTGAGCTGCCGCCTGATAAGCCTGCTGAAACTTAATTAAATTAGCCGCTTCTTCATCCAAATTAACGCCTGATACTGTTTCGTAGCGTAATTTAGTTTGGTCCAATAAACCTTGTTGTGTCTTTTGACCGGCTTCTGACTGATGCGTTCTGGTTGCAACATTTGCCACTAACACCCCTAAAACATCACCAAACGAGTGCGTATTTGAACCCGTACCATTTGGATCTAAAGTCTTAGATGTCTGAATATCAGCCATTGCCAGTGCATTACGATTATCACCTACGGCTATACCTGTTAGATCGACACTTTGTAATGCAAATGTATCCGTCACTTGCGGAACGCCACTGATTGTTACGGTTAAATCAGGTGGTGTGCCACCTGACCAAACTAATGATGCCAAATCAACTGTTAAACCACTTTGGCTAGAAGGGTCATAGGCAAAGCTTGCTGTTTCCGTTGTTAAATTATCGGTAATCGTGTAATTGGTTCCATCAAAGCTAAAGCTCAAATTTGTTGATGGATAAGTTGGCGGTACGCCTGAAAATGGCGTAGTTCCATCAACAGATTTTATTTCTATCTGGCCCGTGCCTGCATTAGCAACATTATTTTGTATTGAAACAGGAAGTCCTACAGCAATGTCACGTGCATCAGTCAGTGCCACACGAATATTGCCAGCATCGACAGTGCCTATAGTAGGCACAGTAAAAAATTCTCCACCTAAACTGCCACTCAGTGTAATCCCTTTCTGATGCTGCTCATTAAACACGCTGGCAACTCCTGCAGCCATGTTATCTAATTCTGTTTGAGCAGATAAAATCACATCACTCCGAACACTTAATAAACCGCCAATCTGACCGCCCGTTATTTGTTTGGTAACATTAATTTGACTCGCGCCATAACCAATATCTTGTTGTAAAGGATCCGTCGGATTAGGAATTAAACTTAAATCAAGCTGGGTATTACCCACGACCAGTGCTTGTCCGTTACCAATAAATACATTGATAGAACCATCATCTTGGACCGTCGTATCAACAGATACCAAGGCTGATAATTCATTTAATATTTGATCACGTTGATCGAGTAAATCATTAGGAGGAACCGCCCCCCCTCCTGAAGCATCAATAATCGCCTGATTTAAGTTCGATATACTTTTCGACATAACATTAATGTCTTTAACAATAACATCAAGCCCCGAATTAACCTGGTCTTTAAAGCTTTCTAATTGCTGATCAAGCGTGTTAAGTCTACTTGTAAATATTTCAGCTTGAGAGAGCATTACCTGACGAGCAGGAATCGAAGTGGGGTCATTGGCTACTTCATGCACAGCATTAAAGAAGTCTTCCATACCTTTACTAACGGATAACTCTGGCGTGGAAAGTAAATCATCTAACTGGCGTGCAAATTGATTAAACGTGTCTAATTGTGCTTCTTGAGACGTATAAACCCGTACCTGTACCGCCAGAAAATTGTCGAACATTCGTTCAACTGTGCTGATGTTAACGCCCGAACCAACATAAAATCCACCTTCAAAGTTAGCTGGATGTGTTGCAAACTCTGCTCTCTGACGGCTATAACCCTCAGTATTAATATTACTAATGTTATGGCTGGTTGTAGATAATGCAGTTTGGGTCGCCGACAGTGCTGTCGTGCCCAGATTTAGCAAATCAGTCATAAAAAGTTCCTCATATCATCGTTTATCGACAAAAGTCATGAATACTTTAGCTCTTGCGAGAATTGTGCCACTGTTGAACTATTCATTATTTGTTTGATTTTGTCAGAATAGGCTGGATCCGTTGCATAACCTGCTTTATGCAGACCTTCAATGAATTTTTCAGGATCTTCAGCTTGTTTTAGTGCTGCCTGATAACGTGGTTGAGTTTGTAAAAAGTTGACATAATCATTAAAACTATCTTGATATGAATCATATGATCTAAATTTTGCTTGCTCATTAACAGCAACACCGTCGCGATATTCCAGCGTATCTGTTGCAGTTGAGTCTCCTTGCCAGCGGCTATCTGCTTTAATATTAAATAGGTTGAAACTTGAGCTTCCATCCGCATTTTTAATAACATGTTGTCCCCAGCCAGTTTCTAAAGCTGCTTGAGATAATAATGCTTTAGCTGTGGTACCAATTCTTTCGGCAGCTTGTTTTGCCAATGGCAAGAGTTGTTGCACAAAATGTGTCGGTGAATCGAATGAAGGTCCATTCGATGCTGATACCGTTGTAAGTTCTGCTGCAGGTTTAGACTGCATAATTTTTTGTAATAAGGCCGGATTTTCAATCGATTGTAATGCCGGTCTGATATGAACCGTATCCATATTATTTTTTGTTGGGTCCACACTCATTGATGATTTGTCATCAACGTGCCCACCGAGTTGACGTAAAATAACATCACGTAAGCCTAAGCCGCCTTTTGATGAAATATCCATCGCGAGCTGTTGATCAGACATGCCTTGATACATATCACTTTGTGAACTATCAAATATGCCATCAGCTAAACTAGCTTGACGCATGCTTTTCAGCATCATATTGACAAACATTGACTCAAATTGACCAGCAACTTGTTTTAAGGTTTCTTGATCTTTTTGATCATTATTTGCTGAGCGACGAAGCTCGGCTAAGCCTTTAAAGTCAACAGATGTTTGGGCAATACCCGTATTAAGAGCCATGATTTAAATAATCACTAACTCAGCACGTAAAGCACCTGCTTGTTTTAGCGCTTCTAGTATTGCCACTAAATCACCTGGTGCAGCACCCACTTGATTAACTGCACGTACTATTTCATCCAATGTCACACCAGGATTAAATATAAACATCCGGCTATCATCTTCAGTAATTTCTATATTATAGTTAGGTGTAACCACTGTTTCACCATTACTAAATGCATTTGGTTGGCTGACTTCAGCATCTGCTGAAATGGTGACTGATAAGTTACCATGTGTGACAGCTGCTGGTGATACTCGAACATGTTGACCAATTACAACTGTTCCTGAACGTGAATTTACTACAATCTTAGCGGCCGCTTCACCCGGTTTAAGCTGAAGGTTTTCTACCAATGATAAGAAAGGAACGCGTTGACTCGGATCACGAGGTGCATTCACCTTGATAGATGATGCATCCATAGATTTAGCAGTACCTTTACCTAAAGTATGATTAATAGAATCCGTTAAACGACTTGCTGTGGTGAAGTCTGCTTGGTGCAAATTCAAGATGATATGGTCACCGACATTAAAGGCATTTTGAACTGTACGTTCTACCGTTGCCCCATTTGGGATTCGTCCTGCACTCGGAATATTAACCGTTACACGTGAACCATCTCCTGCTTCTGCACCAAAGCCACCAACAACCATATTGCCTTGTGCCATCGCATAAATCTGACCATCAGCACCTTTTAATGGTGTCATAATCAAACTACCTCCACGTAGGCTTTTTGCATCACCTAGTGACGATACTGTCACATCAATCGTTTGGCCTGGTTTTGAAAATGGTGTTAAATCAGCATGCACCGCTACCGCAGCGACATTCTTGCTTTTAGGATCGGTTCCTGGTGGTAGTGTTACCCCCAACTCACGCAACATACTGCGTAAGCTTTGACCAGTGAACTTAGTCTTATCACCCGTTCCATTCAAGCCTACCACTAAGCCATAACCGACTAATTGGTTATTTCGCACACCCGCGATGGAAGCAAGATCTTTAATTCGCTCAGCATAGCTCAATGTTGAAATAGCTAATAAAGCAGCTGTTATTAAAAGTGTTCTAATATTCATTATCATATCCTCTTAAAACGGCATTAACGCACTGATGAAGAACTTACCTAACCAGCCCATAACATTGGCATCATTGGTAGGGCCGTCTCCAACATAAGATATTTGTGCATCCGCTATACGTTTAGAAGAAATCGAATTATCTGCATCAATATCACGTGGACTAATCATGCCTGAGATCCGAAGATACTCATTTCCTTGATTAATCGTCATTACTTTTTCACCGCGAATAACGAGATTGCCATTTGGTAAAACTTCCACTACAGACACGCTAAGATCACCGCTTAACTTATTACTTAAATCACTATCGCCTGTTCCACTGAAACTGTGGTTAGAGCCTAAACTAACGGAGAGATCATTATTTTTATTACTTGCTAACGGCAAGATCCCTGGCGCATTAAATTCAACTGCAGATCCTAAAATTGTCGGCGTTGTTATGCTGTTGCTATTACTTTTATCAACCGTCGTTTCAGATTCTTTTTCAGCTGAAGTCACTTCTTCTAACTTCACCGTCAAAATATCGCCAACACGACGGGCGCGATAATCTTCAAAGAAAGAAACATTTGTTCCAACATTAAAAATAGCACCGTCCGACTGTTCAGGCTGAACCGTAGCCACAGGGCGAACCGCTGCATAAGCAGGATCACGTTTGACCTGATTTGTTGTACATGCAGTGACAAAAATAACACTTGCCAGTGTCAATAATTTTAGCGTTCGTTTCATGATATTCTCCAAATATCGGATGTTATTTGGGTTGATGCACAGTCTGTGCCAATGTGGATATTTTCTAATCCCTTCGCGCCTAAAGGCGCTCCTACAAAAAACAATCCTTGTAGTTATGAACCGCTCATCACGAAAGGTTAATTAGAATGAAATAGTCTTCTCAAAAATGAGGGATTAACCACGCATCAACCCTATAAGTCCCTTCGCGCTTAAAAGCGCTCCTACAAAGAAACAACTCTTGTCGTTATGAACCGCTCATCACGAAAGGTTAATTAGAATGAAATAGTATTCTCAAAGATGAGGGGGTAATCACGCATCAAACCTATAAGCAGCCTAAATCTGTTGGTTTATTTTCTGTCCATTCGGGGCTAAAGCCCCTCCTACAATTATTTACCCTTGTAGGAGCGACGTCCTCGTCGCGAAGAAGTTGTTACAATTTAAGCAAATTCAAACACTAAAGGTTTTGAGAAGCATATTGCAACATTTGATCAGCTGTAGAAATTGCTTTTGAGTTCATTTCATACGCACGCTGTGTTTCAATCATATTAATAAGCTCAGTCACAACATTGACGTTTGATGTTTCCAGTGCACCACCAATAACAGAACCAATCCCCGTTAAACCTGGTGTACCTGTAGCCGGCGTACCGCTCGCTCCACTTTCTTTATATAAGTTCTCACCAATAGGTTGTAAACCTGTTGGGTTTACAAAATCAGCTAATTGAACGTTACCAACGATAGTTGGGGTTGTTTGTCCTGCTTGCAACACACTGACCGAACCATCACTGCCGATAGTGACACTCAATGCCTCTTCAGGAATTGTAATAGCAGGCTCTAAAGGATAACCATTAGACATTACCATCTGACCTGTTGAGTCAATTTGGAATGTACCATCTCGCGTGTAAGCCAATGAACCATCAGGTTGTAGAATTTGAAAAAATCCTCGTCCTTGAATGGCCATATCTAAGGCATTACCCGTTTGAATAACATTACCTTGTGTATGCATCTTTTCTGTCGAGACAGTTCG
>ENA-OSET01001716-OSET01001716.1-sediment-metagenome-genome-assembly--contig:-NODE-1716-length-22316-cov-8.748550_pt1 | contig 22316 bp, 18 predicted proteins | sample MGYA00237882_ERZ534229 | MGnify/ENA primary metagenome ERZ534229 (study PRJEB26408, sample SAMN06266212) | sediment metagenome | isolation source: Hudson Canyon methane seep mesocosm | place... | reverse complement strand
TATTTTCAAGTAGCAACTAATCCTTTACCTGAAAAAGACATAAAGATGATTTTGTCAAATGGTGAAGGCTGCTGGGATACTTCTAGTGTTATGTCTTCTTTTCGACTTGATGAAGACAATCGATTAATCATAGGTGGAGTTGGTAATCTTGGTCATGGTGCTTCAAAAATTCATACAAACTGGGCGAGAAGAAAAATTAAATCTCTGTTTCCTAATCTAAAGAACATTCCCATTGAATATAAATGGCATGGGCGAATTGCAATGACCGGCAACCATATACCTAAAATCCAAAAATTAGGTAACAATGCATATTCTGTTTTTGGCTTTTCTGGGCGTGGAATTGGCCCTGGCACTTATTTTGGTAAAGCCGTTGTTGAGAGTTTATTAAGTGGTGACGAAAATTCTTTACCAGTAACCCCTATGAGTCAAAATAAAGAACGTTATAGTGGTATCAAAAGTAAACTTTTTGAATTAGGTGCAACGGCAAGCCATTTGCTTTAAATATTTTCAACTATCTATCTTTACCAACCCCTTTAAATCGTTGTTTAGTAACAAACCATGCACCAACATCTAATAACGGCCTTGGTGGAAGCCAGTCAGCTTTTGAAATTGCAAGGCAATCACTTAATAATGAAGACTGGTTGTGACAAACATAGTCTGCAATTCCCAAACCGAAAGCCGTTCCTTTAGTAATGCCAGAACCATTGTAGCAACCAGCAAAATATAAACTATTAGATAACTTATTAAAGATATTAGTTTTATTTACGCTTACACCTTCAACCCCTGAGTACAAATGCTCAAATGGAACATGACTTAACTGTGGAAATCTATTGTCAAAAGCCTGGCGATGAATCTCCTGTCTTTTAAGTAACTGAGTGTCGGTTAACAAGGATTGATGATTGTATTCAGCAGTATTTCGAATCGAAATTCTACCATCAGAAGTTAGTCTAACTGTTGCGCCACCACTGTGAAGAGATAAAACGCCCCATGACGATTGATTACCAAGCTTATCGAGTTCATCCTGACTTAAAACTCGCGTTATACTTCCAGACAGTGTCACTCCAACCATTCTTTGTTTTGGTTGGCCATGTGCTAAAGACTCATAATTACAAGCCATTATGACCTTTTCAGCAGTAATTATTGCATTCGGAACGACTAGTTCATTAGTCTTTCCCGCTGTCATCTTTAGTATTGGTGTATTCTCATAAAGCATCACATTTTTTGGAAGATTATCAGCCAAAGAAAACACTAATTTAGCAGGTTGCACTAAAGCACCATTTTCAACTTTGACGCCCTTTGGATACCATTTCGTGCCTAGATGCTCTTGTAGCTGATCTTGAGAGAGTGGAGTATGGCTTATCTCACGCTTTTCAAGATAATCAATAAAATGATCACACTCTTTAGAAGAGTTGTTATCTGCAGCAGTGTGGTATATTCCTGACTCTTTAAAGTCACAATCAATATTATTATTAGCAATTAAAGATCGAAGAGAGTTAAGGCCTGCTTGATTAATTCGATCAACCCTCTCATATTGACTTAATTGCGATTCTTTAAATGGCCCAGAAAAGTGACTATGCACGACTGCATAACCTGAATTTCTTCCAGAGGCATTCTGCCCAATCTCTCTAGCATCAACTATAACAACTTTTTCTTGAGGGTTAAGCTCTGCCAATCTCCTTGCACACGAAAGACCAGTAAAACCTGCACCAATTACCAACCATTTTGCATCTAGATTAGAAGTTAACTTTGGCTTAGGTATTCTAGGTGTAATTAAATCAACCCAACCTCGAGTTTCATGATCAAAAATGGCATTATTAAGGCTCATTGAAGCCTCAACTCAAATGATCAATCAAAGCAAAGTGATCGCTTATATCTTCAGCCTGATTAAGCCATCGCTTAACTAGTTCACTCTGGTGTGGTGCTGCGCTTACTCCTGGAGGTATTTCTTTATTGAGAACAGCTTCAACTGCCAAGGCAACTGAGCAAGACACTAATTGAGCCATAGCACTTCCTTTAACATTCCCAAGCGTGTCAAGTAAAAATTGTTTATGCCAAACAACTTCAGAGTCTTTTTTAACCTTTAATTCAACAGTAAGAATGACTCGATCAACCTCATCCTCTTTATAAGAATACTTCTTCCATAGATCTTCACTAAGAATCTTTAAGCGCTCCTCTACTTTTTGAGAATCAAGTGAATCAATCTCAGAAAAAATATCAGCCCAGGCATCCTTCCACCCCTTATATCTTAAGGTACCTCTAACGAAATGATCAATCTTCAATCCTTCATTCATCTGATATTGCTCAATAAATGGTAGGGAATCTCGGTTAGGATAAACTTCAAATTCATCTTCACCCCAAGGCATTGGTAATGGATACAACTCAACAGACTCCCATGGCTTATCAACAGTATAGATTTGGCTTTCACGAATACTAACGGAAGTTGACATTAAAGCCTTTAAAACGCCTAATGGAGACCAACTAAATTTGTAACAAAAATCATTTGGGACGTCACTCAGACCTCCACAATAGCTTAGAAAAGAATGCTGATTTTCAGCAGAAAAAACCTTTGAATTCTTATAATTCTCAACCAGAGCGTGCGACATACTATGATCTATGCCCGGATCCAGACCTACTTCATTAACCAGACAGAGATTCTTTTTTACTGATGACTCATGCAAACTCTGCATTTCCTCTGAAATATAGGAGCTTGAGACAAAATGTGCCCCTACAGAGATACTGAGCTCTGCAATAGGGACATGAAAATTACCAGGAAGCATCGAAACCACAACATCACCAGTATTGGTGTTTTCTTTAATAGTTTCAAAAGAAAATGGCACAATTTGATAATCACCCTCAATTCCTGATAAAGCTTTAGTCGCATTTTCAACTGTGCGATTGTAAACAACAACTGAATAGCCTTTTTCGATAAGCATTTTCAGACCTGGTATTGCTGAGAGACCAGTTCCCAACCAATGAATTTTGGACATTACAACTCCTTCTTTATTTCCAATTAAATATACAGTACCTAGTAGAATTATTTTTTACACTTTTTCACTCAAAATTAGCAACAATAATTAGCACTATAGTTATCGTTTCATTGGCCATGTATCAGTTAATCGGTATCCTTCTGGCCAAGGATCATCTGAGTCAAGTTTTAGTTGATGAGTTCCAGTGATCCAAGCCCTTCCTCGAATTGAAGGAATGATGGCTTTTTTATTACCAATATTTACTTCATTAACTATTGCGCAATCAAAATGGGAATCAATAATTGAGCGGCCAATCATACGATCCCCTTTTTTCATCTCTCCTTTTGCATTAAGAATAGCCATACGTGCAGAACAACCAGTTCCGCAAGGTGAGCGATCCAACTTACCTGGATCTATCACAACAGTGTTTCGACTAACCTTGATACCCTCTTCCTCAAATATAGGAAGCGCAAGCTCACAAAATGAAATATGACTCCAATCCGAATTTTCCGGATGTGTAAATCCTAGTTGCTGATTAGCTGCAGCGGTTATTTTTACACCAATCTCAGATATATCTTTGGCTTCATCAGGCTTAATTTCATAGCCGAGCTCAGTTGCATTAACCAGTACAAAACTGTCGCCTCCATATGCCGTATCTACAATTAAAGTTCCAACACCCTCAACCTCAAGATTCACATCAAGCTTGTCTGCAAAAGAGGCCACATTTTGAATTTCAATACTTTTTGCTTTACCATTTTCGCAAAACGCCTTTATAGGCACTAATCCTCCAGGCGCCTCAAGAATAAATTCAGTCACTGGTTCTAGTATTTTTACTATTCCAGTATTAAGCAATACAGTTGCAACACAAATTGAATTAGAGCCTGACATTGGTGGGGTATGCTCAGGCTCCATTATAATAAAACCCTGAATTGCTTTTGGATTTTGAGCTGGAACCAAAAGATTTACATGCTTAAAAACTCCTCCACGAGGCTCATTTAAAACATATTGTCTCAGACTCTGATCTTGATGTATCCAGCTCGCTTGTTCCCAAAGATTTTCACCTGGAGGTGGACTAACACCTTCAACAATTACGTTGCCTACTTCGCCTTCAGCGTGACACGAAACTATTTGGATTAATTTATTACTTTTCATTGCGATAACAAGTCTTATATTGTGGTCATGTTATCATTTTTTTTAATCTTCACAATTAAATTCCTTATACTAGCAATCATGCGTAATTCCAAAAAAAATATGAGGATTAATTTCTATGACTTCTAAAACTACTGAGCTTAGCCTAGATGAAATTTTTAACTTAGCTAAGGCAAGCCTTCTTAAGCATGGAGCTAATGAAGAAAATGCTGATGCTGTTGCTAATACAGTAACTAATGCTGAAAGAGATGGGTCGCTATCACATGGCCTCTTTCGTATCCCTGGATATATCAAGGCACTTCAAAGTAAAAAAGTAGATGGCTCTGCTAAACCTGAAATAGAAGAGGTTACACCAACAATATTTAGATGTGATGCAAAGAATGGATTTGCTCCACTTGCACATAAATATAGTCTTAAGCCTCTTATTGAAGCTGCTCATAAATTTGGAATTGCTGGAGTAGCAATTCAGCGCTCTCATCATTTTGCAGCTCTTTGGCCAGAGGTCGAAACAATTAGCGAAAATGGGTTAGTAGGACTGACATCAGTTTCATATACCCCTGCTGTTGCTCCTGCTGGAGGAACCACTGCTTTGTTTGGAACTAATCCAATGTCTTTTGCGTGGCCTCGACCAGGTAAAAATCCAATTGTTTTTGATATGGCTACCTCATCCATGGCAAAAGGAGAAATTCAAATTGCTGCTAGGGATGGACACTCAGTGCCACTTGGGACTGGTCTATCTTCATCAGGTGAGTTAACTACAGATGCATCAGAAATTGACAAAGGTGTGTTACTTCCATTTGGTGGTCACAAAGGCTCAGTAATAGCTCTTATGATTGAACTCTTATCTGGCCCTCTTGTAGGTGAAACATTCTCCTATGAGACAAAGGAACGTGATAACGGAGATGGAGGTCCAGCTCAAGGAGGTCAATTTATTTTAGCTTTGTCACCTGAAATTTGCTCTGGAAAAGACACCTCAGAGCAAACAGAGAGTTTTCTAAAAAAATATAACGAAATAGATGGTGCTCGTTTACCTGGCGCTAGACGTCATAAAAATAGACAAAATCTTGGACCCAGACAAGTGAATTCCGCATTATTCAATACCATTTCTGCGCTTATAGATGAAAACTAAGGATTTAAGCCGACACTGCGTAAAACTAGATCTATAACTTGTTGTTTTTTTTCTTCAAACTCCACATCTGATAGCCTTTTACCATTATTTAATATCTTCACTTGATATTCAAAATCAGCATAATGTTGTGTGGTAGCCCAAATCATATATAACAAGGTATGGGCATCACCCACATTAATAATTTTCTTTAGTTCAACCCATGTATTTATTGAGCCAACACAAGTATCAACCCATTTTTTTAACCTTGACGATAGTATTGCTTCCATTTCTGGAGCGCCACTGATAATTTCATTTGCCCACACTTTTGACCCATATGGTCGTATACGCGACAAATCCATTTTTGCGCCAACATAATATCTAAATGCTTCCCGTGGTTCATTAAATGTATTAAATGTGTCGGCGGCCTTCATCCAATCAACCAGTATGCTTTCCAAGACACATCTATACAAATTTAATTTAGTATGAAAATAATAATGAATGTTGGATTTTGGGAGTTTTGCCATATCTGCAATTTGTTTGGTAGTCGCGCCTTTAAGACCATGCTTTGCAAATACTTTTTCCGCTGCAATTAAAATAATACGTTCGTTTTCTTCACGAATTTTCTCTTTACTTCGAGTGCTACTCCTTACTTTTTCTGCAACTTTTAAATTACCCATTCTATTTCTCCATTATGTTTTCATAAAACCCTCAATGGATTGTTTGGGTGTTTTGTCCAATCAGCTGCCTCTGATGAAATCTCTATTCCAGTTCTTGGATCAGTTCCACTTGTCATAGCAACCATTGAGATACAATCTACAACAGGACAAACACTTACACAAAGATTACATCCAACGCACTCATCATCATTAACTGTAAAGACTCTATCCCCGCTATCAGTTGAATATTCAATTGCTTGATGCGAAGTATCTTCACAGACAATATGGCAACGCCCACACTTTATACATTTATCTTGATCAATGACTGCTTTATCAACGTGATTTAAATTCAAAAATTTCCAATCAGTAACTGATGGTACTGCTTTACCGATAAGCTCATCTACTGAATTCATACCTTTATCATCTAAAAAATTACTCAACCCAGTTTTCATATCTTCTACAATTTTAAAACCATAAACCATTGCAGCTGTGCACACCTGAACATTACTTGCACCTAGGGCAATAAAATCCACTGCATCTTTCCATGTAGTTACTCCTCCAATCCCTGAAATTGGCAAATTTTTTGTTTTTTCATTGCGCGCTATTTCTGCCACCATGTTCAATGCAATTGGTTTTACCGCCTCACCACAATAACCACCATGTGTACCCATACCACCAGTAGTTGGGAACATAGTCAAATTGTCATAATCAACCCTCATAATTGAATTTATGGTATTGATTAATGACACTGCATCTGCACCGCCCTCAAGGCACGCTTCAGCCGGATAAATTACATCAGTTATATTCGGTGTAAGCTTTACAATTACAGGTGTCGTAGCATATTTTTTACACCACTCAGTTGCTTGCTTTATATACTCTGGAACTTGCCCAACTGCTGCCCCCATACCGCGCTCAGACATACCATGCGGACAACCAAAATTTAATTCAAAACCATCTACGCCTGTATCTTCTATTATGGGGATATACTTTGCCCAAGATGCCTCATTCATTGGAAACATTACAGATGCAATTATAGCTCTATCTGGCCAGTCTCTTTTAACTTGACGCATTTCCTTAAGGTTAACTTGAAATGGTCGATCGGTAATTAATTCAATATTATTGAAACCAATAACACGACGATCATTACTCATCATGGAAGTGTATCTAGGACCATTGACATTCACTATATGTGGATCCTCTCCCAAAGTTTTCCATGAAACTCCACCCCAACCAGCTTCAAAGGCACGATTTACATTATATGCTTTATCTGCAGGTGGTCCCGAGGCCAACCAAAAAGGATTAGGTGACTTAATTCCCAAAAAATTACTAGATAAATCTGCCATGTTATGCTCCTTGTGTTAATGTTTTGTTAATTGAAATTGCAGCTAGTTTGCCATCTTGAACTGCTGACACTGTTAAATTATCACCATCAAGCACGCAATCTCCTCCCGCCCAAACTTTAGCCAATGAAGTTTTACGATGCTCATCTACAACTATCCTTCCTTTTTTTAGTTCTAAGCTTTTATTTTCAATCAAACCTTCAGTAACTAATTTTTGTCCGATTGCCTTAAAAACAACATCGGCTTTTAATGTAATATTTTCACCACTTGCCATTAAACTACCATCATTTTGTGATTGCATAATATCAAACTCCATTGCAGTGACTTTGTTATCAGCAGATAGCAGACGTTTTGGTGACACATTGTATTGTATTTGTACGTCATGCTTTTTTGCCAAAGTTTGCTCATATTCACTAGCAGCCATTATATTTTTACTGCGCCTATAAGCAATAGTTACTTGCTCTGCACCTAATAATTTGCTTTGAACGGCAACATCTATTGCTGTCATACCACCCCCTATAACTACAATATTTTTACCAACCATTAGTTCATCTTTATTACTGGCTTGCCGCAAATTTGCAATATATTCAACTGCATCTATAACACCTGAAATATTTTCGTTATCAAGATTTAATTTATTTACCGTGGCTAGACCACATCCTAAGAATACTGCGTCAAATTGTTGTTGCAAATCCTCAAGATTAATTTGTTTACCTAGCTGCTTTCCTGTTTCAATAGTGATACCACCTATATCTAGAATATAAGCAAGCTCTTGCTGTGCAAAATCATTGGTAGATTTATAAGCTGCAATACCATACTCATTCAAACCACCAATCTTATCCTTTGACTCGTAAACTGTTATATTGTGTCCCAAAACTGCCAAACGGTGTGCACAAGATATTCCAGCAGGCCCGCCTCCTACAACAGCAATAGATTTTCCTGTATTTTCTTTTCTTGAAAATAACTGTACGCCATTATTTAATACTGAATCGGTTGCATAGCGTTGTAATAATCCAATTTCAACCGGTTTTTCTTCATGATCATTACGTACACATGCCTGCTGACACAATTCCTCAGTAGGACAGTCACGGGCACACATACCACCAAAAATATTTTCAGTTAAGATTTTATCTGCAGCGCCTGTTAAATTATCATTCTGAATACTTTGAATAAAACCTGGAATATCAATACTTGTTGGACAGGCTTTAGTACAAGGAGCGTCATAACAAAAATAACAACGATCAGCTTCAATTAATGCCTCTATTGCTGATAATGGTGGATGAAGATCTGTAAAGTTATCATCGATTTCTTTTTTGCTAAGGCGATGCGACTGAATGTCTATTGCCTCATTTGTTAATTTTTTATTATTCATAGTTATCTCCTTAAAAAATATTTGACTAGTTGGTCAGGTTATAAAAAACAAAACCACAGCACAAAATTAATTACCCTTAACGTTTCACAGCTTTTGGTATCTTTTTCTCAGCTTGGACATCTAGCCCTTGATAAAATGAAGAGTATGGAGGACGCTCAACATATCTTCCAGCTCCCCTTTCAACTTTTAACTCTCCGTTAGCATAGACTATTTTTGCAGCACTTATAGTATGTGAAGCACAGCCTTTGACCTTCATACCCTCAAAAATATTAAAATCAATATTTTGATGGTGTGTTTTAGCAGAAATAGTTTTACTTGCCTCTGGATCCCATACAACAATATCAGCGTCTGCTCCAACAGATATACTGCCTTTACGTGGATAGATATTAAATATTTGCGCAGCATTGGTAGAGGTTAGTTTAACAAACTCATTCATATTTAAAAGTCCAGTATTTACCCCATGATGCCATAATACTTCCATGCGATTTTCTATACCTGCGGTACCGTTTGGAGTTATACGAAAATCATCTTTACCAGCTGCTTTTTGATCAGCACAAAAACAGCAGTGGTCAGTAGCAGTGGTTTGTAAATTACCTGAGAGAATACCTTTCCATAAGGCATCTTGATGTTCTTTTGCTCTAAAAGGCGGACTCATAACATGTGCAGCTGCACTTTCAAAATCTTTATCCAAGTAAACTGACTCGTCTACCAACAAATGCCCAGCTAAAACTTCACCAAATACTTTTTGACCTGCATTTCGTGCCCTAGTAATAGCCTCTAAAGACTGTTTTGTAGATACATGAACAACATATAATGGCACTCCATATACGTTAGCAATACTAATAGCACGACTCGCAGCCTCACCTTCAACTTCTGGTGGGCGTGACAATGGATGACCTTCTGGTCCAGTTATACCCATATTAAAAATTTTTTCTTGTAATTGCGCAACCATTTCACCATTTTCAGCATGAACTGTTACCATTGCGCCTAATTCTAAAGCTCTATTGAAACTATTGACAAGTATTTCATCGGTAGCCATTATTGCACCCTTATAAGCCATAAAGTGCTTAAAACTGTTAACACCATATTTTTCTACTAAGGTTTTCATATCAGCATGTACAGTTTCATCCCACCAAGTAATGGCAACATGAAAACTGTAGTCAGCTACTGCTTTTTCCGACCACTCACGCCACTGCTTATAAGCTTCCATAATATTCTGTTGAGGCGCAGGAATAACAAAATCAATAATCATTGTTGTGCCACCTGCAAGCCCTGCAGCCGTGCCAGTATAAAAATCTTCACTGGCAACTGTTCCCATAAACGGTAACTGCATATGGGTATGTGGGTCGATACCACCAGGCATAACGTACTGCCCGGTGGCATCTACCACTTCAGCACCACTTGGTGCTGAGATATTACTGCCAATTTCCTGTATTTTGCCATCTGCACATCGCACATCGGCTTGAAAAGATTGATCAGCGTTAACAATTGTTCCATTTTTAATTAGTACAGACATAGTATCACTCCTACAAGAAATTAGATTTTAAAAAATTATGAACCAAATGCAGCATCCCAGACCTTATGAGTCCAAGCTCCTACTGGTTCACCAGTAATTACTGGGTCAGAATCACTACCCAACAAAGTGTCAACTGTACGCTGGTAATCGTCAACATTTAATTTACCACCATTTGCGGTTAATTTGTTGATTTCACCCATCATGCGACGCTGATGCTTTTCAGTTTGAGCACCACTCATGTCATATTCAAGCACGATATCGGCAGCTGCATCGGAATTATTGGTAGCCCACTCCCAACCTTTCATACTTGCACGAAGGAAACGCGCAGCTTTATCAACAAAAGCAGGGTCATTTAGGTTTTCTTCCAGTACATATAAACCATCTTCAAGTGTTGAAACACCTTGGTCTTCATATGAGAAAACTACTAGCTCATCGGCTGAAAGTCCGCCATCAATAACTTGCCAATATTCATTGTAAGTCATTGTTGACACGCAATCTGCTTGCTTTTGAAGAAGAGGCTCTATCCCCCAGCCTTGCTTCAATACTGTCACTCCACCTGCGCTTCCATCAGTTGCCATATTAAGCTTACTCATCCAGCTCAGGAATGGATACTCGTTACCGTAGAACCAAACTCCTAGAGTCTTGTCTGCGAAGTCAGAAGGCGAACTTATGCCCGAATCTTTACGGCATGTAAGCATCATTCCAGAGCTTTTAAATGGCTGTGCTATGTTTACAAGGTTAAGCCCTTTTTCTCTAGATGCTAATGCTGCTGGCATCCACTCAATTAGAATATCAGCACCACCGCCTGCCATAACTTGAGGAGGTGCAATATCTGGACCACCTGACTTAATTGTTACATCTAAACCCTCATCATCGTAGTAACCATTTTCTAATGCAACATAATAGCCTGCAAATTGAGCCTGAGTTACCCACTTCGTCTGAAGGGTAAATTTATCACCTGCTTGAGTATTAAAGCTCAAAGCTATAAGCATAGTAGAGCAAATTGCAGCTAATATCGTTTTACTTTTAAATATTTTCATCATTTCTCCTTTATTTTAAAAATAATAGTACTTACTCTAGATTAACTTTTTCGCATCGATGGATGCCAGAAAGTTAATTTTCTTTCTAAAAGAGCAAATACTCCATAAAACATCGAACCTGTAACAGCAGCAACCGCAATTGTTGCCCATACAATATCGATATTCATTCGGCCAACCTCTGCCGAAATTCTAAATCCCATTCCTACAATGGGTGTTCCAAAAAATTCTGCCACTATAGCTCCAATCATAGCGAAAGTTGAGTTAATTTTCAATGCATTAAGAATAAATGGCATTGCATTTGGTAGACGCAAACTAAAAAGTTCTCGCCAGTAACTTGAAGCATAAGTGTGTAATAAATCTCTATCAATCCTATCAGTCTCGTTAAGACCACTTAAGGTATTTACCATCATTGGGAAAAAAGTCATTATGGCAACGACAGCTGCTTTGGACTGCCAATCAAATCCAAACCACATTATCATAATTGGCGCCATACCAATAATTGGTATTGCGCTAAAGAAGTTTCCAATTGGAATTAATCCACGCCTTAAAAATGGTATTTTATCGGCTGCAATTGCAACGAGAAATCCTGTACCACTTCCCATAATAAAGCCAGGAATTGCTGAACGGACAAAAGTTTGATAGAAATCTGCAAATAAAGTAGCACCAAACCCATCAAATACTTGCCAAATAAGACTTGGTGCAGGTAACAACACCTGTGGAACGGACATACCTATAGTAATAACCTCCCATAGAAAAAATATCCACGCACCAAATAAAACTGGAATGATTATAGTTAGAGATAATTCTATTAATTTATTCTTTGTTTTCAAAGCTGATAGTTGAACTAAGTTATTCCATGTTAGAAACCACAATGCACTTACCAAGAACCAGGCATCCAAACCCATAACTACGCCTTTATCGAATGAATGTATTAAATTTAATACAGACCAAGCTCCAGAGAATAAGGCTACAAAACAAATAGATAAAAGAACTAATCCTTGTTGACGAATGATAAAAAATAATAAACCAACAGTTGCAATAGTCAGCACAATAATAGGATTAAGTTCGTAATCATTAATTGCGTCAAGCTTTAACCAAATAAATGAGGCGATTGAAAAAATAAGACATAGCAATCCACTTAAGGGACGCGACCTTATTATTGCCAGGAAATTCATATTTGCAGCCCCATACGATTATTAACTGCGCGCTCCATTCTTCCAACTATGGTAACTAGGGTTGCAGAAATCACTGAAGCAGTTATCAGGGCAGCCCAAATAAGACTGGTTTGTCCGTAATATGAGCCAGATAATAGGCGCGCACCAAGGCCACCTTGAGCACCTGCTGGAAGCTCAGCTACAATAGCCCCAACAACGCTCAGAGCAATGGCTACTTTTAAACTGGCAAATAAATAAGGAAGAGACGCTGGAAGACGTAATTTCCAAAAAACCTCAACCTTTGATGCTGAATAACTGTTCATTAGGTCTACCAAGATAATACTTGGTGACCTTAAACCTTTAACCATCCCAACAACCACAGGAAAAAAACAAAGATAGGTTGAGATCATTGCTTTTGGAACTAAGCCAATAATACCCATTGAACCTAACACAACGACAATCATCGGAGCAATTGCCAGAATTGGAATAGTTTGAGATGTAATTATCCAAGGCATCAAGGTTCGATCCAGTGCTGCCACATAAACAATACCCACTGACAAGACAATACCAAGAAAGGTGCCCATTACAAAGCCAACCATTGCAGAAGATAAAGTCACTCTAGAGTGGTAAACCAAACTCCGTGGTGAAGTTATCTTCTTATCCCAAATTGTTTTCTTTAACTCCTTTGCAATTTGATGGGGTGATGGCAAAACAGGTCGCTCCATAGACCAAGAGTCTGAGGCTAATTGTGAAAAAGTCCACTCAATATTATTTTTTTCATATCTGTCAATTAAAAAGGAGCTATTTAAATAAACGGCTCCCGCATACCATATCATAATAATAGCCGTTACCAGAATCACCACAGGACCAATAGTTCCTCCTATAAGCATACTGAAAAGCCTATTAGCTTCCATCACTATGCCCCTCTTTAAGCCCCTCTCTCACAAGTTGCGAAACCTTTAAGAATTCTTTTGATTCACGAATATCAAGATTTCTATCTTTTGGAAAATTGGTATCAATTACATCAATAATTTTTCCTGGACGAGCTGACATTACTACAATCTTACTAGACAGGAAAACAGCTTCAGGAATTGAATGAGTAACAAATACAACTGTTTTCTGAGTTTGCTCCCATAACCTTAATAACTCTTCATTTAAACGATCACGAGTTATCTCATCTAGCGCACCAAATGGCTCATCCATCAGCAGCATATCAGGATCAAAGCTCAAGGCTCTTGCAATTGAGACACGTTGCTGCATGCCACCTGACAATTGCCATGGATATTTTTTTTCAAATCCTGTCAAACTTACTAAAGATAAATATTTCTGAGAAAGTTTTTTTTGTTCTGATTTTGAGTAGCCAGACATCTCAAGAGGCAAGTGGATATTTGACTCAATATTTCGCCAAGGCAAAAGAGCTGGAGTTTGAAAAACATATCCATAAGACTTGTCTAAACGAGCCTGATGTGTAGACTTGCCCTCAACGGTTATTGAGCCACTTGTTGGTTTTTCTAGATCAGCTATCACACGCAATAATGTCGTCTTTCCACAACCACTTGGACCAATTAAAGAAACAAAATCACCAGCCTCAACTTTCAAGTTAATGTCAGAAAGCGCATGAACTGGTTCTGATTGTGTCTCAAATGTCAGAAATAGATTATTAATATCTATCGTTGAACTCTCTGAAATCTTTGAACTTGATGACTTAGCCATACTGCTATTTGTCTGTTAACCTTCCATAAAGGTCACTTCGTCTGTCTCTAAAAAATTGCCAAGTATCTCGAACTTCTCTCACCATATCCAAATCAATTTCATGCACTAAAAGCTCGTCATCTCCATAACTGGCTTGAGCTTCAATTTGACCACGTGGATTTACAATGTAGCTTGAACCATAGAATTCACCCATTTGTTTTGCCCAAGGCTCTTCTGTGCCTACACGATTAATAGCACCAATGAAAACTCCATTTGCCGCCGCTGAGGCTGGCTGCTCTAGTTCCCATAGATATTTACTTAATCCTGCAACGGTAGCTGAAGGATTAACGATATATTCAGCTCCATTTAGTGCTAAGGCTCTCCAGCCCTCTGGAAAATGTCTGTCGTAGCAAATATAAACACCGAGTTTGACATAAGCAGTATCAAATACTGGGTATCCTAAATTTCCAGGTTTAAAGAAGAATTTTTCGTAAAAACCGGGTGCAACTTGAGGTATGTGAGTTTTGCGATATTTACCTAAAAAACTTCCATCTGCGTCAATGACTGCTGCAGTATTGTAATAAACTCCAGACATTTCTTCTTCATAGATAGGCACTACAATGACCATCTGGTGTTTTTTCGCATACTCCTGCATAAGCTTGACAGTTGGACCATCAGGAATAGATTCAGCAGCTGCATACCATTTTTTATCTTGACTTGGACAAAAGTATGGCTGCGTAAATACTTCTTGAAAACAAAGCACTTTTACGCCCTGCTTAGCAGCATCTTCTATCATTGGGATATGTGCCTCAATCATTAAATCACGTATCTGTTCTGGTGACATAGTGCCATCACCTTTTAATCCCATTTGGATTAGACCACACTTTAACTTACTCATTCGATTCCTCCTTTTCCGATTTTCTTAATAGAACTTTTGATAAGTTCCTGACTAAATAGACAGGCTACATTTTTTTTTAACAATTGTCAACCTTAATTGCATTGCTAAATTGCAACATAGTTCAACTTGATATTTAAAGTGGTTTTAAGAAAATTTCTTAACTTTTATAAACTAGAAAAAAAGGGCTTCCGAAGAAGCCCTTTAAAGACAATATTTTTAAGCAATTTAGGATGGGAAAGAAAAGTTAACGCCCTCTCTAATGCTTGATGATGGCCAACGCTGAGTTATAGTTTTTCTTCGCGTATAGAATCTCACACTATCAGGCCCATACGCAGCCAAATCTCCAAACATTGATTGCTTCCAACCACCAAAACTATGCTGAGCAGCAGGGACTGGCAATGGCACATTGATACCAACCATGCCGACTTTTATTTGGTCGCTAAAATACCTCGCTGCTTCACCATCTCGGGTGAAAATACAAGTTCCGTTACCGTATTCGTGTTCGTCAATTAAATCTATTGCTTGTTGCATAGTTTCTACTCTCACAACTTGCAATACTGGCCCAAATATTTCGTTCTTATAAGACTCCATTGAAGCCTCTACACTATCTATAAGAGTTCCACCAACGTAAAAGCCATTTTCGCAACCTTTCACAGTAACACTGCGCCCATCCACAACAATATCTGCACCTTGAGCTTCTGCACTAGTTATATACTCTTTAACTTTTTTCATATGTTCTTTAGTTATAAGCGGTCCAAAATCATTTTTACTATTATCAAAATTACCTACCTTAAGGTCATGCATCTTAGATTTTAAGCCAGCAATTAAATTATCTGCCGTCTCTGAACCAACTGCGACTGCAACAGAAATTGCCATACACCGTTCACCGCTAGAGCCAAATGCAGCACCTATTAGAGCATTTACTGTATTCTCCATTTCTGCATCTTGCATTACAATAGCGTGATTTTTAGCACCTCCGAGAGCTTGACACCTCTTATCATTCTCAGAAGCAGTTTTGTAAATATATTTTGCAACAGCGGTTGATCCAACAAAACTTACAGCTTGCACTCTTTCATCAGTTAGTAAAGTATCTACTGCTTCCTTACCACCATTAACTACATTTAGTACCCCTTTTGGCAAACCCGCTTCATTTAATAATTGAGCTACGAATAATGCTGCCGAAGGATCTCTTTCTGAAGGCTTTAATACAAAACAATTACCACAAACTATTGCCATTGGATACATCCATAATGGAACCATTGCAGGAAAATTAAAGGGGGTGATTCCCGCCACAACTCCTAAGGGTTGAAACTCACTCCATGAATCAATATTGGCTGAAATATTTTTACTGTGTTCGCCTTTTAGTAGTTCTGGCGCATAGCAAGCATATTCAACATTCTCGATACCTCGAGTGATTTCACCAAGCGCATCGTGTGCAATTTTTCCATGCTCCTCTCCAATTAATTGTGCTATTTTATTAATATTTTTCTCTAACAATTCTTTAAAACGAAACATAATTCTAGCGCGTTTAAGTGGCGGTGTTGCTCGCCAAGCTGGAAAAGCATCCTGAGCAGCAGTTATAGCTTTTTCAACAGTGTTTTTTGAAGCGACTTCTACTTGCTTGCTAACCTCTCCAGTAGATGGATTAAATACATCTTGAGTAGGGTCACCCATTGATACAAGTTCACCATTAATAAGGTGTTCTATTAATTTCATTCCTTCTTTCTCCTTTATTGTAATTCTTTAATCGAGTCAGATATTGCACCAACAACATCCTTTATTTCTTGTTCGGATACGATAAATGGCAAACCTAATTGAATAGTATCTCCACCATATCGCACATAAAAACCTTTATCCCAACATTTCATTGCTATTTGGTAAGGTCGTAATGCGGGCTGATCTTTAACAGCTTCAATAGTAAATGCACCAGCCAATCCATAATTACGAATATCCGCAACATATTGCAAACCTTTAAGGCTATGTAGTTCTTGTTCAAATATTGGGCTCATTTTTTGCACTCGCTCTACCAAATTATCATTCTGTAATATATCTAAACTTGCAATCGATGCAGCACAAGCCACCGGGTGCGCAGAATATGTATAACCATGGAATAATTCAACCAAATAATTTGGTGCTTTCGTATCCATAAAAGTTTCATAAATATTTTTGTTAACCACTACGCCACCTAGCGGTTGACTGCCATTACTAACTTGTTTTGCAAAAGTCATTATGTCTGGAATAACGCCAAATGCTTCAGCCCCTGTCTTCGCGCCCATGCGGCCAAAAGCGGTTATTACTTCATCAAAGATTAATAAAATATCATTAGAATCACAGATTTTACGTAGCCTATTAAGATAACCTATAGGAGGTGGTATTACTCCTGCAGAGCCCGCCATTGGTTCTACAATTACTGCGGCAATATTAGAAGCACCATGCAATGCTATTTTATTTAATAAGTCATCGGCTAAATGATCTCCAACTTGAGGTTGTCCTTTGCTAAATAAGTTTTCTGGTAACAAGGTGGATGTTAAATGGTCAGCTTCAATACCTTGACCAAACATCTCTCTATTTGGACCAATACCGCCAACACTGATCCCCCCAAAATTAACTCCATGATAGCCCTTTATTCTTCCAATCAAACGAGTTTTACCGACCTTTCCCTTATGCCTCCAGTAAGCTCGAGCAATTTTAAGGGCACTATCTACCGCCTCTGAGCCGGAACATGTAAAAAAAACACGGTCTAGATCTTTTGGAGTAAGTTCAATAATTCTATTTGCTAATTCAAACGATTTGTCATGTCCAAATTGAAATGCCGGGGAGTAATCTAGAGTGTCAATTTGTTTACTAACCGCTTCCACGATTTCAGGACGTGAATGGCCAGCTCCACAAGTCCATAGCCCTGAAAGACCGTCAAATATTTTCCTGCCTTTATCGTCTATATAATAGCTATCTTTAGCCGAGACCATTATGCGTGGATTTGCTTTAAATTCTCTATTTGAGGTATATGGCATCCAGTGCGCATCATAATATTCAGGATTATTTTTTAACATTTTTCACACTCCTATTAGCTAAGGATTTAAGCCAATACTTCATAAAACTAGGCCTATAACTTGTTGTTATTTTAATATGCTTAGAGAGTCCAATCTATAACACTCGTTACTTTTTTTGTATCTAATAATAGTTCGCTTTGTATTGGGTTAGCCTTTGCAATAACTTGCCCATTACGAATTACAAACAAACGCGCATTGCATAAGCGTATCGCTTCAATTGGATTATTGGCTTGATGAACTACCAAATTAGCATTGCAACCAACTTCAATACCGTAATTATCTAGTTGCATTACTTTGGCGCCATTACTAGTAATAGTTTGAAATATTTGGTGCATTTGCTGCACACCTGTCATTTGTCCAACATGCAATCCCATATTAGCAACCTCTAACATGTCATGTTTCCCAAGGCTATACCATGGATCCATTACACAGTCATGACCAAAAGCAACATTAATATTATTATTTAATAACTCCTTAACTCGAGTCATACCTCTGCGCTTAGGATAGAGATCATGGCGCCCTTGAAGGGTAATATTTATTAATGGGTTGGCAACAACCTGTAATTCAGCTTCTCGTAATAAAGGCATTAATTTGCTCACGTAATAATTATCCATTGAGTGCATAGATGTTAAGTGCGAACCCGTGACTCTTCCCTGCAGACCTAATCGTTGAGCTTCAAACGCCAACGTTTCAACATGTCTAGACATTGGGTCATCAGATTCATCACAATGCATATCAACTAATAAGCCTTGTTTTGCTGCAATTTCACATAACAGCTTTATAGATTGGGAACCCTCATTCATAGTGCGCTCAAAGTGCGGAATACCTCCAACCACTTCTACCCCTTTTTTTAATGCCCTATCCAAGTTTTGGATAGAATTTTTATAACGTAAATATCCATTTTGTGGAAATGCAACTAGTTGAATATCAATCCAATCCTTCATTTCTTTTTGCAATTCTAATAACGCCTCTACAGCTAACAATCGGTCATCACTTATATCTACATGGCTGCGAATTGCTAAACATCCATTTGCTATTGCCCAATAACATAATTTACGGGCGCGTTTTTTTATATGTTCTATAGTTAAGTGAGGTTTTAGCTCATCCCAAAGTTGAATACCTTCAAGTAAAGTGCCACTTTCATTAAAACGTGGTTGGCCTAAGGTTAGAGTAGCATCTAAATGAAAATGGCTATCTACATGCCCTGGAGAAACTAGTTTATCAGTCGCATCAATACTATTAGCTGCTTCACCAACAATATTTCTATCAATGGCTACTATTTTTTTATCTTTAATAGCAATATCCAAATTCTTACGGTCATCTGGAAGATTGGCGTTTTTGATAATTAAGTCAAACATTAGATACGATCTCCTTGTCTAAATGGAACTAATAATGCCTTAGGATAGGCTGCTTTTCTTGCAACAAGCATCATCGCAACTATGCTGAGAAAGTATGGCATCATAGAAAAAATTTGATATGGAATAACATCTGCACCTATTAATTGTGCCCTAACCTGTAATGCTTCAAATAATGCAAATAAAATTGCTCCCAAGAAGGCTTTACCAGGTTTCCAAGACGCAAAAATAACCAGCGCAATGCAGATCCACCCTCTGCCGTTAATCATACCAAAATAAAATGCATCAAATGCAGACATAGTTAAAAATGCCCCTCCAATTGCCATCAAAGCACTTCCAACCATTACTGCACCAGTGCGAATTAGAAGTACATTAATACCTTGAGCCTCATTGGCAACAGGATTTTCACCTGCCATTCTAATTGTTAGACCAATTGGCATTTTATAAAGCACATAGAAAGTAACTATTACTAATATATATGCTAAATAAGTTAATGCAGATTGGTTAAAAAAGGCTTGTCCAAGAATCGGAATTGATGATAATACTGGCACCTCAAATGCAATAAATGGAACAATTTTAGGTGGCGTAGTACTAAATGGTATTAGCATTGTATATGCATAATAACTTATAGATGAGGCTAGCAAGGTAATTCCAATTCCGCTAACATGTTGAGACAAACCAAGATAGACCACTAATATGCTATGTAGAAAACCAAATAGCATTCCCACTATAGCAGCAAATACTATCCCGCCCCATAGATCTCCACCTTGATAAACCCATATCCAACCGGCCATTGCTCCGATTGTCATTATGCCTTCAATTCCAAGATTTAATACTCCCGCTCGCTCGCAAATTAATTCTCCCAATGTAGCAAAAATTAATGGGGTTGCAATCCTTATTACGGCTGCCCATAAACCCGTTGTTAACATCATTTCAAATAATTCCATCATAATTATTTACCCCATACAATTCGGAATCGTGTCAGCATTGCTCCAACTAGAACAGATAATAAAGATATGGCCACTAAAATATCTGCGATATAGTTTGGTATATCAACAGTACGACTCATCGCATCAGCACCTACATAGATCGACGCTAGAAATATAGCTGAAATAATTACCCCGATTGGATGCAATTGTGCAAGCATAGCAACCGCTATTCCCGTATAACCAAAACCTGGGGACAAAGTTAAAGTTAGATAGCCTTTCAATCCAGCAACCTCACTAACTCCTGCCATACCTGCTAATCCACCACTAAAAAGAGCTACCATTAATACTGATTTATTGATCGATATTCCATAGAAAGTTGAGGCTTGCTGATTGTATCCAACTGCACGTATTTCATAGCCCCAAACTGTAAAGCGAAGTATAGCCCACATTACAACGGACATTACAATGGCAATAATTATCCCAAGGTGCAATCTACTCTTAGCAACGATGGTAGGTAAAACACCATTATCAATAATTCGTGCAGCCTGAGGCCATCCCATAGCCATAGGGTCCTTCCATGGCCCTTCAAGCAACATATTTACAAATAGTAAAATTACAAAATTCAGTAACAGGGTAGTTACCACTTCATCCACTTTCATATGAGTTTTAAGAAGAACTGGCAACAACAAAATTAAACAGCCTGCTATAGCACCTGCAATAAATAACATTGGTATCATGATTATTGAAGGTAGGTCAATCACTCCTGTACCTACTAAGGTTGCTGCCATAGCGCCACAATATAACTGCCCCTCTGCGCCAATATTCCAAAATTTAGCTCGAAATGCAACAGCAGCAGCTAATCCAGTAAAAATTAATGGAGTCGCCCTTGCTAAGGATTCAGTAATTGCAAAAGTTGAACCTAAAGAACCTTTAATTAAAGCTATATAAGCTGTAATTGGAGATTCACCTGCCCAAATTATAAAAAAAGCGCCAATAATAAAAGCTACTCCAATAGAGAGTAAAGGTAGCAATGCAACTAACCATACAGGTGCATTTCTTCTTGTTTTAAGCCTCATGCAAGCTATCCTCTTTCATTTCACCACTCATCATAAGACCGACTTGATTTATATTTAGTGTATTAGTATCAAAAGGTCCTTGTAATCTGCCATTAAATATAACTGCAATACGGTCAGATAATTCAAAAATTTCATCCAAGTCTTCACTAATTAGTAATACGCCAGCACCTTTGGTTTTAGCATTTATTATTTGATGCTGTACAAAACTGATAGCGCCTTCATCTAAACCTCTTGCAGGTTTATTAGCAATGATAAAACGAGGGTTATTTGACAAACTTCTTGCGAGAATTAACTTCTGAATATTTCCGCCAGACAACAATCTGGTAGATGCAAATGGACCTTCACAGCGAATATCATATTCTTGAATTAATTTTTCAGCACTACTAACCGCATGTTTTTTGTCAATAAAAAAGCCTGATTTCGCTTTAGAGCGTAATTCCTCACCAAGGAAATTTTCCCATACTTCCATTTCTCCTATAATGCCCTCTTTTGTGCGGTCTTCTGGAATCCTTGCTACGCCAGATTTTGTAAGATAACGAGGGTCATATTTAATTAAACTCTCTCCAAGTAGCTTAAATTCGCCTGAGCTTGGGGAGGCTAATCCTTGGAAAATTGAAGCTAACTCAACTTGACCATTTCCTGAAACTCCTGCCAAACCAATAATTTCTTTTTCATGTATTTTAAGGTTTATATTGCTAAGCCTAACTGAGCCTTCACTTGATTTGAGACAGACATCATTTAGCTCTACGACTGCTTTACCAATTTTCAATTTTTCATAAGCTGGTCGTGTAACTTTGCGTCCAACCATCATTTCTGCAAGCGACTCCTTACTTGCCTCATTAGTGGCAACCTCTCCTACTAATTTGCCATGACGTAGAACTACAATTCGGTCACTAATTTCTAAAATTTCATTTAATTTATGCGATATAAACATTATTGATAAACCAGCATTTACCATTTCCTTGAGGACTTTGAAAAGCTGTTCAGTCTCCTGGGGAGTTAGAACTGCAGTGGG
>ENA-OSET01001715-OSET01001715.1-sediment-metagenome-genome-assembly--contig:-NODE-1715-length-22318-cov-3.525831_pt1 | contig 22318 bp, 19 predicted proteins | sample MGYA00237882_ERZ534229 | MGnify/ENA primary metagenome ERZ534229 (study PRJEB26408, sample SAMN06266212) | sediment metagenome | isolation source: Hudson Canyon methane seep mesocosm | place... | reverse complement strand
CACTCATCATTTCAGGCAACAATGAACAAGAGTTAGCCGAGCTACTTTTTATCAGTAAAAATACCGTTAGAACCCACAAAAAGAACATATTTAGAAAGCTCAATGTCAGCGGGACCTTCGGGCTCATCAAATACATGCAAGCTAATAGCGAGGTATTTTAACCGCGTGAGTCTGCAGACCATTGAAGTGGAACACGTCCAATTCACCAGAGAGAATCCTCAGTCGCCAATCAATACCCTTCAGTCCCAGGCCTACTGTTTTGTTACTATTCGGTTTATAACCCTGTCCATTGTCATGCACAAGCAACTCGTAACCTTTTTCCGACACTGAAAAGGCAATTTTAACGATATTTCCAGAGGAATGTTTTATCGCATTATTAACCAGTTCCAGACAAACAAAATACAACTCCCGCTCTATGGTCTTGGAGTCAATTTTATTGTCGTCGTAGTCAAATTCAAACAGGAACTGACTGTCGGCCTCCTCCAGAAAGAGAATTAGCTCTTCAACAGCATTCACAAAGCCGTATTCTTCGAGCACAACAGAGCTCAGGTTGTGGCTAAAATTTCTAATATCCTGAGACACGACTCTAATTTCTTTCAGCAGTTCATCCCGGGACTGAATATCGGACGTATTCAAGCTCGAGAGCTTCATCTGTACCGCAGCCAATCTAACACTAGCACCATCGTGAACTTGAATCGCCAGACGCTTCCTTTCAATTTGCTGGCCTTCGAGGAAGTTTTTGGCCCCCTCTAATACGGCCTGCTCCAAAGAGGAAGTGAGTTTCCTATTTTCCGTTCGGATCCTATAAAAATCGACGGCAACAATAGAGGCCAAAGTCGTAAAATCTAACAGGAGCGAAGCAAACAATACCGACTCAGTAAAAAATACGTCTTTGGCGATTCCTATTTCTTCCAGAGACAATGACGATATTGCGGCCAATACTCCGACATTAGAGACCAAAAACAGAATATTTTTGACTTGATACCGGGCAAATACAAAATAAGCAGACAACGCAATCACATAAATCGGCAGTAACAATAAACCAGACTGAGCCGCACCAATGGCTATAAACCTTTGCCAAGGATTGTCAAAGGCCACCCAGTAAAAATAGAGATCCAGCAACAGTAAAATAATCGCAAAACAAGCCGACACCCACCGGTGAAATTTGCTGATTCTACTAGCCGCATGCAAATGCATATCAAAATAGAAGTAACAGAAAACTAGCAGGGCCATTGCGCCCACACTAGAAAACAGCGACCGGGACAAGCTATTTAACACGGGGAGATTTCCCCACAGAAACTGCATGCCCAGACCAGAATTGGACACAACAACCAGAGAAAGGCCGAGAACATACACAAGAAGAGAAGCGCGCAGTACACTAAAACCGACCACACAGAAAACAATTAAACAAGCGATAACTACGCAGTACACCCCAATATAAAGGCCGATTAGTGTCGTTTCGCTCGCAGCATTACCATAGAAATTGCTTTCACTGCGAAGCACAATGGGGATTTTGATCGACTCATTGTATTTGTCGGTGTTTAACAAGAACTCCCTTGTTTCCCCGGCCTGAAGAGTGACTTTGAAAACAAAGAAGCGATTATTGATTTCCCGGGAAGAAAAGGGCAGTTGGTCTCCCGTGGCCGGAGATGCGTGCATCTTGGCATGCCCGTGAACGTAGTTGAACAACTGAATGTGATTGAGATGTGCATTGCGCACCTCGATGAATGCCACGCGCGCCTTGTCGCTGTGATTTTTAACTGCAAATTGAATCCAGTAATATTTGGGCCTGACCGGATAAACCATACCGGTCGCCGGCGCAGGTAAAAATCCGCCCCGTTCATGAAAGGCTCGGGCATCTCCCGCGCTCATCTTGTCGCTTGACGCGTAGACTTGCGCCTCAGAAACAATACTTTTCTGCTCAAATGCCTCATCAAAGAGCAATGTAGGCTGAGAAACCAGCAAGGACGCACTCAGCAGTAATGTTGTTATCATAAATTGCTCATGAATTGCGTCGTCTCGTGGAAAAGGTCAAGTCAGCCCGTTGGTAGCAAATTCTAGGGTGTGCTTTGTTCATAAGATCTCCCACCGCTGAATTAGACCGACGAGATGGAAAGCACCAAAGACTAAACAGACAACAGAACTCCACAGCCAGAATTCGGGAGAATTCTCCATACGTGAATTAATGAGGAAGAACCCCCCAATACCCCGAACGAGATATACTAGTGTAATCAGGATAAGCGCCAAACGAACTAATGGTAGGCGGAAGATAAGCCCCGCCGCAGAAAATGCATAAAGCGACCAAATAGACAGAACAAGTACGATAATGCTGGTGATGATCGTGGGCTGCAGACTGCCCTGCTCCGCAAGCACGGCCATCTTCTCTCCAGCGCCAAAAAAACGATACCAAGGTGCACCCAAAACTATACACCCTATGTGCAGCACCGCTGCAATAGCACTCAATGTGCCTGCAATAATAAGAAAAATGTTCATACCGCGATGTTCGCTCCTTGTAAGCTAAGGTTTACCGTTCTGACGCAAAACCCATTACACTTCCTTTCTTATCACCTCAGGCTTTAAACACCGGTATGTGAATTTCGGTTTTGAGGTTCTCGGGCTTGGTTTTGCGGGGGTCGCGATTTAGGTATTTATCGAACAAAGGCGACTCCTTCAACTGATAACCACTCTCTGGCAACCAGTGCTGAAAAATTTGTTGATAAGTGTCTCCCAGATTTTCATAGGCGCCCTTGTGCATAAACACCGCATATAAACCACCCTCAACCTTATCCCAACAAACCTCTCCTTCAAGCGCCACTTTCTGATCACAGGTGACGCAGGCATCGTAACGGATATTGTCGGGCTCAGTAACCGATGGGTCGTCATGAGATACTCCAAAGCGTTCTATATCACCGCCCATCAGACGATTACCGTACATAAAGGGCATGAGTGCCCCCCAAGCCTCGGCGGCTGAGTGGGTGTAGTCACCCCGCTTACGAACTCTGAGCACATTTTTGGTTTTTAGTGTACGCATTTCTACTTTCATCAGTTTTCTCTCTCGAATGACATAGTGAGTTTTAGTGAATGAAAGTTTCTGCTGACGACAAATCGATGGGGTCGTATCGAACATTTTTCTGAAGGCTTTATTGTACGAAGCCTGATTATCATAGCCGGCAGCCAGGGCCACCTGCGTGATGGGTTCATTTGAATACAACAGCTGGGCCACGCTACGCTCCAGTAGCAAACGTTTTTTGTAGGCGTGCATACCCTGACCAAAACTCGCCTTAAACAAACGGTGAAAATGAAACCGCGAATAGCAGGCAATGTCAGAAAGTGTGTCAACAGAAAGTTCTGCATCCAGATTTTCTTCAATATACTTTTCTACACGCATCATGCGTTCATATTGCTGTTTGGAATTTGTGTTACTGTCTTGCATCAATTTATCCGCTTAACTTTCAAGGGAGAGATTACTACTCCGGACAAAGCGTTACTTTTCCAAAAGTGCTCTTCTGCAGATGGATTACTAAACACACTAAGCAAACGTTCCTGCAGATACCCCTGACGCCCACGCCCATTGAAAATTAAAACCACCGAGGTGCCCGGTGACATCAACCACTTCACCAATAAAATACAACCCGGTTTGTGACTTGACCTCCATCGTTTTAGATGACAATGCATTGGTGTCCACGCCACCGAGAGTCACCTCGGCAGTGCGATACCCTTCTGTCCCCGAAGGTTTGATGGCCCATTGGTGCATCTTTTCCGCCAGAGTCAGTAATTCCGCTTTTGTATAGTGTTTTAGCGCTCTGCTTTCACACCACAGCTGACATAAACAAGCCGCTATTTTTTTGGTGTACAGCTCACTCAGAACCGTCTTCAACTCCGTGCCTGGACGTTGATCCTGCTGATCCAACAACAGCTGCTCCAAACTTCCTTCCGGGTAAAGGTCAATCACCACGGAATCACCGGGCCGCCAATAGGATGAAATCTGTAATATTGCCGGGCCGCTTAAGCCCCTGTGCGTAAATAACAAGGCCTCCAAAAAGCTCTCGCCGTTGCAATTCACTCTGACTTTCACTGAGCTTCCAGACAATTCAGAAAAAACCGCTTTCTCCTCGGCCTGAAGTGTAAAGGGCACCAAACCTGCCGATCGGGGCAACAGCGCAAGCCCAAACTGTTCCGCCACTTCATAGCCAAACCCCGTTGCACCCATAGTCGGAATTGACAAGCCGCCGGTCGCAATGATCAAAGACTCTGCGTTCACCTGTCCAAGGTTGGTTTGTACACAATAACGAAAAACATCCTGTTCAATGGCCGCAATACGCTCCACAGAACACAGTGTTCGGATTTCAACACCGGCGTCCTCACATTCCTGCAACAGCAGCTGCAAAATATCCTGTGCCTTATTGTCACAAAACAATTGGCCAAGTGTTTTTTCATGGTGGGGAATATTGTGTTTATCCACTAGGGCAATAAAGTCCCATTGGGTATAGCGAGACAGGGCAGATTTACAAAAGTGCCTGTTTTGTGAAAGGTAGTTGCCGGGTTCAGTATAGAGATTGGTGAAATTACAGCGTCCGCCACCGGACATCAGGATTTTTTTGCCTACTTTGTTGGCGTGATCAATCACCAGCACCTTACGGCCGCGTCGACCCGCCGTAATGGCAGCCATCAGTCCAGCGGCACCGGCACCAATAACCAATACATCAGTGGCGGCAGGCAAATTCACGCGAAGGCTCCTAGGTTTGTGGCAATGTTACGCCCGTTTGCCCCTGATACTTGCCTCCACGGTCGCGGTAAGAGGTTTCACACACCTCATCGGACTCAAAAAACAACATTTGGGCGACGCCTTCATTGGCGTATATTTTGGCTGGCAGGGGCGTTGTATTGGAGAATTCCAGAGTGACGTGCCCTTCCCATTCAGGCTCCAGTGGTGTCACATTCACAATTATTCCGCACCGAGCATATGTGGACTTGCCCAAGCAAATCGTCAATACATTACGGGGAATGCGAAAATACTCCACGGTACGCGCCAACGCAAAGGAGTTTGGAGGAATGATACAAACGTCGCTGTTAATGTCGACAAAGCTATTTTCGTCAAAGGCTTTGGGGTCAACAATGGTCGAATGCACGTTGGTAAAGATCTTGAATTCACTGGCACAACGAACATCGTAGCCATAGCTCGAGGTGCCATAGGAGACCAAGCGGTCTCCCTCAGGCCCATAACGGACCTGACCTGGCTCAAAAGGCTCGATCATGCCTTGCTCGGTCGACATGCGACGCATCCATTTATCGGATTTTATGCTCATTGGGCTTTACTCTTGAAATCGGGCGTTTATTTAGGTGGCGACATGATAATGGTTTTTGGAGAGCTAAGGAAGAAACCCGGGATATCGCGGGCGCTATATTTTTTGGCAATAAAAGCGCGTTGCTTAGTATCAGAGGGTATCAGGGCAGCCGGTGGCAATATCGGCCTACTTTCAGAGGTAGTGACAGGCAATTCCTGTCCTCCAGACGGGTTGCCAGCTATTCAAACAGGGCTGTGCAGACTCAATAAGGGCTTAGAAATGCCAATAATGCCCCTTTTTGGCGCAGCCAGCCAATCGGCATTCAGGATAGATTGACTATAATTACTTTGTGGTTTTCTAACAAATCAATCATTTTTTGGGGAACTCAAACGCAATAGGCGGCTCAAAGGTTTCAGCCTATTGGCTTAAGTGTTGACTAACAGAGATAGCACTAACGTGAATATGACAAAAACAAAGGGCTTCACTCTGGCAAGCGGTATTGCCGGTTTCATGGCCATCACGATACTTACTTCTCCCGCCCAGGCCCTCGACGCTGTTCCCGAAGGTGCATCTGCTGATAGATATCTTTCAGCTATAGAGCTCATCGAAAGCAATGAAGGCGCCTACAGTAGCAACCTGACACAAAACCTGTTTGGTCTTGGCACCGCGCAACAGGAGCAGGGTGAGCACAACGAGGCGATTGAGACTTTCAAACGTGCCATGCACGTTAGCCGTATTAACGACGGTCTCTACAATCTCGACCAGGTCCCCATTCTGGAAGAGTTGATAGAAAGCTATATCGCCGACGAGAACTGGGAGGATGCTAATGACAGGCATCAATACCTTTTCTGGTTGCACCGCAGGAACTTCGGCGAGGCCGATTCCCGCCTACTCCCGGTTATCGAGAAATTAAGCAGCTGGCACCTCAGCATCTACACGCTCAATCTCAGCGCTGGGCTGCATCAACACCTGGTGAATGCACACGCCTTATTTAAATTGGCGGTCAAAATAATCGACACCAATTACGGGCAGGACGACCTGCGTCTCGTTAAATCTCTTCAAGGCCTCACTGTCACTAATTACTTTTTACGCCGCTACCAGGCTGAAACAGCACAAAAACTAAGCGAAGCCACCCGCGGTGGCAAAGCCCCGACCGCCCAGGAGCGGGCACAGCTCGATCAATATACAATCAACAGCTATGCCAGCGGCAAACGCGCCATCACACGCATTGTTAATGTTTTGGACAAGCATCAGGAAAGCATGCCTTCTGCCGCAGCCAAAGCGCGGGTCAATCTTGGCGACTGGTACCTTCTGTTTAACAAATGGAAGTCTGCCCAGACAACTTATCAGCTGGCATATGACGACTTAATTCAATCCGAGGCCGACCCCGCCATCGTCAATGCTCTGTTTGGTCGCCCTGTCGCGCTGCCCGATTTGCCGATGCTGGTTGCCGAAGCCAAAAAGCCAGAAGATGACACGCCTTATGTACTGGTGTCCTTTGATGTCTCGCCGTTTGGCAAAGCCAAAAACATTAGCATTCTGGATTCTTTCCCCAAAGAAAGAACTCGACTGAGAGCCAAAGTCAGAAAATCACTGAAGTTAGCTAAATTCAGACCGAGATTTGAGGATGGTGAGCCGGTACTCACCGAGAAAGTCACTCATCGATATATTTTTCCTGACGAGAAGCGAGCCAAGAAACCCAGCTCGGAGCAAGAACTTGCGAGCACCCCTTAAGGACAACCGATAGCATGAAGGCAACACAGCACATGACAAAAAACCGCACATCACGCATGAGATTCCCCTTGATCGCCGCGATGGCCTGCTCTTTGTTTGTCTTGCAAGCTTGTAAAAGCCAGCAACCGCAATCCCAGTCGCAACAGCCTCCTGCGCCGCCTTCATCGTCTTCTGGTAGCCCGTCTTCTCCATCGAGCAGTCCGTCTTCTCCATCGAGCAGTCCGTCTTCTCCATCGAGTAGCCCATCTTCTCCATCGAGTGGTCAGTCATCTCCTTCAAGCAGCCCGTCAATGCCCGGCATGCCATCACTGCCTTCAGGTTCACAAGGGGACGAGCAAGGAGACAGGAGCCAATCGTCTCCCGGTGAAGAAAACGCCGGAAGCGATCAAAATAGCGGTGGAGATCAGGGGCAAGAGGAAAGCGGCAGTCAGGGTGACGACAGCGCAAATACATCCAGTCAATCATCTGATGGTGGCGATCAAAATGACGGCGAGACCGCCGAGGATACAGCCCAGCCCGGCGAAGGGCGAAGCGATGAGGTCGACTTTTCTGAAGAGGATCCGAGTGGAGGCTCAAGCTCTTCCAGCGCGGAGAGTGGCGGCTCAAGCTCTGCCAGTGCACAGAGTGGCGGCTCTGGTTCCGCCCGTTCCAACAGCGAGCGACAAGCCGAGCTGGAAGGGGTGCTCAATGACACCATGGCAAGTTACGACGGCATGATACTTCGAGAGCGCGAATATGTGCTCAATCGTGGCAATCAGGAAGGCAGTGAAGAAGAATTAGAAAGAGGTGGTGCCGGCGGTAGCTTACCCGATGGCGAGCTTCCCTATGACGAAGCCGGCGAAGAGGAAGCCGGTGGTGGCTCTCCCTCCGGCCAAGACGACAGGTCTAGTGGTGGCGGTTATCGCCCTGGGGGACCCGCGCAAAACCGTGACGGCGACTTCAATCACGAGGGCCAAACACCGCCTCCCGAAGATATTCCAAGCGGCAACGACGACGATGTGGTCGCCCGCCAGATTCGCGAAGCGGCGATGCGAGAAACTGACCCTGTCCTGCGGGAGAAACTGTGGGATGAATACAGAAAATATAAAAATCAAACTAACTAAAGGTTGACCATTACAATGTTTGTGCGCCCCCACTATCAGTTTCGAGCGGTTTTGATAGGCCTGTGCCTGGTCATCGCCGGCTGTGCCAACACAACCACGGTGAAAACAACCGCCATCACTCCCATTGTGCAGGAAACTAACGAAATCCCGGAGGAGCTGCTTCTGGACGTTGGCATCGAGATGTTCGACCCCGGTCTGGACACGGCCAGCGAATCAAAAGACAGTGTTATTTTCCCGGAAATCCGCAAGGCGGAGTCCCGTTTCATTCCCCACATGTTAATGGAGACGCTGCAAAACAGTGCCGCCTGGGGCGCAGTAAGAGTGATACCCAATACGCTCAGCGCGCCCGATGTCGTGCTCGACGGGCGAATCATGCAATCCGACGGTGAAACCCTCGAAATTTCAGTCACAGCCACTGATGCGACGGGTCAACTCTGGTATACGCGCACCTATAGTGGTCTGGCGAGCCGATTTGCCTATGACCCTAGAAAAAACATTCAAACCGATCCTTTCCAGGATCTCTACAATCGTGTCGCCAATGATCTTTTGACTTATCAGCGAAGCCTGACACCACAGCAGATCACCTCGATTCGCACCATTGCCGAGTTGAAATTCGCCAATGCCTTTTCACCCAACGCCTTTAATGGCTTGATTGTTCAGGATAAAAAAGGCCTTTATCAAATTAAACGCTTGCCTGCAGAGGGCGACCCCATGCTCGATCGCATTCGAGCCATCCGTGAACGCGACTACTTGTTTGTGGATACCCTGCAAGACTATTACGGCGCCTTTGTCAGGGACATGGAAATCCCCTACAAACAGTGGCGCAGCCAGAGCTATGATGAGGTCATCGCGCTCAGGGAAATTCAGCTGGACGCACGCAACAGAACCATCGCCGGTGTTGCCGCCATTCTGGGCGGGATTGCCGCTGCGGGCGGAGACAGCCGCATGACTCGAGCCGCAGGACAAGTGGCCGTGGGTGCCGGTGGATTCCTGGTTAAAAGTGCCTTTGACAAAAAAGCAGAAGCAAAAATGCACATAGAGGCGCTGCAGGAACTGGGCGACTCCCTACAATCTGAAATTGAACCGCAGGTTATCGAACTAGAAGATCGAACAATAACCCTTTCAGGGACGGTGGAAAATCAGTACGATCAGTGGAGAGGGGTGTTAAAAGATCTCTATCAACTGGAAACGGGCGAAACGCCAGCGCAATAAATGTGCAAGTTTGTGGTCTAATAATAACGTCCAATAATTACTGAAAACCAACGGAACCTGTCATGAACAATCAAGGTGACTCTTTCACCCAGAGTGCAACCGCGCCCGATTCACAACCCTGGTGGATCACCCACAAGATGCAAGTCATCAGTTTTTCCGTGCTCATCGCACTGCTGCTGGCGGTTATTTTTGTATTGCCCAATGTTGTCAGTCCTCCCGTGTCTCAGTCAGCTACCGACAATGCAACAGCCGTTACAATTCCCAATGGCCAAGCGGAATCTCCCTGGAGCGAAGCACAGAAGGCAAAGCAGCGCCGTGAGGCACAGGGAGTGCTTGCAGAAATACTGAAATTGCAGCAGAGGCTGGAACAACAATCCGTTGAGCGCTGGGCAGGCACCGAATATACCGAAGCAATGGACACTGCCGTTGCGGGAGATGCCTTTTATCGGCAACACGAGTTTAGTCGGGCCCAACAGCAATACAGAGACTCTCTGGCTAAATTTACAGCCATTGTAGAAAGTGAAGATGTTCGGTTTAACACGCTGGTCACAGAAGGTGCGGGCGCTATTGCCGCGGGTAATTCCGAACAGGCTAAAACAGCCTTTGAGCTGGCCGGGCTCATCAAAGCAGGCCACGAGACCGCGAGAAAAGGCCTCCAACAGGCCGACACATTAGATTCCGTTTTGGCTCACATCGAGCAGGCCAAACTGCAAATAAAAGCGGGCAACCTGAATGAAGGAAAAAACATCGTCCAGCAGGCCCTCAGCAGTGACCCCGATTCCTCTCCCGCAAAAGAACTGCTCACAGAGCTGAACGCGGCCATTTTAGAACGTAACTTCACCGCGGCAATGTCGGAGGGGTTTGCCGCCCTTCAGCATTCTCAATACGCCAAAGCACAGAGCAAGTTCAAACACGCCCTGAGTCTGAAGCCTCAATCAAACGATGCAAAAACTGCGATTAACCAAGCGGGCAATCAGCAGGTCCAGTCAAATATCAAACGTTTGCTCGCCGATGCCGCAGCACTGGAATCAAAAGAAGCCTGGCAAGAAGCCGAATCAAAATATGAGCAGGCTCTGGCCATCGATGGCAGCATCGTCACGGCACGCATTGGTCAAATACGCTCGCAAACCCGAAAAAACCTTAACAGCCAATTTGAACAATTACTGGCCAAACCTGAACGTCTCGCCAGCGATGCAGTCTATAGACAAGCACAGCTGATCATAAAAGACGCCGGCGGGCTCACCCAAACAAGTGCAAAACTGCAGGGCCAGGTCGAACAGCTAAGCGCCATTTTGGTTAAAGCGGATACTCCCGTCACAGTGCGTTTACAGTCTGATGAACTGACCGATGTCACCTTATATAAAATTGGTCAGCTGGGTTTTTTCAGCAAGCAAGAAATGGAATTGAAGCCCGGCAAATACGTTGCCGTAGGCAAGCGCGATGGTTATCGCGATGTGCGTCAAGAATTTACCGTTAGCTGGGACAAACCATTAGTCACCGTTCGGATTCAGTGTGAGGAGCGCGTCGCGTCTCTACGGTGATAAAACAATAAATGTAGACCTTTTTTCTGACCAACAACATGGAAGACAGAGCTATCAGCACACAAGACAAGAGCACAGAAGTCGAGGCCGGGCTCATACGCCCCACCGCCTTTTCTCCCGCGAGTGGCGTCGCTGAAAAGCAGGCTTTCAAGCTCAAACCGGCCAAAGTGGCCATTGGGGCAGCCCTGTTTGTCAGCGCCTTGTTAGTGCTTTTTTTATTTACCGCCAAGGCGGTCGTCCTGCATACAACACCAAAATCAAACTTGAGCGTCAGCGGTGGTTTATCGTTTAAACTGGCGGAACACTACTTATTGCTCGAAGGTGACTATTCTCTGCAAGCCACAGCAAAGGGTTATGAACCTCTTGAAGAGGTGATTAGTATTGGTTCAGAGCAAAACCAAACCCTCAGTTTTGAATTGAAAAAACTACCCGGCCATCTCATCATTAATACTGACGGTGTTGACGGCAATATCTGGATCGATGAGCAACTGTCAGGCAAAACCGAACAGGAAATCAGGGATATAAGCGCTGGGGAACACACCCTTCGAATAGACGCTGCGCGCTATCAAATCCATGAACAGACGGTCGATATTATTGGCCTGGACCAACAGCAATCATTGGACATCAGTTTGCGCCCTGCCTGGGCCAACATCAGCTTTTCAAGCACGCCGGAACAGGCTGAACTTTATGCCGATGGCGTGTTGATGGGCCAAACACCTTTAACTGTCGAACTGATGGAAGGTGAACACCAGTTAATGCTGAAATTGGCGGGCCACAAGGCATGGCAGGAAAGCCTGGATATTGAAGCACAAAAAGATTTTTCAATGCCCGAAGTGCGCCTGGAAAAAGCCGATGGGCTGGTCATGGTAAAAACACAACCCAGTGGCGCGGGCATCACGGTGAATGGCACCTATCGCGGGCTTTCTCCCTTTGAGTTCTCACTTGCGCCCGGCCAGAGCTATCAGCTTAGTGTCTTCAAAGATGGTTATCGCCCAGCCAATAAAACCGTGAGTGTCACATCTGGCAAAGAACAAACCGTGAATATCAAACTCGACGCTCAACTGGGAGATATTAGAATTGTTGGTCGCCCGGAGGATGCCTTGCTCTACGTCGATGGTCGCTTAATGGGCAGAGCAAAACAAACCTTGAGCTTACCGGCTAAACAACATCAAATAACCGTCAAAAAAGAAGGCTACGTTGATTTTACAACCGTTGTTCTGCCGCGGCCGGGTATCGCCCAGGCGGTGAGCGCCAAACTGCTTACGCTAGAAGAGGCAAAGTGGAAAAACATTAAGCCGGTAATCACCACTGCTGCGGACTCAAAGTTGAAGCTTTTCAAGGTAGATGCAAAATTTAAAATGGGTGCCTCCAGACGCGAGCAAGGTCGCCGGTCAAACGAGGCCATGAGATCAATTCAACTGAACCGGGCATTTTATCTGGGCATTACGGAAGTCACCAACGCGCAATACCGAAAATTTGTTAAGTTTCATTCCTCAGGGCACGCTAAAGGCAACAGCTTAAACGGAGAGCACTACCCGGTTGTCAACATCAGCTGGGAAGAGGCGGCACGTTATTGCAACTGGTTGTCCGAACAGGAAGACTTACCTGCATTTTATTTGTTGGAAAACGACACAGTGGTTGGATTCTCCCCTCAGTCAACCGGGTATCGCCTACCCAGTGAGGCCGAGTGGGCGTGGGCAGCCAGATATCAAAATGATGGAAAAATGCTTAAATTCCCCTGGGGCCCCTCCCTTCCCCCCGCCGAAAAGAGCGGTAATTATGGAGACCGGAGAGCCGCCGCGTTACTTGGCAACATCCAGGTGAATTATGATGACGGGCACGCAGTCACCGCACCCGTCGCCAGCTTCCCGAACAACTCCAAAGGGCTCTATGACATTGGCGGGAATGTCGCCGAGTGGATGGGGGATTTCTACGGCATCAAAACTGGCCTGTCCCGCGCGACTGAGCGAGACCCATTGGGCCCAAGCCAGGGTAGCCATCACGTCATTCGAGGTTCAAGCTGGGCCCACGGCTCCGTGACCGATCTTCGCATGGCCTTCCGTGACTACGGCACAGAGAAGCGATATGACCTTGGTTTTCGTGTCGCTCGGTATGCCGACTGATGACTACGTTAATTTCAACACACAAACGCCTCATTCTGTTGCTTATGTTGACACTGGTAAGTACCGGCACTTGGGCTCAGCAAGAGACGGGTGACTCCGCGGCCAAGGATAGCGCCACGACAGAAGAAAAGCAGACTAAAACTGAAGATACATCTAAAGAAAAACCTGAAAAAGCTCCCCAAAAAAGTACTGACACATTTAATCCCACAGAAGAAATTTCTGAAGACCTATCCGTCTCATTTCCAGTGGATATTTAAGGACGCACCATGAAACGCCAAACCGCCTCTGATTTTCTTTATCAATTGTTCGCCCTCATCATGGCCGTGATTCTGGTTCATGCCATTTACGTTACTTTGGTTCGCCCCAGTGCCAACGCCCTGTTACAAGAGCAACTCGATCGGCAGGCCGCAGGTGAAACCTATGTCGTGCAGCGCTCGCTGTTTATTGTTCTTAAAGACTATGAACAAGAGGCCTGTTTTGTAATGATGCTTTGGGCATTGGCGATTATGGGCCGTAAGGCCAGCGTGAGTTTTCGGGAAACCAAGATGTTAGACCAAGCCCTGCTGAATGTGCAGGACGGCACCAGTATTCTGCCAGAGGATACACGAGATCTCAGCCGCCCCTTACAAAATCTTCCGCCGGACCAACAAACTCTTTTACTGCCCAGAGTTTTGCAAACCGTCTTACAGCGCTTTGGGTCGACCAGTAGCATCGCCAACGCTTCAACTTCTGTGAAAGAAGTGTGTGACAACGAGTCAGATCGCCTCGACAGTGAACTGGCAATGGTCCGGTATATCGCCTGGGCTATCCCCTCCATCGGCTTTATCGGCACGGTGCGAGGCATTGGTGAGGCACTCGGACAGGCCCACCGAGCCGTTGAGGGTGACATTGCGGGGGTAACGGTGAGCCTGGGCGTGGCCTTTAACTCAACCTTCGTGGCACTCGTGATCAGTATTGTGATTATGTTTTTCACCCACCAATTGCAGTTACTACAGGAGCGCCTGGTTTTAGATACACAAAATTATTGTGATCAAAATTTACTGCGCCACCTCAAGGTTCACTAATCCATGGCCAAGGAAAACACACTCGGTGTATTAGAACTCAATGACAGCGGTCTAAAACTACTGCAAGGCAGTCAGGTACTGCTGGATAGCCCAGGGTTTGCGCTAGTCTCAGACAAACAACTTTTGGTTGGCAAGCCTGCGCGCCTGCAAGCAAAATTGCATCCGCTTCAATCACAAAATAAATTCTGGCAACGGATGGACACCGAGGCTATCACGAGCCAGAACCCCAAGTGTCGCCACCATGCCGACTTGATTTTTGAGCATTTGCAGACGATCAAAAATACACACAAACACATTGAAAATCTGGTTCTGGCACTGCCCGCCCACTACTCACAAACGCAACTATCTCTCCTGATGGGGATTGGTCAACACTGCCAACTTAATATCATCGGCCTGGTGGATACGGCCGTTGCCAGCCTGTCGTCTCGCGCAGTGGTAGGCCGGCACTATTTTATCGACCTGCATCTTCACCAGGCGCTCATCAGCCAGGTGGATGTTGACGGCGAAGTGCGCAACAGCAGAATAGAAGCAGTACCCGAAGCTGGATTAAATGCATGCCAAGACCTGTGTGTTCGCCTGATTGCCGAACAATTTATTCAGCAAACCCGGTTCAACCCTCTGCACAAGGCAGAGACGGAGCAGGAGCTCTACAATCAGCTGGAAACCACACTGCAAGCGTGTCAGCAACAGGGCGAATCCACTTTGGAGCTAGCGGGTTACAAAGCCAAAATTACGCTGCAGATGTTAGAAGACAATACCCACGCCCTAATAAGCAAAATCAACCGAAAAATGGGGAATTATTCCGGGCAACTATTCATTACTGAACGCTGTAATAATCTGCCGGGTTTTGCAAAGGCCTTTCCCCAGGCCATTGTTCTGAGTAGCGAACAACTGAGCGACAATATCCATCAACACAGTCAGGCAATTGTTGGCTCTGCAGATGGCCTACAACTCGTCGCCTCCCTGCCCGCCAATAAACAAATACCCGAACCCAGGCAGCAGGCAGCGGCTACCCACCTTTTGTGGCAGCACCAGGCGCACCCCGTTAACCAGACCCTGCACATTAATAAAACACAGAATAAACCACTTTCCGAGTTACATGACCCGTCAAGCATTTGTGCCATTAAGCGCTTCCCTGGCGGGCTGAAAATTTGCGACATCCAGGCCGACACAACAATGGTCAATGGCAAATCGGCCACAGAGGGGCAAAGCTTGATTTCAGGGGATCAGATCGAAGTGGCTAGCCTGCCCCACCCTTTTACCGTTATCAGTGTGGTGGGGAAACATGGCGCGTAAACGTGGCTTTACCACATTTAGCCTGTCATTCCTGGACATTATGTCCTGTGGTTTTGGTGCGGTTGCGCTGATCTTTTTAATCATCAAACACGATGTTGATACAAAAATTGAAACTGAAAACGAACTGCTGCTGGCCGAAGTCTCCATGCTGGAAGAGGAGGTGGAGTTTGGTAAAGAGGGTTTGGTCAGAGCTCGCAATACACTGTCGGAAATAGACGACAGCCTGGCCCAGGCAAAGGGCCTTGCAAGACGGATACTCGAAGACATAGAAGCCGTTCAGGGAAAGATCATCGAACTCGATGATTCAGCCAACGATACTGATCTCAACAAACTGAAAGAAGACCTGGAGAAACTCGAAGAGGAGCGGAAAAAGCTGCTCATTGAAAGGGAGCGCCTGGGTGAAAGTGCACTCGGCTACAAAGGTGATGGCGACCGCCAGTATCTCACAGGCCTAAAACTGGGCGGAGCTCGAATACTCATATTGCTCGACGCCTCTGCCAGCATGCTGGACGATAAAATTGTCAACGTCATTCGACGCCGCAACATGTCTGACGATGTTAAACGCAAGTCGGATAAATGGCAGCGCGCCCTTCGAACTGTTGAATGGTTGAGTGCTCAATTTCCGGAACAAAGCCGCTACCAGATTTATACGTTTAATACCGACGTCCAACCCGTGGTACCCAATACCGATGGTGAATGGCTGCAAATTTCTGAAGGCGCGGATTTACGTGATGCCATAAAGGGCATGCGTTCAACCATACCCGGTGGTGGCACCAGCCTTGAAAAAGCCTTCCAGGCGATCCACGCCTTTCCGACTTTACCGGACAACATTATTTTAATTACCGATGGCTTGCCGACTCAGGGTTTGAGCAAACCCAAAGAACGCACAGTGACCGGCGCACAGCGCATGCGCCTGTTCAACCGGGCAGTGGAAGAGATTCCCAACGGAATTCCGGTGAACGTCATTCTTGCCCCAATGGAGGGTGATCCCATGGCCGCCTCGGCGTTTTGGCGATTGGCAGGTTATACGCAAGGTTCATTCATGAGTCCTTCCAAGGACTGGCCCTAGTGATAAGGTCAGGCAACAGGAGTTTCTATGTCCAGACGTAAACGTAAAGACGGAGAGGATCTCAATATCTCTTTTTTGGATATTGTTTGCTGTGGATTCGGTGCGATTGTATTACTGCTCATGATTACCAAAACCGTTGAGCCCGTTGTATTCGAGAAAACGGTGATCAGCCTTGACGAATTAGTCGCCGACCTGCAGAAAACGCTGTTCACCGTGCGCGGCGAAACCACCGTGTTAAATCGCGATCTCAACGCCAAACACGAACAGCTGTCACTGGAGTCCAAAAGAATCGCCCTACTGAGAGGCAGGCTTGCAGGACTGGAACAGCAATACGCAAAAATTGCAGATGAAAGTGCCGCCGACGATCTCAGCAAAGGCAAACTCAATGTTGCCTTGCAGTCACTGACACTCGAAATGGAGCGTTTACTGGGCGAAAACTACCAGCGTAAAAACAATATCATCGGCGGCATCCCGGTCGATAGCGAATACATAATTTTTATCATTGATACCTCCGGCAGTATGTTCAACTACGGCTGGGAGAGAATGATGGAAGAATTGATCGCCACCCTGGACATCTACCCCCAGGTTAAAGGCATTCAGATCATGAATGACATGGGCGACTATATGTTTGGCAACTATCGCGGCAAGTGGATTCCAGACACACCGGGTCGGCGCGAAGTCATTATCAACCGCTTGCGCCGCTGGAACCCCTTCAGCAACTCCAGCCCTGTCGAAGGTATTCAACGGGCAGTGCGTAGCTTTTATGACCCCAAAAAGAAAATCAGTCTGTTTGTTTTTGGGGATGAATTTACGGGGCGCTCTATTCAGCGAGTGGTCGATACTGTCGACCGACTCAACAGCAACCGCAACAGTGACGACAAGATGGTGAGAATACACGCCGTAGGTTTTCCAGTGCAATTTGCCCGCCCCGAGAACCTGCAGACCACCGGCATTCGATTTGCGGCACTTATGCGTGAACTCACCTATCGCAACGGTGGCACCTTTGTGGGATTGAATGATTATCGACCTTAGTGGTCCAATATGTGGGATTGAATAGAAGTGGTGCCCGGTAAGGTGTCCCGGGAAACTCGCGATCGGGTAAAACAGACACTAAACTGAAGGTAGGGCTATTAATAACAATAGCGTTTATAAAAACTAGCTATATAGGCAAACTCCAGATGAACAACTTGACCAAATTTTTGGTAATGACCAGCTTTCTTGTGCTGGCGGGCTGTGAAAATGCACTGGTTGTTAAAGGCAATTTCCCCACCCCCATGATTGACAAAATTCCCCATAAGGTTGGTGTTTATTACGAACCTGAATTCCGCAACTATGTTTATAAAGAAGACAGCAAAGATCGCTCAAAATGGACAATTGATACCGGCGAAGCCCAGATGGCGGTTCTGGGGAAAGTATTGCCCCGGATGTTCACCGAAGTGGTTAACCTGAGCGCCGTCCCGGGAGAGGCCCAGAGCCAAAATGTGGATCTCATATTCTCTCCTCGAATCGACGAATTCCAATATGCTATGCCCCGCGAAACCAAGATCAATGTTTACGAAATCTGGATCAAATACAACATGCGGGTCTACAATTCACAGGGGCAGTTACTCGCAGATTGGTTGATGACCGCCTACGGTAAAACGCCAACCGCGTTTATGAAGTCCAAGGAAGACGCCGTTAATGAAGCCGCGGTAATGGCCCTGCGCGACATGGGTGCCAATCTATCGCTTCGTTTTGCCAGTATTCCTGAAATCAAAGCCTGGTTAGCCGACCACCAGACTCATGCCACCGCACAAACAGACAGCGTGCCTCAACAGGGTGAAGCCAATGTTCAATAGTCGATTATTAACACCAGTTGTCATTCTTGCCGCCACTTTATTAAACGCGTGTACCTCCGTCACCATTGACGAGTATCGCCAGGGCGCCAGCCATCTGTCTGATGGAGACGCCATTGTTTTATTGGGGCGACGACATTCCAGCGACTACGAAACAGAACCCGAGCTTGTCAGCTGCATTGGCGGCATTCTCGAGGGAGGCACCAAGGCAATCAATGTCATTGGAGAGAGGGAATTTCTCGACTCGCTGTATCCCTGGTTTGAACCCCGCACAGCCCCGATGAGCATGAAACGCCTGGACCAGATGAGTGAAAGGATAGAGTTTGCCAATGCGCTGGACCGCTACAACATCAGCTACATCATTTGGGTAGACGGCAATACGGAGACAACAAGCAGCTCAGGTTCAATCGGTTGCTCAATTGGTGCCGGTGGCGCCGGCTGTTTCGGCTTTGGCACATGGGACAAAGAGTCGGACTATGAAGCGACCATCTGGGATTACAAAAACCGGGAAATACTGGGCATTGTGAGTGCCGGGGCGACAGGCACCTCCTACATGCCGGCACTGGTCGTGCCCATTCCCCTGATTGCCAGGGTCCAGGCCAATGCCTGCAAAGGCATGGGCGCGCAACTTAAAACCTTTCTGGATCCCAGCTCAGCGGGTGTGGCAGCCCAGTAAGGCACCAGATCGAAAGACAAAGAACAATTGGACGGACGCCGAAATATAAACCCTAGGAGCACAGCAATGGCGAACACAGGTAAGGCAAGCAGGACACAACATTGGATCAAAATAGGGCTGGCGCTCAGTGCCCTCCCCCTACTGCAAGCCTGCTCCGTTAACCCCGCCACGGGCAAAGCCGATTTTGTCTTGATGTCTGAATCCCGTGAGTTGGAAATTGGGGTCGAAGAACACGCCAAAATCATGGAAAAGTCCCCCACATACGACAATGAAACCCTCAAGGCCTATGTCGAAAGAGTGGGCCAGAAAGTCGCGGCAACGAGCGACCGCCCCGATTTAAAATACACGTTTACCATTATCGACAGCCCCGACATCAACGCCTTTGCACTCCCCGGAGGGTATATCTACATCAATCGCGGCCTGATTGGATTTCTCAATTCAGAGGCTGAACTCGCGGCGGTGCTGGCACACGAAATTGGCCATGTTACTGCGAGGCATGCCGTGAGACAAAAAGCGGCAGCCAGCGGCGCCAAGGTGGGGGCTGTATTGTCTGCCATTGCCACGCGCAGCAATGTAGTGGGTGACGTAGCATCGATATACGGGGCCGCAGCCATTTCCGGCTATGGCCGCGAAATGGAACTGGAGGCCGATGGTTTCGGTGCCAAATACCTGTTTAATGCGGGTTACGACCCCAAAGCCATGATCGAGGTGATTGGCGTACTCAAGAATCACGAACGCTTTAGCCGCTATCGGGCAAAAGAGGAAGGCAAAAAAGCCAGAAGTTATCACGGGGTATTCTCAACTCACCCCAGTAACGATGCACGCCTCCAGGAGGTGATTGCCAAAGCGGGCACGCTGAGCCTCAACGATGACCAGCTGATTAACGAAAAAGGCTTCCGCGATCAGGTTGACGGCATGATCTGGGGAACTAACTACGCCCAGAAAGCGGGCGTGAAAAGTACTAGCAAATCCAAAACCAATCGATATACACACAGCAAACTGGGTTTCACCCTGGTTTTCCCCGATGAATGGGAGATTGCTAACGAGCGTTCCGCCATCACGGGTGCACCCTCTGACAAGAGTGCCAAACTATCACTAGAAGTGACGCGACTGAGAGACAAAATCCCTCCTGACGAATTTATTCGTCAGAAGCTCAATGTCAAACTACTGACCCGCTCAGAACCATTGAGGCAGGCGGGTCTGGCAGGGCACACCGGCGTTCGCCCCAAACAAAAGGGCGAGCAATATCCCACCAGAATGGCTGTTTTTTATCAGTCGAACCGTGTCTATCACTTCACCGGCACCGTCAGCGAACCGGAAGAAGGAGTCGATTACGACCAGATGTTTATAGACAGTGTCCGTAGCTTTCGCCCGGTACGCAGCGCTGGCAAGCGTAAAGCGCCCAAGTCAAAAACCCTTAAATACGTGAAAGCCAACAGTAAAACGACCTTCGCCTTACTGGCAAAATACATAAAATTAGGTCGTTACACTGAAGAGCAGCTCCGCCTGCTCAATGGCTACTATCCTCGTGGCGAACCCAAGCCGGGCGAATGGATCAAAATTGTTGAATAAACCTCAATCACCCCTCTTGAGAACAGAAATTCAAACACTTGTTTAAATTTCTGTTCAATCTCGCCTCAAGCTCATCTATACTTCCTGCTGCCTGTTTTACAGGCAGCACACTTCCAGATAAATCATACAAATAAGAGGGCGCTATGAACGGTTTAATGATGGATATGCCACTGACAATCACCACAATCATGAACTTTGCCGAAAAGGTCCATGCCAACCAGGAGATTGTTTCAGTTACGGCCGACAACCCCCTGCACCGCTATACCTTCGGGGACTCATTCAAACGCGCGCGCCAATTGGCCAATGCCCTGAAAGATCTTGGCGCTAAACAAGGTGACTGTATTGCGACCCTCGCCTGGAACGACTACCGCCACCTGGAGCTCTACTACGGTATCTCTTGCTCCGGCATGATCTGCCACACGATCAATCCTCGATTGTTTGAAGAGCAGCTCGAATACATCATCAATCACGCAGAAGACCAGTGGGTGTTTGTCGATGTTATGTTTGTGCCATTACTGGCAAAAATGCAGGACAAAATTCCCCATGTGAAAGGGTTTGTGGTGTTGACCGACGAAGCTCACATGCCAGAGAGCGACCTCAGGGACCTGCACTGTTATGAAACGCTGATCAGCGACAAACCCGACACCTTTGATTTTCCTGAGCTGGATGAAAACCTGGCCTGCGCACTGTGTTACACCTCCGGCACGACAGGGAACCCCAAGGGCGTGCTCTACAGCCACCGTTCAACCATATTGCACTGCTACGCGGCAGCTCTTCCAGACGTGTTCAACATTTCCGTCAATGACACCGTAATGCCGATTGTTCCCATGTTCCATGTCAACGGTTGGGGCAATGCCTACAGCTGCCTGATGATCGGTAGCAAGGTGGTGCTGCCCGGACCCAAAATGGGAGACGGCGAAACACTGTGCAACTTAATCAATGGAGAGAAAGTCACCAAATCAGCGGGTGTGCCAACCGTATGGATGGCCCTGCTGCAATACCTGGACAAAACAGGACAAAAAGTCGAGAGTTTGGAAAGCCTGACGGTGGGCGGCGCCGCCTGTCCGGTATCGGTGATGAAGGCTTTCGACGAGCGCTATAACGTGTGGATGCACAACGCCTGGGGAATGACCGAAATGAGCCCATTGGGCACCTATAACTCCCTGAGCAAGGAACAAAAAGCGCTGCCGGAAGAGGAGCTCGACATTGTTCGGCAAAAAGCCGGCCGTCCGATCTACGGCGTGGAGTTAAAGATTGTTGATGCCGACAACAACGAGCTGCCCTGGGACGGAGAATCCTCGGGCGCGGTGAAAGTCAGAGGCCCCTGGATCACCAATCGTTACTTCAAAGCGGAAGAAGAAAACATTGATGCCGACGGCTGGTTCGAAACCGGCGATGTGGCCACCGTTGATAGCAACAGCTTTATGAACATTACCGACCGCACCAAAGATGTGATCAAATCCGGCGGCGAGTGGATCTCTTCTATTGAATTGGAAAACTGCGCGGCTGATCACCCTCAGGTCGCAGAGGCCGCGGTGGTGGGTATCTCCCACCCTCGCTGGACCGAGCGCCCTCTGTTGGTGGTTGTCACTCACGAAGGCGAAACCATCGACCCCGCAGAGATGCTGGCCTGGTTTGATGGCAAGGTCGCCACCTGGTGGGTGCCCTCAGATGTGGTCTTTGTTGAATCCCTGCCTCACACCGCCACAGGCAAACTCAGTAAAAAAGATATCCGAGTTCAATTCAAAGACCACACTTGGAGCAAGTAAGAGTGGAAAATCGCGACGGGTAAGCCCTTACCCGTCCAA
>ENA-OSET01001714-OSET01001714.1-sediment-metagenome-genome-assembly--contig:-NODE-1714-length-22326-cov-24.758955_pt1 | contig 22326 bp, 19 predicted proteins | sample MGYA00237882_ERZ534229 | MGnify/ENA primary metagenome ERZ534229 (study PRJEB26408, sample SAMN06266212) | sediment metagenome | isolation source: Hudson Canyon methane seep mesocosm | place... | reverse complement strand
GGTTTTACCGTCTAGTTCAAAACATAAGCGGTATGCATGCAGATAGCACCTATCTGATGCCTCACCTTTATAACGCTGATCGCCCAAAATGGGGCTACCCAATGATTTCATCATCACGCGTAATTGATGGGTTTTGCCCGTTTCGGGGCGCAATAAAAATAACCGTAAAGCCGCGTATGCAGGGTCATCTAATGAAAAACTGGTGAACCTCGTTTTCGCCGGGTTTGCTTTGCTACGCAGCAAGCGATAGCAGCCATTGCGCGCCTTTTCCATATCACCCACGACAAGCCCTTGCTTCTTTTTAGGTCTACTTGCACAGATCGCTAGGTACTCTTTTACGACGCGCTTCTCTTGAAATAGCTTTGAGAGCGTCGCGTTTGTCTCTGCGCTCTTTGCAAAAAGCATCAAGCCAGAGGTGACCCGATCGAGACGATGCACAGGATAAAGTTGCTGAGCAGTTTTTGCAGGGCCCGCATGCCTTTCTAAATCGGAACGATAGGAGCGATTCACCATCGAGACAAACCCTTCACTGCCCTCTTCGTTGTGAAAATTTACGTTGGCCGGTTTGCTTATAACCACGAAATCGTCATGATCAAATACAATCGTGAGTGGAAATTCTGCAGTCAGTTGAAGAGCATCGCTCATGTTGTGGGCACTCCTGCGCAGGTCTTTTTAAGTGCTTAACGCGAGCGCTTCTTGTTGAAAGACCCCGGCGCTAACAGGCGCGCGATCTACCGGAGCGCGATACCGCGCATAAACGTCTTTTGCTAACTTACCCAAGCCATATTTAAAGGGTGATTTCAAAAGTGTGAACGACAACTCTCTTGCCAATAATATCTTAGAGTCATTTATAAACATACTGCCATAAGTGCCTGATATTGCTATTATTGATCGCGATAAATGGAAGTAGTCACTCTTGATCGTGATACCCATCTGATAGGTGTTAGACAATAAGCTTGCGGCGCATGATAAACGCTTAGTGAAGCCTGCGCTTCCCTCTTGATAGAGCGTAAACACGGCAAACCTATCAAGCGGGGTCACTTCTCTCTTTTTTAAGGTGTCTCGAAGTTGCGCGATGAGCTGCGTCCGCAGGGCCTTGTTTTTTTGCTCCTCGGTGCTCATCGCAATCAAACTGTCGGCTAAATTCTCCACATCACCACTCAATGCAGAAAACAGGTAATCAAAAAGCAGCGGCCACTTACCCTGCATGTTCACGACGTTACCCCAGTCTATTAACGACAGATGCGTATCGCCACAAACCATGATATTGCCTGGATGCAAATCGCCATGAAACTCTTGAAATATAAACAGTTGCATGATCACGGTATACATAAAGTTGTCCGCAAGCTGCTGGCGGCGATTGGCATCGTTTACCAGTGAACTCGAGGCAATCAACTCAGCCATTGATTGCGCCTGATCGACATATTGCATTTCTAGAATACGAGGGCTTGAACGGTATACCTCGGGTACCGACCAGCCTGTGAAACTCTGAGCGCGCTCATGAAAACGCTGTTGAGTATGCGCTTCCGCAACAAAATCTAACTCTTGCTCAAAGCCACGGGTAAATTCGCGAAGTTGTTCTGACATGGCGCCCAAAAATGGCTTAAGCTTTGAGTGCGGCGCCCAATACTGACTGCTCAAAATCATCAGCTCAATAGCAAGGGCGCCCATCGAAAATTCACGTTCAAGATTATGACGCGCCACCTTAACAATAACGGGCCGCAGTACTTCTTTTTCGCCTATTAAAAAGGGTTTTTTGGCGAGGTAAACTGAACCAATTGATCCCGATTTGAGTGGTTTACTTACATCAAACCCGTAAAAAATACCCTCTGGCTGTTCTCCATAAGACTCGGCAAAGGCCTGCCTCACCTCTTCTTCGGTCATCGGTGAAACATCTTCTTGAAATACTTTTAGTTCTGCTGCTATTTCTTCGGGAAGAAAATCAGCGCTTGCCGCGGCTACTTGCGCCATTTTTACAAACAATGGACCAAATTCACGCACCATTTTGGCGACTATTTCTGCCTGGGTTTTAAAATCTTTGGGGTCGGTTTGTAGGAACGGTTTGATATACCGAATTGCTTTTATTTGTCGCTTTAAAATAACGATATCACCGCGCAACACACTGACCTTTTGCATCATGTCTTGCATTGCATCGCGATTAAGTCGCCGGAGCTGTTTTAAGTTGTTTATTAGCTCAACGAGCAATGGCTCATACACCACAATCACCGAACGAATAATTTCTAAGTTCAGCTCAACAATACCCTCTAGCTCTGGGCTTTCGATTAATTCTTGGAAAAATAGCCAGAATTCTTCAACGATGGGCTCAGGTATATCAACCGGACTGCGTAACACCGCCTGTTTGACTAAAAACCGAATCAGGTTTTCGGTGCTTTCTTCATTCGGAAGAAAGCTGATTTGACGTAAATAGGCCGTTAAATCGCGAGAATAAGAAGAAATTGGGTGATCATTCAAATCCGCAAAAACTTCATCCAAACAGGTCGCAAGCTCGGTTCTTTGCACGTCTTTGTCATCTAACATTAACCGAAAGATTGGCTTAAAAATGATAGGCAATGCGGCACTGCTTCGGGCAAGACTGGTCGTATTGCGCCAAAGAGAGCCCGATCTTTGCTTTAATTTAACTACACTTCGGTTTGTTTTCGATGTGCCTGACATACTGCGGAATACCTGCGTGCTTTATTCTCTACCAATTTACTCGCTTTGCTCTTAAATACGAGTTCTTTAGTTTGCTGCCCCGATTGTAACGGGTTTAGGAGCATATTTCGCGCCATTAATTGCCTTCATTAAGCCCCTTCGCTACTCTAAGCACAGCTATCGTTAATTAAAGCATGGAGCAAGCTAGCTGACATGAGTGAGTTCTCAATCGTCACATCCTTTTTTATGATTTTCACTGGTGCGGCGGTGCTCGCATCTGTTGCTTTGTATGCAAGGCAACCGTTGCTTTTAGCATATATCGCCGTCGGGGCAATCATTGGTCCCTATGGTTTAAATTATATCTCAGACCCAAAGATCATTAACGATATTGCTGAAATCGGCATCATCTTCCTACTTTTTTTGTTGGGTCTTGATATGCAACCGAAGAGTCTTTTTTCGATGTTGAAAAAAGCCACCTTGGTTGCCCTGCTCAGCAGTCTGGCATTCGCTGCTATTGGCTTCAGTATCGCCCTAAGTTTCGGTTTTAATGAAATCGACAGCTTATTGATCGGCTGCGCCATGATGTTTTCCAGTACAATTATTGGCATAAAACTATTACCTACCACTGTTTTGCATCATCGCCATACGGGTGAGCTGGTCGTCGGCCTACTGTTACTGCAAGATTTAATTGCGATTATTGTGCTGCTACTTTTAGGCGGCCAAGAGACGAGTAGTGGTGAGTTTTCGTTTATGAGCATTTCCATGAGTTTGCTTATGCTGCCCGCATTGCTTGCCTTCTGCTTTCTTAGCGTACGTTTTGTGATCATCCCGCTCTTTGCAAAATTTGATCGTTTTCATGAATATATGTTCTTGCTAGCCATCGGCTGGTGTTTGGGGATCGCAGAGCTAGCCGAGTTTGTTGGCTTATCTCTTGAAATAGGTGCGTTTGCCGCGGGCATCAGTATCGCCACGAGTCCCATTTCTCAATATATCGCCGTCAACCTAAAGCCACTCAGAGACTTTTTTCTTGTATTGTTTTTCTTTTCGCTCGGCGCCTATTTTAACATCGGGCTATTACCAGACATTATTGTGCCGGCCATCGTGCTCACGGTGCTGATGATAGGTTTGAAGCCTCTTATTTTTCAATTTTTACTACGTCGCATCGGCGAAGACAAACAAGGCGCCTGGGAAGTTGGTTTTAGATTAGGCCAAATAAGCGAGTTCTCATTAATGATTGCATTTTTAGCGGTCACGGCAGGTTTCCTCTCAGAAAAAGCATCCATACTGATTCAAGCCACCGCCATTCTGAGTTTTGTATTAAATTCCTACTTGGTCATCTTCCGCTACCCAAGTCCTATTGCGGTAAATGATCGACTAAGAAGAGACTAATGAAGCAACCGGTCATTTTACAAACGGATCACTGTCCGTGTGGCAGCCAAAAAAGTTTCGGTGACTGCTGTGGGCGTTACCTGAGTCGGTCATCAGTTCCAGAAACTGCAGAACAACTTATGCGTTCGCGTTACTGCGCCTTTTTGCTGGAAGATTCAGATTACCTGCTGCATACCTGGCATCACGATGAACGGCCGACGGTGCTTAATTTTGAAAGCGATATCAAGTGGCTCGGCTTAAAAGTTAAAGAAACGAAGGCGGGTACAAAGCATGATAGCGAGGGTTGGGTACATTTTGTTGCGCGCTATCGACAGCAAGGCAAGGGTTCAAGGATTGATGAGTACAGCTACTTCACCAAACAACAGATGAATGGGCAATTAATGTGGCAATATGTCCGCGCAGATTAATCAGCAAACCAGTGTCCTCATTCAGCTGCATATTGCGGCACTACTGCTCGGCGGCACCGCGCAGTTTTCCAAGTTAATCCCCTTACCTGCTGTTGATATCATTTCTTATCGAACACTATTTTGCGGCGCTATCGTGCTGGCCATTGCACTGGCACTTCGCAACCAAATAAAACCAAATTCCCTTCGCGATGGCTGTCTTATATTAATCAGTAGCGTATTGTTTGCGGTGCATTGGTTTACTTACTTTCACGCAATGCAAGTCTCGTCTGTCGCGATCGGTATCGTCTCCATGTTTACCTTTCCGGTATTAACTGTTTTTATCGAAGCAGCGTTTACAAAAAAACCGATCTCTCGCTTTGACCTAACAATGGGCTTATTAGTTTTGATGGGGGTCGTGATTATGACCTCGGGTCTTGAACTGGGTAGCCAGGTTGTATTGGGTGTTTTCTTCGGCCTGATATCCGCGTTCGCGGTCTCTTTTCGTAACGTTATTGTCGGGCAGTATCTGTCTGGCTACTCGCCTTTAACGCTGATGGCTTACCATGGCTTTATCAGCTTCCTAGTAACCTGGCCCTTTACGAGCAGTGATATTACGCAAATAAACCCAGCGAGCTGGCTCTTGATTCTGCTTCTTGCCTCGCTTTTCACGGCGGTGCCTCACACACAAATAACGCACGGGTTACAGCATTATTCGGCAAAAAAAGTATCGATGATTATTAGTTTGCAGGTCGTATACGCGGCATTAATCGCGTATCTGTTGTTAAGTGAAACGTTAAGCTGGGGAACGGTGATAGGCGGCACCTGTATATTATGTGCCGCACTGGGTGAAAGCCTGCGTAAAAAAACCTAACGCATGCCTTTACTGACACTAACCTCACTAAAAATTTTAGTGATCGCCTGCGTGATGCCACGGCTGACTGCGAAGCCAAGTTTGTCCGCAAGATTCTGCTTTTCTTTATAAGCAACGCTATACACATCAGCATCGTTACAGGCTTGCATGATGTATTCATCCGACGTGGCGAGCTCATCGACTAAATTAACCTCTAGCGCACGGCTTCCAAACCAGATATCGCCCGTTGCTACTTTGTCTATATCAACAGCGGGACGACGTTGCGCAACATAAGCCTTAAATAACTCATGTGTATCCTCAAGGTCATCCTGAAATTTCTGACGACCCTTGTCCGTGTTTTCACCAAACATAGTGAGCGTGCGCTTAAATTCTCCCGCGGTCAGCACTTCGTAGTCAATATCATTCTTTTTCAATAACTTATTGAAATTAGGCAACTGCGCAACAACGCCAATTGAGCCCATAATCGCGAATGGTGAGGCAACAATTTTGTCTGCAACACACGCCATCATGTAACCACCGCTGGCCGCGACTTTGTCTACAATAACGGTAAGATCAAGCTCGTGCTTTTTTAAGCGATCCAGTTGCGCGGCGGCCAACCCGTAGCTATGCACCATACCACCCGCACTTTCGAGCTTAACCAGCACCTTATCTTTGGCGGGATCGGCTATTTGAATCACCGCACTCACCGCTTGCCGAAAGGTGTCGACGGCCGACGCTTTGATATCACCGTCGAACTCAAGTACGTAGACCCGTGAGCGGCTTTCAATCGGCGCATCTTTAGACGCCTTTTTGGCCTCTTTTTTCTTCTGTTTATCGGTTTTTTTGTCTTGTTTATCTAGAGCTTTGAGTGCTTCTTTATCTAAAATGTGCGATTCCATATCGCGCTTGGTCTCTTCAATTTCCTCGTTCAGTTTTTCAACTTTCAATTGCGCTTTTTTGGTACGTCCGCCCTTGCCTGCACCGCTAAACGCCGCTGCAAAAATAATTAATAACGCGATTACAACCGTTACCGTTTTAGCTAAAAATACGCCGTATTCATGAAGAAATTCCACTTACCCTCCTAGGTAGCATGACACATAAACATGCCCCGCCATTAACATCGTTATAGTGTTAGTAAGGTCATTTATTATGAATACAAGTGGGACAGTGTTTTTAAGATTCAAACAAGCGTTCGATAGAGTATTGACAAGCCCTCACTAAGCACCTACTCTGCTGCCTGCTGTATTTAATATTTAGGCACATGTGTGTTCTAAATTAACAGTCACTCATACCTCTGCAAGTACCTCGCCGCGTTAAGCGCCAAGATAAAACTTGTAGTCGCACACTTTAATAAATAACGATACGGCTTAGCGCCTGCTAACCTATCTACGGATAATATTAAGGGTAATCTCATGTCTGTAGCAAATACCTTTGAAACACTAAAAGCCAACTTCAATGCTGACGCAGCAGCTGGTGTAGACTTAGTTTTTCAATTCAACATTGAAGACGATGGCAACTACAACCTAACAATTGCGGACGGTACGTGCGAACTCGCTGAAGGTGATCACGATGATCCTTCGGTCACACTTATCATGAACACTGACACATTAAACGGTATTGTCAGCGGTGAAACTGATGGCATGCAAGCGTTTATGGCTGGTCAGTTACGTGCTGAAGGCGACATGATGCTAGCAACAAAGCTAGGTGAATTATTCAGCATGTAAAACCGCGCTGAATGATAAAAAAAGGTGGCATTAGCCGCCTTTTTTATTACGCTAATATTTCAAACATTTTGGCAATAGCCCCTAGGCCAAAGAGACCTCATAACCGATCGATACTAAGCTCTCTTCACTTAGTTTGAGCAACTCATCATTCGTATCAGCATTCATACTCAAACTTTCTAGATAAAACTCTAATGACGATAACGCATCGGCAAGCGTTTCAAGTAAACGTTCCTCCGGCATTTGGTGTGCGTCGAGTAACTCTGATGCAATGCAGCGCATACAAGCGTTTACAATTGCTGCAACGCGGGCACGGTCTGTGATCTTCATGCCGCCTTTCATTGTTTCTAGGGATGCGCTGATATTTGTCAGATGCATCTTATCTCCATCCGATTCAATAAACGCGCTAATGGCACGCTTTGTTAATGCCAAGGCTTGCTTACTTTCTTCAACAACAACACTATGTGCCTCTTTAAGGTAAGCATTTTCATCTGCAGCGTTATCCAACTGGGCTTTTTCTGTGGCACTTGCACCATTAAAACGCTTAATTGTGTTTTCAATACTCAGCACGACATTAGCGGTGATCAGTAACTCTTCTTCTGTTAGCGCATACGCAGCATTAGACCAGCTTGAAACCAGCTCTACTTGGTTTTGTGCACTTGCTGACAGCAAGGGCATATTGAGCATCGTCAAGGTACCTGCCAAGCGAGACAAAGTATCAGAAATATACGCCACATCTTCGTTATCAGGCTGCGAGCCACGCTGCAACAGATCAAGTTTTTCTTTCAAACCCATCAGCTCTTCATTGACCGCTTTTGCCAATGAGGCCAGGACATCATTACCCGGTCCAAATAGTGCGTCCGCCTCCGCTTTGCGCTCTGCTTCGGAATAACTGACCTGAACGCCTAACTGCCCTTTCAGTTGCTGTACTTGTGGGACGTCAGCCCCACTGACGACCAAGGTGAAAATAATTTCGTTTACCAAGCCTGTATCTAATTCCGCATCGGCCGCTGCTTCTCCATTTTTCACCATATCACGCAAAAACCGTTCGATCCGCATAAACAAGCGTTTGCGAACATCGAGCATCGCCAAGCGTTCACTTCGAGAAACATTTGCGAGCAGCGATACCAACGCCCAAAACGGCGCTAAATTATAGCCAATACATAGCCGTGTACTGCCCTCTGTTGCGCGCGCCATAAGACGAAAAGCAATATCCTCATTGCGGCCTTTAAGAACGTCTAAAAGGGCCACTTGATACATATGCCTGAAGCGCGCAGCATGATGCGAAAAATCAGATAAGGGACTGATGTCGTCCAAAGTAAAAACGCTTAATAAATCAACTTTTGCAGGCGTTGCAAAGTCTACAAAATGCGATTCAGAAAACAAGGAGGCCTTCATGACCATTCGGAGACTATTAATGGTCGGCAGTAATAATTCTGGAAAATCTTTTTTGGCGTGTGCCAAATACTCTGTATATTTCTTCAGCATAAATACGGCGTCACTCAAACGCGACAGCAGTATATTTTTATCTTCAGAAGCCCCAACGGGCACCTCGTTAGCGAGCTTAATTGCTTCGTGACAGAGGGTCTCAGCACCTTTCACTTCAACGACCACAAAAATACCGCGAAGCTGATTTAAGCAATCAATACAGTTCTGTAAATCTTCCCCACTATCTCTATCATCGAGAAAGCGTCCCAAGCTCAACTCACAGGTTTCTATGGTTGCATCAATTTCCGATCGAACCAATTCAATAGCATTACTTGTACTGGTTTGTTGTGTCATGGGCTGGATCCTGCGGCGATTGCTCGTTAGCGAGCTATCACGCTTATTTAATATGAAACTAATTGCTAAACGGTCTTACTAAGGTATAGCAGTAATCTGCTTGTTCTCAAGCCTTTCGGACATCGTAAAGGCCTTTAAAAAAATGATAAAAAAGGCCGCACAAGCATCATTTAGTTAACGGCTTTTTACTCAAGGTGCTAACTCGTCCAAACGGTACTTTCACAATTTTTTGACATTGACTCGAGATACTTCGCATGCTCAGAAAGCTCTTCATTTGACGCCTTTACGACATGCAACGCACTACTTCCGTTAATTCGTCGTATGCCGCTAGCTCCTTTTGGTCTATCTTTATTTGCATCGAGCGCCAAATCTGTTTGACCACCACTTAACAGTAAGTAGACATCCGCTAGGATTTCAGCGTCTAGGAGCGCGCCATGCAAGGTACGATGGCCATTATCAATACCATAGCGTTTGCAAAGCGCATTTAAGTTGTTTTTTTGACCCGGATGCTTCTCTCGCGCCATTGCGAGCGTATCGACAACCCCACACACACTATCAACAGGCTTAATAATCGGGTTGAGTAAACCAAATTCGTGGTTAATAAAGCCTACATCAAAGGCCGCATTATGGATAACCAGTTCGGCGCCTTTCACAAAGGCTAAAAACGCTTGCGCGACTTCTGCAAATAGAGGTTTATCCTCGAGGTATTCATTGGTAATTCCATGAATACGAACGGCCTCCTCTTCGACAATACGCTGTGGATTGATAAACACATGGTAGTGATTGCCGGTGAGTTTCCTATTGACCAACTCAACACAACCGATTTCGATGATACGATGGCCTTCTTTAGGATTAATACCGGTCGTTTCAGTATCCAGTACGATTTGTCTCATATTTACTACCCTTTGCTAACGGAAGCCGCACCGATATTGGCCAACTCATCCGCGCGTTCATTGCCGGGATGACCGCTGTGACCCTTCACCCAGCACCATTCAATTTCATGTTGCTCGTTCAAGGTATCGAGTATCTGCCACAGATCGGCATTTTTAACCGGTTTTTTTGCCGCAGTACGCCATTGGTTGCGTTTCCAATTTTGAATCCAACTTTGAATGCCATTTTTCACATATTGTGAATCGGTGTATAGCTTTAAGCTTGAAGGCCGCTTTAGTGCTTTCAATGCTTCAATGGCTGCCATCAACTCCATACGATTATTTGTCGTGTCAGAATCGCCACCATGCAGTTCTTTTCTATGCTCGCCTGCAATTAGCAAAGCACCCCATCCACCTGGACCGGGGTTACCCTTACAAGCACCATCCGTATAAATTTCTATCAAGGAGTTCCCTACTTAAATATGCTTACTGAATCTCTGCCTGCTCTCTCATTTTGGTGCGGTTCGCAACCGGCAGCCCCACCACATTCGTCTGTTTGCGCCAACGCGGTTTAACGTTAATGCGTGAACCAACTTGTTTCTGAGCGAACAGCACGTAATAGGCGCCAAGCGGCACTTTATCATTTAGAAAATTTTCCATCCACGCAAAACGATTAATCAAACCAAGATGATTTACCGGTGGTGCATAAAAATGGTAATGCAGGCCTTCTACTTTAAAATCTAATAAATTACACCAATCTTCCACCCGTCTGCCCGATAGAAACCGATTATTCCAGGGGGCTTCACGTTTGCGAGAAAGTCCGCGACATACCCCCCACAAACTGATTGGGTTAAAACCAACGATAATCAAATTCCCACTCGAACGTAATACTCGCGAAACCTCACGTAGGGTCTGATGCGGATCGGAAGAAAAATCTAGGGCGTGATGCAATATCAATAAATCTGCCGAGTCATGCGTCAGAGCTAATTCCTCACTTGAGGAAATGACTGTGTTCTCCGGCATATCTGGCTCAATGAAAGGGCTAACATTAAAGCGGTGACCTAAATTACTGGAATTACCTACCGGTATTCGATGTGACACGCCAATAGAAGCTTGATGAAAACCAAAACATCGCGACACATAAAAATCAATCACCTTTCGCTGATTAGCGAGCATTGCGCGGCCCAATATACTTTGGAACCAATGCTCCAAAGCCTTCTGTTTTGCTAAATATTCATCATTCATGTCTTACTCAGCTCCGCATTAATTTTTGTTCCGCTTGAAACGCCTCAAAGGCTCGATCATTGTTAAATAATGATCGAGCCTTTTAAATAGTCTAGCCGCTATGCTATCTAACCGCCTATACTCACAAAAAGATCGTGATAACTTTACTGATGGAAGAACGTCATATGCCTTTACGTGTCGAGCCAATTCGTGCCTTTAATGATAATTATATTTGGTGTATCCACAACGGCGCTGAAGCGGTGGTTGTCGATCCGGGTTCAGCAAAAGATACCCTTAATTATTTAGAAGATAATGCCTTAAAGCTTATCGCAATTCTGGTTACCCATCATCACCCAGACCATATTGGTGGCCTCAAACAACTCAAGCAACGTTTTGAATGCGATATTTATGGGTTCGAGCATGCCAAGTATCAACCTATTGATGTTCGACTTGCTGATACACAAAAAATTTCCCTACTCGGCACGCACTTTCAAGTCATCCATGTACCCGGACACACGCTCGATCATATTGCATTTTACTCTCAAAATGATGGCGAACATGCCGAACCCTGGTTATTTAGTGGCGATACACTCTTTTCTGGTGGTTGCGGCAGGCTTTTTGAAGGGTCAGCAGAACAAATGCATACCTCACTTAGCAAGTTGGGCGCATTACCGGATACTTGCCAAATTTATTGTGCACATGAGTACACGTTAAGCAACTTAGCATTTGCTTGCGCTTTCAACCCGAACAACCAAGACCTGCAAACTTATTTGGATGCGTGCCGGGTATTGAGATCTAACGACCTGCCAACCCTACCCTCTACCGTCGGCAATGAACTAAAAATCAATCCATTTTTGCGTATCGACGATCCCGACATCATCAATGCATTAGCGCTTACAGATCAATTACCCGTTAATGATCAATCCAATGCGGTTATGACATTCGCGCACTTAAGAAAAGCGAAAGATAATTTCTAAGTGCTCGTTCGCTTTGCGTTATATTGATTTTCAACTAAAGCCCCGCCTCCTGTCCCTATCGTAATTTGACCAGTGCTCGCAAACTAAATATATTGCTCGGCTAAATTTTAGGTCATCGCTATTGGGTAAAACCGCCCAAACCGCCACATTACGGATTCATGTTTGATCATGCAGATTGCAAGTTTATTAATCGTCATTTTAATTCTTAATGGCTGTGCCTCGTTCCCACAATTAAAACCGATTTTTGATCAAACCGTCAGCCAAACGTCCAGCGAAACACTCGACGCATCCAATAACGTCATACACCCGAGTGCTCATCCTGCCGAGATTGATGAAGATCCATCGGCGAAAATTGACCTATTAAATGACTACGTTGATCAAACAAGGCTCGCCGGCTCGAATAACGTTGTGCCTGAACAGACCAGCCCAGCTCAAGTTATCGACACAAACGTTATTCATCATACAACGCAGAATGAACAAGATTTGCTTGCGCGTATTAGAGATGGCTTTCAGTTTGATTTGAGCATCGAAAATCAACCCATAACCGAGCAATTAAACTGGTTTATTCGCAACCCGAGTTACATCGAGCGCATTTTAAACCGCAGTGAGCGCTACTTACATTATATCGTGAGCGAAATAGAACAACGCGGCATGCCCGCAGAACTCGCGCTATTGCCCGTTGTCGAGAGCGCGTTCAATCCCTTTGCTTACAGCCCGAGTCGCGCTTCAGGCCTCTGGCAGTTTATCCCTAGCACGGGCGATGTTTATGGTATGCGTCGTGACTGGTGGTTTGATGGTAGACGAGATGTTTTGGCATCGACACAGGGCGCGCTAGACTTTTTAACGTGGCTAAGTAAACGGTTCGATGGTGACTGGCAACTCGCCGTGGCAGCCTATAATTCTGGCGCCGGCCGAGTGCAAAAAGCGATTCGACGAAACAGCAAAAAGGGCATGCCCACTGATTTTTGGTCTCTCCACTTACCGAAAGAAACACGCAACTATGTGCCAAAGTTAATCGCGCTCTCTAAAATAATTGCAACACCTGAGACCTATGGTTTTACCTTACGCAAAATTGCCGATCAGCCTTACTTCAAAGTTATACCCATCGGCGGGCAGATAGACCTTGCCTATGCAGCAGAGTTGGCTGGTGTCGACATAAAAGAAATCTATCAACTTAACGCCGGGTTTAACCAATGGGCAACCTCCCCTGATGGCCCTCACCGTTTACTCATACCAATTGATTCAGCGAATAAGTTTTCTAAGAATCTTGCAAACATCCCGAAATCTCAGCGCGTTACCTGGCAGACATATAAGATCAAAGCGGGCGATTCACTTGGGAAAATATCGCAGCGCTATCAAACCACTTCAAGCGTCTTACGAAAAATGAATAGGCTCAAATCGAGTGTAATTTACACCGGCCAAACGATCGTCGTGCCCAGAGCAGATAAAGATAAAAGCTACTACGCCTATAGCCAAGAAAATCGAATTGCACAAAAGCAGAATATAACGAGAGGAAAGAAAACACGACGGCAGTATACGGTGCAGCGTGGCGATACACTCTGGGATATTGCTCGAGCGCATAAGGTAGGGGTAAATAGTCTGGCGCGTTGGAATGCAATGGCCCCCAAAGATACGCTTCGTTTAGGACAGAAACTGACAATATGGTCCAACGAATCACCTAACAATAGCCCAGTAAACAGTCGCCCAACTAATCCGACACTTGCTGACCGTGCACCTTCACGGGTGATGACGCAGCGTATCAATTACAAAGTTCGTAACGGGGACTCTCTGTGGCAAATCGCGAGTAAATTTAATACCAGCGTAAGTCAATTAAAAAGCTGGAACAGCAAAGTTAAAAACAAGAAGTACCTGCAACCGGGCCAAACCCTCACGCTTTATGTAGATATCACCCAAGGTTAGGTCACTTATTTACCCGTCAACACTTCTAGTGCCAACCGACCTTGTAAACAAAATTGTTTAAAACCTTTGAACCGATCCTTATCAAGCGCACCGGAGTTTTGGTCCATGTCTGCATACATGAGACCAATCACTTTACCCCGCGCACGCAAAGGTGCGATAAAAAATGTACTCGCTGCGTTAACTACTTTAAAGTCATCGCCGACTGCGGCGCTCAGCTTTTTAAAATTATCACCCCCAACCCAGCATGGCTCATCAAATTCAAATAATTGGTAAAGGAATGTCGAAGGGGTATTTTCAAACGCTAAACAAAAATTTTCTGCCCATTTTTCGGTGCCCTGCCCAACGACCGACTTCGCACGCATTTGTTTATTGACCCGGTCATTAATTAAAAAAGCAACGCGTTCCAAGCCAACGCCCTCATGTAGCCCGGATAACATTGTTTTAAAAAACGTACCAAGTTGCGCCCCATCGATAATTTGCTGCGTCAGCGCTTGTAGCGCCTCTAACTGAAAATCGGCATTCATCAATTTTACTTGGTTAAGCTCGTCGGCAACCTGTGATGCATCTATTTCTAATTCATCAATTCCGGTTAGTGGTATCAGGTTCTTAAGATCTGAATGCCCAAACTGAGCCAACGCCTCTGAAGTTTCCTGTGCACAACGGGCCACCTCACCTTCCATCGTCTCAACACTCTGGTCTTTAAGCTTGGCTGCTTTAGTGATGGAAGATTTAAACGCCCGATGATGGGAACCCTCTAATGCGGACAAGGCAATTTCATCACCCAGCGCAATTGCGTCTAAACGCTCATCTAAACGCCCTGGCTCATAAATTAAATTAACGAGCCCGTCTATACGCCAACGTTTAAGAAGCATTTTAGACAGTGTCTTAATACTGACCCCTAACGTCTCTTCAGAGGCAACAATGCGCTCACGGAAAGTAGTTGAAAAAGTTAGTCTTTTGGCATAATCCTTCGCATCGGACTTGTCAGAAGCGAGCACGAGTAATTCGGTTAAATGACTCAGCAAAGAGGCAACAAACACCTCCTCTTGTTCATTTTCCTTCATGTGCTGGCACAGGTTTCGAGTCTGGAAGGCGGCATGCAAAGTGGTCGCAATTTGCTGAAGTAGCAATTTTGATGGCGCACCTTCTAACACAGTTTCTAAAATCTTTATCGACATGCACACACTGCGAATATGTTTAAACCCAATATTGACGATTGCCCTGCTCACCGTCGTGACTGGCACAGTGCCTGGGTTAAATTGAATCGAATTACCAATACGGATGATATGCGACGTTAAACGGGCATCTTTTAAGATGGTTTCCGCGAGCTGATACGCAGATGACTCATCATCTGCAGTGATACGATCAAGCTCTTTAAGCAAGCTCGACAGAACAGCCGCTTGATTCCCCTCGAGCAGACGAATCCAGCCATGTAATCCACGAAGTTTAGTCATTAAAATAGTTAGTCAGTTGAGATAACTATAAGTCTAGCAATCGTTTGAAATTTGACTCATAAAATGTGCATTTAATTTTATCGGGTGGTAACCAATTTGCCTTGATTAGTAGCCACTTAGCTAATATTTTCGATAAGAAAACCTGCATTAACCTCAGGTATTCCAACGTGTTTTTATTACCTAAATTCGGCTACCACACAGTATGGTGCTGAGTCTTTGTAATACGCCATAAATCGCAGTATTCAAACGTTTAAATTTAAACTGCCAACGCCACGCTTATTTTTTTGTTTCAAATGCAGCCACAACGGCTTGCGATCGTCGCGTACCGCAAAAGGTTATCGCCGGGTCGCATCCACTGATTTTACGCTCACATCAAAGCATGTTTTGCCTAGCGGCAACGTGAGATTAAAAAAATCTCCAATTTCAATAACGTGCGTTCCTTTCTCGAGTGCATACTCGAGCGATTCACTATTTCCATTCGGATTACGGGCAACTGCAAGCAACTGGGTACTTTTAAACAATTTTATTTCTGGATCGCGACCAAAGTCACCCAACACATCAATACGGTATTTTTTTCCAGCCCCCTGCTCGCCCACATTAAACTTTACATACTGACGTGCGCCCAATTTATTATTGTTGTATTCAAGCGTCATAAAATCATCGATGCTGCAAACTTCTATACTACTACCATTTAGTTGAATCTCTTTGTAGACGGGCAACGTATCAGAAACACCCGCATCATTGCGCTCATTTGACCCAAATGCATCTAACTCAAAAGGATTGATCTCATTTGCCAACAGTAAGTCTTGAATAGTTAACTCAGCAGTTGGATGCACCTCTAAAAAATGCGTCAGAAATGCAAAGATACTCATCTTCGCACCATATTGGTCTAAATCACCACGCATTAACTCTAGCAAGCCCGTCAAACCGATACTCATGCGATCCAGCCCCCCATTATTTTCGTCAGCGAGATCATAGAGTATCGACGCGATGGTAAATTCGTTATACCAGCCAAGGGTCTCCGGCTTTTGAAACTCAACATCAAAACTGAATCCCTTATCCAAGTTGCCTTCCCGGTAGACCGAGTCATCTAATACAAGCGCGGCGAAGGCGCTGGCAAAACCCTCGCTAAAGGCAACACTCATATCTAAATAATCACTGATTAAATGCCTTCCACCCACAGAGTTAGTGACTGAAAATATATCATCAAAAAAATGACCAAATTCGTGTGCAATGACCTGTTCATTATATTCTTGTGGACGGTCGCCGTACTTGCCCACTAGCACTATTTCATTCCAACGATAATAAGTACCACCCACCTCCCCCTTGTCAAAATCACCTCTTTCCGATACATTTTCGGCGCTCCAATAAACAGCTAAGTTGGGGAAAAGTGCAGTGTCATCCCAGTCTTTTCTAAGCACTTTTTTGACATGGGTTAAGGTATCAAGAATCGCAAACGGCGGGGCGCTGCGCGCATCAAACGTCGTTGAAAAATTAATAATACCGATACTGACCCAAGGATCAGACGACGTTGGAGCGGCCTCGAAATCAGCAAAAACTGTCAAGTCAAATACCTCACTGTCTAAGGTATATCGCTGATATTCACCTAAGGTTTCATCATAAGCAGTATTATTTAAAACTTGAATCCAGCCTCCAGTACCAAAATGCTGGGCCGAAGACACGCGCACTGTTACTTGCGGATACAGGGTTGGGTCTGGAAAAGCAAACTGATAATTCCCAAAAATATCCGACATTGTCGTCGCAATCACACTATCATCGGTTTCAGAAATTAACTCTACCAAGACCTTTTGGGTAGGCTGCAAAACAATATCACTATTATCCCAAACACTGGTTTCACGATTGTGCCTGACACGTTCATGGTTAATATTACCGATTATTGCTAATTGGTCGGCTAAAAATGGGTAGAGGAAAGGAATAATTGTTACCACATGTTGGGTTGTGGTGCGTTGGTCATCTGCATCTGTCACGCTCAGCTCAAAAACTAGCTGCTGTAATGATGAGACCTCGGGGGCTCGAATGGTTAAGGTAGCACTTGAATTATCAAATAGCTCAATAGGAGGTCCACTTAGTTGACGCCATTGATAAGACAACTCACTACCTTCTTGGTCAGTGGCTTCTGCTTTAACTTGGTATGCCTCGCTCGATAGTGAAAAACCAACCGGCATGGGTTTGATTCGTGGCAGCGCATTAACTTGCTTATCCGCGCCGAGTTCTTCAGTGGTTATATCTGAACTACTTTGATTATCACTTAACACGCTAGGAGATATGGCATCCCCTGCACCACCAGAACACCCAAATAAGAGAGTGCTAACCAATAAGCAAGGTATTACGGCTGCTTTACTCATCACAGAACTCGATTTGATCCAAATAGCTAACATAAAGAAGCGCACACCTTATTGCAAATGATAATTACTTGCAATAAGGTGTGCGGTAAATTCATAATTCAAAATCGCAATCATGCAAAAGCTCCGTTTTTTTCTAGTAATTAGTACCTTTAGTGCTCTATTTCCAGCGCATTTAATTGCTGACGAACTTTTATTTTGGGCTGAGGCCGCTCGTAGTCATTTAAATGAAGATGGCCTTATGAAGCAGACCAGCGCAAACTTTGAAGGTGAAAACTATGACACGAGCTATGCAATCGGCGCTGAATATAAGCTATATGAAGGCTTAACCGTTGGCGTGTCAGCGGGCTCTCACGGGGAATTTAAACAGTCCAGCAATGCGGCACAAGTTGAAAACTGGCGTTTTAAAGACAAATTTTTGGCCATACACACTTCGCTAAACGTATGGCACGATGATCTAAATAGTTTATCTACCGAACTCGGCCTAGGTGCGGCTTTCGTCGAGCAACGCTATCAGACAAGTATCGATAATTTAAAATCTGATGATACTGTTTTTCAGCAAAGCATTGGCTTATTTGCCACCAGAAAAATCCTTTTTGTACAGCCAGATATTTATGCGGGGCTTGGCTGGCGCTATACGCACTACGAGCTTGAAAATACGCAACGAGACTTTAATATAGGCTTCAACACGTTCTTTCTGCGTCTGGTAACCATTTTTTAAGCCGACCTTACGAACATACCGATTTTCGCTCTAAACCTAACGAAAATCCTCGTCCTTCAGTTGCAAAAAGGTAAGACGTTTATTTGCAAAATACGTTTGACGTCTACCAAAAAAATTGCTGTCTATAACCATTGAATGCTCTGTTTTATCTAGCCTCAGCGCGTGCATACACGTATCCTTATAACTTATCATGAGTCTCAAAAAAGCGTTTGTACAAGCTCTCAACTTGATCTTTAATTGCCTCGATTTGCACTGACGCCCTAACGGATAGAGTTAATATCATGACAACGTACGCGTATAAAAAAAAGCGTGTCCGTGCTTAGAAATTTTTAAATACGAATTATAGGTTAATAGGTAATACTCACCGCATGAGCAGTTTTAAAGAAGTTCAACACACCCCAATGATGCAGCAATATTTTTCGATTAAGCAGGCGCATCCGCTTGAACTGGTATTTTACCGCATGGGTGATTTTTACGAGCTATTTTATGACGACGCGAAAAAAGCGGCAGAATTACTCGATATTACCCTAACCGCACGCGGTAAATCGGGTGGTGAACCTATTCCGATGGCCGGCGTACCCTATCATGCGGCAGAAAACTATATCGCTAAATTGGTGCGTGGCGGTTTATCTGTTGCCGTTGCCGAGCAGATCGGCGATCCATCGCAAAGCAAAGGCCCAGTCGAGCGAAAAGTGGTGCGTGTCATGACGCCCGGCACACTCACTGATGAAGCCTTCCTCGAAGAAAAATCAGATAACCTACTCTGTGCGATTCATTTTTCAGGCGACGATTCATTCGGGCTCGCTTGGATGGAGTTAAGCGGCGGTCAATTCAGCGTTGCCGAACTAAGCTCTTTAACCGAACTTCAAGCCGAATTAGAACGACTTAGACCCGCAGAGACACTTATTAGCGATGATTTCCCATTCGAAGAAAGTCTAGACTTGAGAAATGGTGTGCGTCGACAAGGGCCGTGGCTATTTGATCACCAAACCAGTGAACGACTGCTCAATAAACAATTTAAAACTCAATCGTTAAGCGGCTTTGGCTGCGCAGAAATGCCTCTGGCGATAAGTGCAGCCGGCGCACTTTTACAGTTTGTACAAGATACACAGCGCAACGAGTTATCCCATATACGCGGGTTAACTCGCGAATCGCGTAGCGAAGCCATACTGCTCGATGCGGCGACGCGAAAGAATCTAGAAATTGATATGACGATCGCGGGCGACACACACTATACGCTCGCTTGGGTAATGGATCGTTGTCGCACCGCCATGGGCAGTCGGCTCCTTAAAAGATGGTTACATCTGCCTAGCCGAGATCGAAATCTTATTACCGCGCGTCAACTGATAGTCGGTGAATTACTCAACAACTATATGTTCGAGCCTATCGCCGAGCTGCTTAAACAAGTCGGTGACATTGAGCGCATTCTGACCCGCGTTGCGTTGCGCTCTGCGCGCCCCCGAGATCTGAGCCGACTGCGCGACACGTTAATATTATTACCTGCTCTACAGGCAGAATTAAAACCGCTTTCAAGCCCGATGGCGAATACCTTAAAAACGCATATTTCTGAACATCCGGCGCTTGCTCAGTTATTAGAAACGGCCATCATTGATAACCCGCCCGTTGTAGTGCGCGATGGTGGTGTCATCAAAGAAGGCTATGACGCTGAATTAGACGAGCTCAGAGGTTTAAGCGAAAATGCAGGGCAATTTCTCATTGATCTTGAAATCCGTGAGCGAGAACTCACGGGGCTGAGCACCCTAAAAGTTGGCTATAATCGCGTGCATGGCTACTTTATTGAGATTAGTAAAGCGCAAGCGGGCGAGGCACCGGTTACCTATGTACGCCGTCAAACTTTAAAAAATGCAGAACGCTTTATTACGCCGGAACTAAAAGAATTTGAAGACAAGGCCTTAAGCGCAAAAAGTAGAGCATTAAGCAGAGAGAAAATACTGTATGAAGAATTGATCGATCTGCTGATTCAATCCCTGACGCCATTAAAAACTTGTGCCGACGGTTTATCCGAGCTCGATGTTCTGAATAATTTTGCAGAACGCGCACAAAACCTGGATTTATGTCAGCCACAATTTACGGATGAGCCAATCATTACCATTGACGGCGGCCGTCATCTGGTTATTGAAAGTTTAATCGACGAGCCATTCGTGCCGAATGATTTACGATTAGATAATTCACGAAAGATGCTGATTATAACCGGACCCAATATGGGAGGTAAGTCTACCTACATGCGACAAGTCGCCCTGATCGCACTGCTATCAGGCACTGGCTCCTATGTCCCCGCCACAAGTGTCTTGCTCGGGCCTATTGATCAAATTTTTACACGTATGGGAAGTGCCGATGACACCGCAGGTGGTCGCTCAACGTTTATGGTTGAGATGACCGAAACCGCCAATATTCTTAACAATGCAACCGACCAAAGCCTTGTATTAATGGACGAGGTTGGTCGAGGCACAAGTACCTTCGATGGACTGTCTCTCGCCTGGGCTTCGGCTAAACATTTGGCTTCGTTAACGAAGGCGTATACGCTATTTGCTACCCATTATTTTGAACTTACTGAACTAGCAGAACAACTTGAGAACACCGCCAACGTTCATCTGAAGGCGACCGAGCACGAGGACCAAATCATCTTCTTACATTCCGTAATGGAAGGGGCCGCGAGCAAAAGCTACGGCTTACAAGTTGCCAAATTAGCGGGCGTTCCAGCTGAGGTAATAAAGAACGCAGAGCAACAATTGCAATCACTTGAACAGGAAAGCCTTGTTGCCTCGCAGGCGAATGGGGATAGCGCAAGCATTCCGTTAACACAAAGAGAAGAAACAACGGTTATTCAACCGGACATGTTTCATCGTGAGCCATCGCACGTTGAAGAACAACTCAAAGGCACGGATGTTGATACTCTCTCACCGCGCGATGCGTTAAACTTGTTGTATGAATTAAAATTATTACTTTAGTTTGCGAGGCATGAGCCACACAACTTGATCAGTCTGGTGCCTAGCTATAGAATATGCCACCGAAATATGGCGGTCTGCGATCGGTGCGGTGATAAGCACGACCTTGAAAGAAAGTTTACGACGACAGACAAAATCGCCAATTAAAGAGACCAAAGCTCCGAGAATTTAATATGACATTTGTTGTGACTGAAAACTGTATTAAATGCAAGTACACCGACTGTGTAGAAGTTTGCCCTGTCGATTGCTTCTACGAAGGCCCTAACTTTTTAGTTATCGACCCTGACGAATGCATTGATTGCGCACTATGCGAACCTGAGTGCCCGGCTAATGCGATTTTTTCTGAAGATGAATTACCCTCAGATCAAGTCAAATTTATTGAGTTAAACGCAGAGCTTTGTCAAACCTGGCCCAACATCACCGAACAAAAAGATGCGCCAGCGGATGCAGATGAATGGGACGGTAAACCCGGAAAAGTAGAGCTTTTAGTAAAATAGAGCACAAACTGGTAGTCAACCCTTTAAGAAGGCCTAGGTGTTTTGCCCACGCCTTTTTCTACATACAAGTGTACAAGTTATTTATAGCTGACTCGCTGCGAATTGATACCCGTCGTCAGAAAACCCTGCTCCGCAAGCCACGCGAAAGCGCTTTCGTCGAGCTCAAAGCGACGGCGCACAATTGAACCAAAATTATCGGGTATCATCTTGTTGAGTTGATATCTTTTGATCTTACTGGGTCGGTATACATGTGCAATGTGCGTAAGCTGGTGGTCGCGTGCCCATTCAATAAACTGCCGTATTACGGGCTCGATTTCAGGAACACCCAATTCCCAATCATCAAAATACGCGACTTGCGCCCACTTATTACCATCTAAGAGCGGGGAACACGCCCGCTTGAACTGCTCAGAAAATTCAACGGCTGTTTCGCGGTTCCAGCTTCCGTTGAGATAGACGCATACAACGCGAGCGTCTCGCCATATTTTAAATTCACCATGTTGTTGCATTACAAAAACCTCCAAACCATAAGTTTAGGATTAGCGATGCTAATGACTG